>ENA-OSEO01004703-OSEO01004703.1-sediment-metagenome-genome-assembly--contig:-NODE-4703-length-13960-cov-8.831377_pt1 | contig 13960 bp, 4 predicted proteins | sample MGYA00237883_ERZ534232 | MGnify/ENA metagenome assembly ERZ534232 | reverse complement strand
ATCTGCGGATTCAGATTTTTTTGAATGTCAGTTTCAGCTATGGGAGAAAATGGTATATTTATATCGGGTATTATAAAAGACACATATAAATGGCTTAAACTGGTAAAGATGTCAAATCAGCATTAACAATTTAAATATCATAATTAAGGCATAAAAAATCAAAAATGTATAATCATTAAAAAAAAGGAAATATGAAGCGAGTATTTTACTTATTAACCGGATTAATAACTCTTTTCTGGTTTACAAATTGTTCAAGAAACAGTAATACAATTACTATTGAAGTGCAAGGCACAGGTTATGTCACTCAGACCATTCCAGCCAGTGCAGACATACAGTTACCTTCTGAATTTCAAGGGGTACCGGTAGAAACCATTGATGTCATAATGAAATCAAATGATGGTTCTCACAAAGACATTCCCGGTCAGATTACCACCGGCCCTGACAGAAATCACCGGCTTTGGTGGATTATCCCTGAAACAAATAAAGACAGATCAGTAAAGTGGAAAGCCACTCTGCAAAATAACAGTGGAACCGGAACTTCCGCATACCGCTGGGAAGATACCCCGGGTAAACATCTTGATCTTATACTTAATAACAGGAAGGTATTCAGGTATGAATATGAACTTGACAGCACCTTTAAAAAAGGTGAAACACTGACTGCTAACAACAGGGTATTTTACCATGTTTACGACCTTGAAGGCAATGACTTTATAACCAACGGACCGGAGGAGGGAGTCTGGTCCCACCACAGGGGTATCATGATCGGCTGGAGAAAAGTGGGCTTCCGCGATCAGGAGCTTTCATTCTGGGGTATGGAAGACCTCACAGTACAGAAACATATCAAATTCATAAATAAAACAGCAGGTCCTGTGGTTTCACAGGTCGAATCGCTCATCCACTGGAATGACAGCACAGGCACAACAATTATTGAGGAGGTCAGGACTGCCACTATTTATAACCAGCCTCCACCGGCTATTGCCCTGATAGATTTTGCCTCTACCGTTAAGGCAGTAAGCGGACCGGTAAGTCTCGACGGTGATCCGGAACATGCCGGAGTTCAGTACAGGGCACACAATGATGTAGCTGAAGGATTGCCGGGAAGCGTAAAACCCACATATTATTTTCATGAAGACGGAATTGACCCGAAGGATGATTATGATCTTCCCTGGGCGGGAGTTACTTACGGACTGCGTAATAAGATGTACAGCGTGGTTGACATGAACAATCCGTCTAATCCCGGACCGGGGATCTGGTCGGCCTACAGGGACTACGCCAGATTTGGCCCTTACTTCAAATATGAGCTTGGCGCAAATGAGACTTTGTCGGTCAGTTACAGATTCTGGATTAGCGAAAGCACTATGCCGAAGAGAGATGTAATATTCTCTAAATATGAAGCTTACCTGAATCCGCCTAAGACCGGAGTTAAGTAGACACGATATGAAACTGCAGCAGACATCGTAATTATTTAATATTAAAATAACATGTTGTTAAACACTAAACTGCAGTTATTCAGCAAAAGTCGCACCATTAACAAGGGGCTGTTTTTAATAACATATTGATATATAATTCAATATAACAGATCAATCTTCCCCGGAACAGTTCCAATACAAAAATGTGTGCGGACACACCAATATTAATTTTGTGTAAAAGGTTTGAAAATTAGTACATTAATAATTAAAATTGCACTAATTATAAAATTAAAAATTACATTACTTTAAAATTTTAACATTATGGCCAAATATAGTTTGCAACCAGTTGACGTTCCAAGAGTTAACACAAAATACAGAAGTATTCAGACAAAACTTCCTGTACCGGAGTCATTAAAAATATTTCAGGATCTGGCGGAATCAGAACCTGTATCTATGATGGGACAACCTCCTGTAGTATGGGATAAGGCAGAAGGATTCCAGATACATGACAAGTGGGGAAATAAGTGGATTGACTGGTCATCAGGTGTACTTATTACAAATGCCGGTCATGGCCGCAAAGAGATTGCAGACGGATTAAAAGAGGTTATTGATCACCATCTTCTGGCTACCTATGTTTTTGTTCATGAGAAAAGAGCCGAGTTAACAAAAGCTCTTCAGGCATTATCACCTGATCCTGCAACGTATTCGGTATTTATTCTGACTACCGGCAGTGAGGCAACAGAGAACTGTATTAAACTTGCAAAGACTTATGCAGTAAATAAATATGGCCCGAAGAGAAAATATTTTGTCACATTCAAAAATGCATTCCACGGCCGCACCCTGGGTGCCCAGCTTGCAGGAGGAATGGACAAGCTGAAAACATGGATTGTTGATGAAGGCAAAACTTTCATTCAGGTACCCTTCCCGGATGGTTTTAAAAATGAAGACACATCGTTCGACCTTTTCTTAAAGACTTTGGAAGAAAAAGGAGTTCAGCCGGATGAGATTGCTGGTGTTATGACTGAAACTTACCAGGGTGTTGGTCCTGACTTCCTTCCTGTTGAGTATGCACAAAAGCTCGAAGCTTTCTGCAAAAAACATGATATCGTGATGATCTACGATGAGGTTCAGGCAGGTTTTGGAAGAACAGGGAAAATGTTTGCATACGAACATTATGGTGTTACACCAGACCTGGTCGCCTGCGGCAAGGGAATATCTTCTTCACTTCCGATATCTGCAGTGATAGGAAGAAAAGACATAATGGGATTGTATGCACCAGGATCAATGACATCAACCCACTCAGCCAGTCCGCTTCCTGTTGTTGCTGCTATTGAAAATTTAAAAATAATCCACAATGAAAACCTGGTTGAAAGATCAGCTAAACTTGGTGATATCTTATATGACGGTTTGGAGAAGATACAGAAAAAATATCCTGAAGTACTGGGCTGTCTCCATGGAAAAGGATTAGTTGCAGGTATCCAGGTTGTCAAAAAAGGAACTAAAGAACCGGATTCGGAAACAGCAAAACTCATTAACGAGAAATGCTATCAAAAAGGTCTTCTTATGTTTGCTCCCGTTGGTATCGGCGGTGAATGTATTAAAATATCTCCTCCGCTGATCATCTCCGAAGATGCATTGGTTGAAGGCATTAATGTACTTGAAGAAGCTTGCGACGAGGTAATCGGAGGCAAGTAATAGTAAAATCTTAAACACAAAATTTTTCAAAACCCGTCCCGGTGGTCCGGGACGGGAATTATTATTAAACAGATAAATCAAATAAAATGATAAATTCAGACAAAAAGATTGACGTAACGATTGTAGGCGGGGGAATGATCACTCATGATCTTATCTTACCTTCCGTTTATCATCTGCAAAGAATTGGTATTGTTAACGACATTAACATATGCTCCCTTGATTCTGCTCCCTTAAAAGTGCTGAAAGAATCAAAATATATATCAGATTCTTTCCCGGGACAGGATTTCAATGCTTTTCCGGCACTCTCGGAGCCGGCAGAAAATAAATTCCCGGATCTCTATAAAGAGGTGCTGGCTAAAATGAAGCCACGTCAAATGGTCATAGTTGCCATGCCCGATCAGCTTCACTACTCAGTAATTATGGAGGCTCTGAAAAACAATCAGCATATCCTCTGCGTAAAACCACTTGTTCTTCAGTACAAACAGACTGTTGAAATTGAAAAGATTGCTTACGAAAAGGGACTTTTTATCGGTGTTGAATACCATAAAAGATTCGATAACAGGGCACTCATGGCCAAAAAGAGTTATGAGCAGAAGCAGTTCGGTGAATTTATTATGGGTGAAGCAAAAATGATCGAACCCTATTATTACAGGTCATCAAATTTCCAAAACTGGTTTACATGCGACAAGACCGATCCTTTTGTATATGTAGGCTGCCATTATGTTGACCAGGTCTATTTTATCACAGGACTAAAACCTGTTGAAGTCTCGGTACAGGGCATTAAGGGTAAATTCCCTAACGGCAATGAAGGTTATATGTGGGCAAACGGAAGGGTCAGGTTTGAAAACGGCGCTCTGCTGACAATAACTGACGGACTCGGTTATCCGGATGACGGTGCCGGAAGCAATGAACAGAATTTGCATATGTATTTCGAAGGTGATGGTAAAACAGGTCACCTGAAACACAACGATCAGTTCAGGGGAGTTGAATATTCATATCTTGAAGGCTTAGGACCTGGTGGAACACATTTCAATTATGTCAGTCCCGATTTCTTTAAACTGATACCCTGGGAAGGCGAAGGTGATAAACCTGTCGGCTATGGATACGAATCAGTGGCAGCCAGTGTCAGGATGGCTAACGCAATAGAGAACGAGGTGGATTCATTGTCAGATGACGAATCATTGAACAGAAGACGGGAGATGATAAAAGCTGTTGATGAAAAAGGCATCCTTGCCACCCCTGCAAATAGTTATATCAACGAACTGGTTGTAGAGGCAGCACGTCTTTCAATATTGAACGACGGTGAATTCGCAGTGATTGAATACGGTGATAATCCTCATGTACATTTAAGAAATAAATAAAATCTGAATCCTCTCCCTCAGGGTGAAAGAAACCCTGGGGGAAGCAGGATTGTTTTAGTTCCATTCGTTTTCCTTCGGCAAGCAGGTGTTAATTATTTAAATTATGATAAAACTGATATAATTTGAGATAATCCTGTTGTTCTCATTTTACTTCTGTTTTTGGTAAAAATTTTTGTTTTACTTCATTTTCAGAACAGCATACTACTTTATAGCTCTTATACCGTCAATTAATTTTCGGTAATTTTTCAGATTACCTAATACATAATCCTACATAAATACCTGTTCCGTAAAAGTCTGTTTGCTAAGGTGTAGATTCTTCTTTGCAACTATTTAACTAAACACCTATTGCCTATGTTGAATTTATTTTGTAGTTTGCCCTCTGGAATTTTATTCCGGGAACCATGGGAATCTGGATTAAACAATTGTTCATTACTGCCCTTATAATATTTACTCTCCATTCTAAAAGTTACGGGCAGATGGAGCCTGTATTGACACAGTATATGTTTAATATGCAGGTTGTTAATCCGGCCTATGCAGGTATGTGGGAAAAAATCGGCTTCTCGTCGCTTGTAAGAAAACAGTGGGCAGGAATCAACCGTTCTCCTCTTACCGAAGTTTTCTCATTTCACAGTCCGCTCAGAAATGAATATACAGGCATTGGATTGAATGTCACCAATGATCAGTTCGGACGGGAACAGAGATTCGGAGTGTTCGGCGACTATTCTTATGAAGTGTCTCTCACCCCGCAAACACGACTAAGACTTGGTTTGAAATTTGGATTCTACAACTATAAAAATCCGTTGACCGAATATCAGTTGTACCCTGACGGATACTATGATCCGGCATTTGCGGAGGATGTTGATCTTAAGTTTCTTCCCAACTTCGGGGTAGGCGCATTTCTCTACAATGAAAATTACTATGTCAGTTTTTCCCTTCCCAAGTTGATGAAAAACGATTTCAAGGCCAATATAAATAACTACTCCAATCTGGCAGAAATAAGAACATTCTATTTAGCTGCAGGTTATGTTTACCGTTTTATTACCCTTAATAACCTGGTCTTTAAGCCAAATATGATGGTACGTGCAACTTTGAACCTCCCTGTGCAATTAGACCTGGGAGTTAATTTTCTGTTGCGGGAACAACTATGGCTGGGAGTTATGTACCGCTCTGCTAATGCCCTCAGCTTTGTGTCGCAATGGATATTTAACAATAACCTCCGGTTGGGCTTTGCCATGGATATTACTTATAATGAGATATTCCCCTATCAGTATGGCACATATGAAATAACCCTTGGCTTCGATGTCGACTTCTACGGAAGAAGTTATATAAGAGCAAAGTACTTCTGATCATTCCTTTTCTTCCAGTCAAAAAACTAAAAATGTTAGCAAATTATTTCAAATTAAAGTTGTAATTTGCAGAATAAGACGTTAAATCATTCATTTTGCAAGATTAACGGGCGATAAACGGTAGCGACGAATTAAGGGTGAAAAAAATATACATAATAGTATTCCTGCTTCTATTTGTGTCATTGAAAAAATCTGATGCAGAAGTTAGTTATTTACACCCATTTAACTCACACCTGCCTGAGAGAAAAAATTCGACTCCAAACCATCATTCCTTAGCTAATAAAACTAACAAAAAGATATTCAATACATTATCATTTGAAAATTTCTGTTTGATCAATCCCAAAATAACACATTCTGTAAAACATAATTTGATTTGTCTAAACAATTCTCTTTCATCAAATAAATTTGATACTATGGCAGGACAATGGGGAATGTGTTCAATAAATGGCCCACCTGAGAATATTTCCACTCAGATGACTAAAAACCAATATTATGAGCATAAAATAATCCCTCCGGAAGAAAAAGAAATCACTGAAATTGTTTCCCGTCAATTTTTATCCAATGAATCGTATAGTGAATCTGATCTGAGTTACCCTGTAGGAAATCTTAGTATCAGTTATACTAAAAATGATATAATTTGCCATGGAGATGCAAATGGCAGTATTGATCTGACAGTTACAGGAGATCCCGGATTTACCTACTTCTGGTCTACAGTTAACGGAAGCGGTATAGTAGCAGGAATTGAAGATCAGACTGGACTTGCCGCAGGAACATATAAAGTAGTTGTTTCAGATCAGGATGAATCTGATTCTGTAGAGATATCCATCCTCGTTACTGATACCATTAAACCAGATGCTGTCTGCAGGAATGTTTCTGTCCAGCTCGATGCAATAGGACTGGCATCAGTTACTGCTGCTGATATAGATGGTGGATCGACAGACAACTGTGAAATTTCTTCCATGAGTTTAAGTCAGACCTCTTTCGACTGCACAGATTTGGGACTTAATACAGTTACCCTCACTATTAATGACAGCAGCGGCAATATTTCAACCTGCATCAGTACTGTTACTGTGGAGGATCTTATCCCTCCGTCTCTAAACTGCCCGTCAACTGCTGCCTCATACAGTGCAGATGCAGGTCAATGTCATGCAACCCTTAGCTTTAATGCAACTGCAACCGACAACTGCGGTATACCGGATATTACATACTCGGTCGGAGGCACACCTGTCTCATTCCCATACCAGTTCCCGGTGGGAACAACTGCTGTCAGGGCCGTTGCAACCGATGCAGCCGGTCTCACAAGTGAGTGCACTTTCGATGTAGTAGTTGTTGATTCACAACTACCTTCAGTTGTATGTCCTGCTGATCAGATAAGGAATGCAACTACCGGACAATGTTATTATAATGTTCCGTCTACCGGACAGCCAGATCCCGGCTTTACTGTTCAGGCAGCCGATAATTGTCCGGGATGGACATTGATAAATAATTTCAACGGCACCAACAGTTTAAGAGGAGCTCAGTTCCCGGTTGGAACTACCGAGGTAATCTGGACAGTAACAGATGAATCCGGAAATACGGCAGAATGCTCTTATCTGGTGACAGTTAATGATAATCAGGCGCCTGTAATCACAGACTGTCCCGATAATATAATTGTACCAACAGAAATAAATGAATGTAGTGCTGTTGTGACAATTCCGGCATTACAATACACTGATAATTGTCCTGATCCGGCAATTACCTGGGAAATGACAGGGGCAACAACAGGTACAGGTGCAGGATTAATCGGAAACTATACTTTCAATAACGGTGTAACTACTGTGAAATATATTGTTACAGACGGAAGCGGGAATACGGATAACTGTACATTTTCTGTAACTGTTGAAGACAACATTTCTCCTACCGCTATTTGCGGGGATATCAGTTTACAACTGAACGCTGCAGGAGAGGCAATTATTACTGGAAATGATATTGACGGAGGATCAACTGACAATTGTAATATATTGTCTTTTACGGCAAGCAAAACATTGTTTGAATGCACTGATGTCGGGACAAATACAATAACCCTTACAGTAACCGACGGAAACGGGAATAGTTCTGTATGCAGTTCTGTTGTTACCATAATAGATCCAATAATTCCTGTAGCCATATGCAAAGATATCACTGTTGAACTTGATAAAACAGGAAATGTAACTATTCCCGATGATGCCGTTAACAATGGCTCTTACGACAATTGCAGTTTTTTAACCTTCAGTACTGATATAACCTCATTCGATTGTAGTGATACAGGCACAAATGCGGTTATTATGACTGTTACTGATCCGGGAGGAAACACATCCACATGCAACGCAACAGTTACAGTAGAAGACAATATGGCTCCTGTAGCTCTCTGCAAGGACATAACCGTTTATCTCGACGGATCAGGAAATGCAACGATAACGGCTGAACAAATTGACAATGGTTCCTATGATAATTGCGACCTTTCGCCTGTGCTGAGCCTCGATACCTGGTCTTTTAACTGCTCAAAACCGGGAGCAAATACAGTTACTCTGACAGTTACCGATGATTATGGAAATTCGGCATCATGCAATGCCACGGTTACGGTTTTGGATACAATTCCACCTTTTATCACCTGTCCTTCAGATATTTCAGGCACAACAAATACCGGATACTGTGAAGGCACGGTAACCATACCTCCTGCAACGGCAACCGATAATTGTTCAGTTACAATTACCAACGATTTCAATAATGGAGGAGCAAATGCCAGTGGCATATATCCGTTAGGAACCACCATTGTAACCTTTACAGCAAAAGATCCTTCAGGAAACATCTCTTCATGTTCCACTGAGGTTACCGTTACTGATAATGAATTACCTGTTATTAAATGTCCTCCGGCTATTTATGATGTCACTGATGCCGGATCATGTTTTGCCACAAATGTACATTTGGGAATGTCCACCGCAACTGACAACTGTGGAGTGGCTGAAATAACAAATAACGCTCCGTCTTCCTACCCGGCAGGCACAACCACTGTAACATATACCGTTACAGATATTAACGGAAACATAAACACCTGTACACAGGACGTTATCATAGAGGACATGGAAAAACCCACTATAACATGTCCGGAAAGCATATCACTTTATGCAGATCCGGGAACTTGCGTAGCCACAAATGTTCAGCCGGAATCTCCTGTAACTAATGATAACTGCGCCGTAGAATCTGTTATTAACGATGCTCCTGCCTTTTTCCCTGCCGGAACAACCACAGTAACCTGGACTGTTACTGATTCAGGCGGAAATACCTCCTCTTGTACTCAGGAAGTAACTGTAATTGATAGTGAACTCCCTGTTATCGCATGTCCTGATGATATAACAGTTTTTGCCGATGCGGATGCATGTGAAGCAACCGGCGTTGCAATCGGTACACCTTTGGTTTCTGAAAATTGCGGAGATTATACACTTACAAATGATGCTCCTTCATCATTTCCTTTAGGAGAAACCATTGTAACCTGGACAGCAATTGATGAGAGCGGGAATACGACCCTCTGCACACAAAAAATCACCGTTACAGACAATACGCCTCCGGTCCCTGACCTGTCGCCTCTCCCCGATTTCTACGGTGACATATGCCAGACCACAACTGTAAATCCCCCCACTGCAACAGACAACTGTGGTATTATCACAGCAACAACAGACTCAGCAACCATATTTACAGAGTTGGGAACATATACTATACTTTGGATCTATACCGATCCCGCTGGAAATACCACCTCCCAAATCCAAACTGTTCATATTACGAACAATAATGATCCTTCACCACTTGTACCCAACCTGCCGGCAATAAGAGCAGAGTGCGACACAATTATTACCGTATTTCCCAAAGCGTTAGGCAATTGTTCTGATACTATAACAGGAACAACAGACGATCCGCTTTTTTATTATTCACAGGGGCATTATACCATAACATGGACGTATGACGACGGAAACGGAAAGATAACCACTCAGACGCAATCCGTTATAATTGAAGATACCCGGGATCCGGAAATTTTTTGTCCTCCCGGAATAACTCAAACTGCGGATGCCGGGCTCTGTGAAGCTTATGTTTCGGTACCTATTGTCTCCTGCTCGGATAATTGCGGCTGTCTGTCTGTAATCAATGATTACAATACAGGCGGAACTGACGCAAGTGGCATATACCCGGTTGGCATAACATCTGTGAAATTCACAGCAACAGATACAGCCGGCAATACAGCAATTTGTCATATCGATATTACAATCACCGATGATGAAAATCCGGTTATCCTTAACTGTCCGGGACCAGAGATAATCGTCTCCGCTAATGAAGACGATTGTCAGGCTTTTGTGACAATTCCTCCGCTGATGTTCACAGATAACTGTTCAGGAGGAGTTGTAAAAAATGACTACAATAACAGTGGTGCGGATGCCAGTGACATCTACCCTGTTGGCACAACCAGAGTTACTTTCACTGTGACTGACGCAGCGGGTAATATTGCTGTCTGTTCTTTTGATGTTACTGTTGTGGATGATATTCCACCTTCGGCTGATACTCTTCCTGATTTAGGTACATACAATTGTTTTCAGGAAATTCCTTCTCCTGATGTTGCCTGGCTGACCAATATCTTTGACAACTGCGGTAATCCTGTAACAGCAAAACATCTCAATGACTCCGGAACCGGTAACTGCTCATATTCGATAATAAGAATATACAGACTTACAGATACTTATGGAAATATTACAGATATTGCACAGGCTATAATTATAAAAGACACTATTTCCCCTACAGCTGATCCGATGCCAACGTTGGGTCCATTTGACTGTTATTCAGACATCCCTTCCGCTAATATCAACCAGGTTACAGGAGAAATTGACAATTGCGGAGGAATTGTTGATGTAGCTTACCTCGGAACAGACGGTGATCCGGGTTGCTCCGGTACGATATACAGATATTATAAAATAGAGGATGAATGCGGCAACACTGATACTGTCGTTCAGGACATTCTTATTAATGACACTATATCTCCTTCACTGAGTGGCGTGCCTGCAAATCTCACACTTGCTTCATGCGGCACGATCCCGGACCCCCCTGTTCTGTATACAGATATCACCTCGACAGACAACTGTGATAAATCTCCTGTTATCACCCTGAACGAAACCAGTACTAAAACAAATAACGGGGAATGCACTGATTATAACTATTCAATTACCAGGACATGGACAGCTACAGACACTTGCGGCAATTCAACTTCACAAAGTCAGATCATAACTTTTGAAGATAAATTGCCACCTGTGATAGCCGTATCTGGTGATATAATAACTTTTGACTGCAATGAAAACATTGATCCTGAAGTAACAGGATATCCAACTGTCACAGACAATTGTGATCCGGATCCCACCCTTTCATATTCGGATGAAGTATCGCAACCTGAATGCACGGGACAACTATCAATTGTAAGAACATGGACAGCAACGGACATATGTGGTAATACTTCAACCGCAAAACAATATTTATCTACGGCAGATTTTACACCACCTGATTTTGACATTTTCCCTTCTGATTTCACTGTTACCTGTCCGGAAAATCTTCCTGAAATTGAAAACATAACTGTAACGGCAACAGATCTGTGCAGCAATGCTTATGTTGAATTAATTGAAACATCATTTGAAGGACTGGAGCTTGTTCCCGGCTTTTGTCCGACCCATGCCATTTATACATACCGGGCAACAGATGCATGCGGCAACTCCCGGGACAGTTCATTAATAGTTACTGTGGCAGATGTATGTGAATGTGAAATATGTCCCTCTGACAGTACTCCCCACATGCTTGCCGATCTGAGAGATAATCCCGACCAGACATGGGTATCTCCGGTGTTTAACAGATCACATCTGTGTTGTCCGAACGAAGATCCTAATCATGAATGCGCATCCTTCACTGTTTATTTACATCCGCAGGCTGTAAGCATAATAGTACAGGATGTCCAGGCTCCCTCTTATGGAAGTGAAACCTACAAACTCGATTGCGAGCAGGAAGGAGTTTTCGGCATCGAAATTTGCGTTGAAGGCGGAGGTGTTCATATTCTGACTATCTGTAAACCGGGAAAAGAAAAGCAGCAAATCAGCATAACCCAGTTATCGGGCGTAATTGCTCCTGCTGATATAAGCACCAGAGTGGGTTGCTCACAAGAAATTCAGGTAGAAGGAAATGTGGATGAACACACTATAGTGTGGCGTGATATTTCAGGAAACGGGTATGAAAAATACCTATCGTGCACTTCAGGTTGTTACTATAGTGTATTCACTCCCGATGAAAATGCACCAAGCACTGTTACCTATGAAGTCTGCGGAACAATAGAGAGTTCAGTCTGTTTAAATGGTGCCAGCGTATGTGATACAGTAACGGTTCATGTATATCCGGAAATAAATATTCAACTTGAAGGAGATCTGGAATTTTGCGAGGGGGAAACTACCATTTTAACAGCAACACCAATACCAACCGGGACTTACGATATTTACTGGTATGACGGATATGACGGCACAGGTAACCTGCTCCATTATCAAACAAACACATCTTATTCTAACTACTCCCCCGATACTTCGGGTCCCTATTCAGTCCGTGTTGTTGAAAAAATTTCAGGAATAGAGTGTAATGAAAGCATACATAATTTCGACATCACCATACATCCATTGCCGGTTTTCGATCTTGGTACTGATCTCGGCATATGCACTGATGATACCATCTATTTTGATCTGCCTGATGAATACACCTATATCTGGTCACCCTCGGCAGATGTTTATATAAACGGAGATTCTTCACAATATATAATTATACCGTCAACTGTCGGAATAACAACCTATACTGTAACAGCAATATCTGAATTTGGATGTATCTCTACAGAATCCTTCACCCTTGATGTACATGTCTGCCTGAATTGTTCTGCTATTACTATTTGCCCGGAAGACACTTTTATAATTTCAACTGTTGAAGAATTCAAATTAGCAGGAGGCACGCTCGATTTTCCTTGTCAGGTTAACAATACAAACTTTCAACTTTTGCGATCTGTGTCTGAAGGTAACTGTCCGGAGATAATAACCAACACCTACGAAGTATGGGATGAATGCGGTAACCGGGCTAGCTGCGATTTTATAATAACCAGGACAGATGAAGAAGTTCCGTCACTGGTCTGTCCGAATGATACTTTTTACGACGCCTGCTCCGCTATTCTGGTTGATCAGTTAACAGGCCTTCCACTATCAGCTACAGAATCTGAAATTACTATTGAACAGCTACGTAATGCAGGTGGTGATGCCTCAGATAATTGCAATCTGATAATAACTTACAGAGACATCATAAGCGGTACCTGTCCTGCTGTTATAAGAAGAATATTCAGAGCCAGAGATCTGTGTGACAATGAAGTGCAATGTCAACAGCAAATAACTATAGATGACAATACTCCGCCAACAATCACTTGTCCCGGCGACACAACTTACTTTGGATGTGATCTTAATGACCTGGCCATTCACACATCACTGCCTTTCAGCAATAAAATATCCTATATTACACAGGAACAATTCGAATCCCTTGGAGGTATAGTCTTTGATGAGTGTAATGTAAGGGAGATATATTACAAAGATATCAGCAGTGGTACATGTCCGGTTGTTATTTCCCGGACGTTCACCGTAACAGATTCCTGCGGAAATCCTTCGACCTGCACGCAAACAATCAACATCTCTTCTCCACCGTTGGCATATACCTGTCCCTCAGATACTACTATTGAGGAATGCCTTTCACAAAATATTGTCGATTCGCTTTTTCAGGCATGGATAGCCAATATAGATACCACCCTGTTCTCAGGCGGATGCAATACTATTGTGACTCGTAATATTTCAGGCACACCAAATTTCTGTGAAGGAACAACAACTGTTACCTGGACAGCTACAGAGGATTGCGGACAACAGGCAACATGCTCTGCTTCGTTCATAGTACCTCCTGTTACCCCGCCAACTATTTCATGCCCTTCTGATACTACTGTCGAGGAGTGCCTTAGTCAGGCCGAGGTGGATGCCGCATTTGCTGCATGGGTAGCTTCAGTGGAGGCGACTTTCTCGGGAGGCTGCCACGCTTTTGTTACAAA
>ENA-OSEO01004702-OSEO01004702.1-sediment-metagenome-genome-assembly--contig:-NODE-4702-length-13961-cov-2.777370_pt1 | contig 13961 bp, 10 predicted proteins | sample MGYA00237883_ERZ534232 | MGnify/ENA metagenome assembly ERZ534232 | reverse complement strand
GCGAGACGCGGCCGAGCGTCTTTGCGAGAAGTACCACGATGTGCGCAGCGCTCAACGGGCGATCGACCTGTCGTGGACGGCGGCACAGATCGAGCTGCGCGACCTCGGCATCACGCCTGCCCAGGCCGTGACGTTGCAGCGGCTGGCCTCGCGCCTCTTGCTCACCGACCCCTATCAGCGGCTCAAGGTCACGACTCCCGTCGAGAACGGCTTGCCTATCTCCGGACTGTGGTCCATCGGCATCTCGGGGGACTACCCGATCCTGCTCGTTCGCGTCGAGGAGCTCGAGCACACGCCGCTCGTCCGACAGGCGCTGCTCGCACACCAGTACTGGCGTCACAAGGGCCTGGTTGCAGATCTCGTGGTCCTGAACACACGCCCCACCGCCTACTCAGACGAACTCGACGACCGACTGCGCCTTCTCGTGCGCACCGGCCACGCCCTCCAGCTCGTCGACAAGCCAGGGGGCGTGTTCCTGCGTCGCACCGACCAGATGCACCCCGATGTGCTCAACTTGCTGCTGTCCGTGGCCCGCGCGACCCTCGAGGGCGACGCCGGCTCGGTCGAACTGCAGCTCAACCGGCGCGCGAAGCGCCCGCAAGACCCCGACCCGCTCGTCCCGTCGCATGAACCGGACGCAGCGGAAGCAGTCGCATTCGAGCGCCCGGCGCTCATGTTCGACAACGGCTACGGCGGGTTCGACACGCGCTCCGACGAGTATGTGATCGTCTTGCAGGGTGATTCGACCACGCCTGCCCCCTGGATCAACGTGATTGCTACGCCGGAGTTCGGGATGATGGTCTCAGAGGCCGGGATCGCGTGCACGTGGGCGAAGAACAGCCACGAGAACCGGATCACCACCTGGAACAACGATCCGGTCTCCGACGGTTCGGGCGAAGTCATCTACATCCGCGACGAAGACACAGGCGAGTTCTGGAGCCCGACGCCGTTGCCGGTGCGCGAGACCGAGCCGTACGTGGTCCGGCACGGCAAGGGTTACTCCGCCTTCGAACACGAATCGCACCAGATCGCCCAGCTTCTCGAAGTGTTCGTGTCCCCGACGGACCCCGTCCGCATCGCGCGCCTCACGCTCGAGAACAGGTCGGACACGGCCAGGAGACTGTCCGTCACCCAATTCGTCGAATGGGTCTTGGGGAGCTCAAGAAGCAAGGCACAGCACCAGGTCGTCACGTGGTTCGATGCCGAGACGGACACGCTGACCGCGCACAACCACTACAACATGGACTTTCCGGGGCGTGCTGCGTTTCTCGCCTGTGACCGAGAGCTGCACTCCTACACCGGCAGCAGGACAGAGTTCGTCGGACGCAACCGCCGGCCGGCCGATCCACTCGCCATGCAGCGCAAGGGCCTGGGAGCGCGAACAGGCCGATACCACGACAACTGCGGTGCATTGATGGCCTGCCTCGACATCGAGCCCCACGCGAAACAGACCGTGACGTTCCTGCTCGGTCAGACCGACACACTCGACGAATCGCGGGACGTCGTCGAGCGGTACCGCGTAGCTGCGAACGTGGATGCGGCGCTGGAGGAGGCCCGGCGAGGGTGGCGCGAGCTCCTCGGCTCTGTGGAGGTGCGGTCCCCCGATCCGGCGCTCGACCTGATGGTCAACGGCCACGCGCTCTACCAGGCAGTCTCGTGCCGTTTGTGGGGACGGACGGCAGCATACCAGTCCAGCGGCGCATTCGGGTTCAGGGACCAATTGCAGGATGTCTGGTGCCTGCTCTACAGCCGGCCCGACCTTGTGCGCGAGCAGATCGTGGAGGCGTCGAGGCACCAGTTCCCAAGCGGCGATGTGCTGCACTGGTGGCAGCCGTATTCCGGGCGTGGCGTCCGAACCCGGATCACCGACGACCGCCACTGGCTGCCGCTGGTGACCGCCGCCTACGTCGAGGCCACAGGCGACGTCTCGGTCCTAGACGAGGTGACGGCGTTCATCGAGGGTCCGGAACTCGATCCCGGCCGCGAGGACAATTACTTGCAGCCGGCAACCTCTGAAGAGGCGGCGACCGTCTACGAGCACTGCGTTCGGGCACTCGAGTCAGGCCGGGACACCGGGCCCCACGGCCTCCCGCTGATCGGAGGAGGCGACTGGAACGACGGCATGAACCGCGTGGGTCTTGGCGGTAGCGGCGAGAGCGTGTGGCTCGGCTGGTTCCTCGACGTCGTCTTGCGCCGGTTCGCCCCCCTGTGCGAGTTGAAGGGCGAGCCCGGTCGCGCTGCGGACTACCGCGCCTGGGCGGGCGATCTGGTCGACGCCGTGGAGCGACACGGATGGGACGGGTCGTGGTACCGGCGCGCGTACTTCGACGACGGCACACCACTTGGCACCCACGACGCCGAGGAGTGCCGCATCGACGCGATCGCCCAGGCCTGGGCGACCATATCCGGCCAAGGGGACCCGAAGCGTGCTGTGGATGCCCTCAACGCCGTCGAGGACCTGCTCATCAGCCGTGAAGACAGGCTGATACGCCTGCTCACACCTCCGTTCGACACAATGGAGCGCGATCCGGGCTACATCAAGGGCTACGTGCCGGGTGTGCGCGAGAACGGCGGCCAGTACACCCACGCCGCGATCTGGGTCATCCTCGCCTACCTGATGCAGGGAGACGGCGACGAGGCGCTCGGCCTGTTCAACTTGGTCAATCCGGTGAACCACGCGAGAGCACGCGACGAGGCCGACCGCTACGTGGTCGAGCCGTATGTGGTCGCCGCAGACGTGTATTCGGGAGAACCGCACGTGGGGCGCGGCGGCTGGACGTGGTACACCGGGTCGGCGGGCTGGTTCTACCGCATCGCGGTGCAGTACGTCTTCGGCCTGCAGTTACTGGCCGAGGACGGCGCACGCTACATGACGCTCGACCCCTGTGTTCCCAAGAGCTGGCACGGGTTCGAACTCGTGTACCGGTTCGGTGGGTCCAGTTACCGTATCGGCGTGGAGAACCCGCGTGGGGTCAACCGCGGAGTCTCGCGCGTGACCCTGGACGGGTCATCCCTGCCCGACATGCGCGTCCCGCTCGTCGACGACGGGCAGGAGCATGACGTCTCGGTGGTGTTGCTCGGAGGATGACGCGGGCGGACGGGCATGGCGCTCGCGAACGGCGGATCGCCGGTGATCGCTCACCGCATCCAGGGCAAGTGACGCCCCGATCACCATGCACACGTGGGCGAGCATCCGCCCGTAGTCGACGGCCGTCGAGGGCGTGCCTGCCGCAGCCGTGAGCGAGTATCCTGCATCGCTCACGGCAAGCGTGATCGCCCCGGCGCACACGGCGACCCATTGCCACGGAGGAGTGGGTCGCTCGTGTGACGTGCTCAGGAACAGCACCGCGAGCGCAGGACCAAAGAGCACCAGCACATCCGCAATCGGGTACAGGATGTTGAGCGTCGCCTCCCCTGGTGTGGCGGACGCTGACCCCACGCCGTGTGGTGCGAGTAACCCATACCAGGTCGCGAGCCCGATCATGAGGGTGACCGCTGCGCTGAACGATACGGCCGTGGGCACGTCGCCACGGTCCCGGGCCTGGGTCCCGGCCACCCACAGCGCGGCCCCCACCAACACGTACCTCGCGATGCGGAAACCGTCCGCGATGCCTGGGTGCGGGTCGAACCCGAAAGCTAGCTCCTGCACCGCCCCTGCGCCGTCCCCAATGGCAACACACAGGACGCCTGCCGCGACAAGGAACCACGAAAGCCGCTCGGCCCGTGCCGAGGCGGGAATGCGCGAAGCCAAGGCCAGCGCTGCGATTCCAGCGGCTGCGATGACGGCTGTCGCGCCGATGCGGCTTGCGAGGCTTGGGTCCGAACCGCCGACTCCCAGCACCTGGAGCGTACGGACCACCGTGAAGGCGCCGAACGCGGCGAGCGCGAGAACGAATGTCCGTGGGCTTGAGCGCATGCGAGTCATCCTTAACGAGTGTTGTGCGCCCACACATCTTCCGCCGCTTAGCGGCGGCATGAGGCATCGGCCGGCGCGCCGGGTGACGAACCGCAGTGCGCGCTGGCTCAAGTGCGGGTGGAGTTCAGCAAGTCGGGCGGAGGGACGTCACCCTACCCCCGCCCCATCCACCGGTCGTGGAAGAAGCGCATCATGAACCGGTCGCCGAATGCTCGTCGCGCCGCCAGGATGGGCCGTGCGTACGCGGCGATCGGGTAGCGCAGCCGGTCGGAGCCGTCGTTGACGGCACGCCAGATCTCTTCGGCGGCTTTCGATGAGGGAGTCCGGTTCGCTATCGTTGCTTCGAAGCGCTCCATGGCCTCCATGTACGTCCCGTAAGGACCGGGCTTGGCAGGAGCGTCCCCGCCGAGGACCTTGCTCCATATGGAGGTCTCGACGAAGCCGGGTTCGACTGCCTTGACGCGAATGCCGAAGGGCTTGAGTTCGTGCCACATGCCCTCGCTGAGACCCTCCAAGGCGTGCTTGGTCGCGTTGTAGCCGGCGAAGAACGGGAAGGTCATTCGGCCGCCGAGCGAAGTGACGTTCACGATCAGCCCGCTGCCCCGCAGGCGCATCGCCGGTACGAGTCCGTACGCCAAGCCCACTTGCTCGAACACGTTCACGCGAAAGAGTCGTTGCATCTCCTCCGGCCCGATCTCTTCGATCGGCCCGAACTGCAGCATCCCAGCGTTGTTGATCAGGACGTCTGGGCATCCGTGACGCTCGAGCACGCGCTCGGCGAAGGTCCGGCCGCATCCCTCGCAATCCAGGTCGAAGGCCTCAAGCGTCACCTCGCCGGGCCACCGCACGTCCCGCTCCTTCGAGACATCTCGCACGGTCCCGATCACGCGCCAGCCTTCCTCGGCGAACTTGATCGCGGTGGCCTTGCCTATGCCGCTGGATACGCCTGTGATCAGCACCGTGGACACGTCGTGGACCTCCTAGGTTCTGTGCCGCGAAATGGGAATCACTACCCTATGAGATGGTTCCCGTTCCCGCGTGCGAGAGGGGCGTAGCATGAGGATCGCAGTGATCGGCTCGGGGATCGCAGGCGTTGGGTCGGCTTGGTTGCTTTCCCAAGAACACGATGTCGACGTCTACGAAGCGGCCGACTATCTTGGAGGCCACACGCGGACTCTCGACCTCACCGTCGACGACGTCACGTTCCCTGCAGACACGGGCTTTATGGTCTACAACCGCAGGACGTACCCGAATCTGGTCCGCCTGTTCGAGCGGCTCGACATCGAATGGACCGAGTCGGACATGTCGTTTTCCGTGAAGGTCCCTGCGCACGATATCGAGTGGGCGGGCACCAGCCTGGACAGCGTCTTCGCCCAGCGTAAGAACATCGCCAATCCCAAGTTCTTGCGAATGCTCGCCGACGTGGTGCGCTTCTCGCGCGAAGCCGACCGCCTGCTCGCCGACCCCTCGATCGACGACCTGACCTTGGGCCAGCTCCTCGAGCGCGAGGGCTACGGAGCCGGCTTCACCGACTGGTACCTCATTCCCATGGGTGATGCGATCTGGTCGACCCCGCCGGGCGAGATGCTGGACTACCCAGCGGGCACGTTCTTGCGCTTCTGCAACAACCACGGCCTGCTGCACATCACCGGGAAGCCGAAGTGGCGTTCGGTCAAGCACGGTGCACGGACCTACGTCGACCGCGCTTCGCGTTCGTTTTCCGGCGAGGTCTTCCTTGAAGAGCCCGCCGAGCGTGTTGAGCGTTCCGAGAGCGGTGTGCGCGTGAGCACCCCTGTGCGCACCGAGGCCTACGACCACGTGGTGATCGCCACGCACCCACCACAGACGCTGGAGATGCTGGCCGACGCGACAGCCGAGGAGAGAGCGGCCCTGTCCGCCTTCACGTTCTGGGACAATGACGTGGTGCTGCACACAGACACCTCGTTCATGCCCAAGAGCCGCCGCGCGTGGGCCGCGTGGAATTGGTTTGCGGAGTCCGGGGACATCACCAAAGACATGCTCGTACTCACCTACCAGCTCAACTGGCTGCAGGACATCCCTGTGGACACGACGGTGATGGAGACGTTGAACCGTGACCGGGAACCCGCCGACGGAACGCTGCTCGCGAACATACACTTCGACCACCCGAACTTCACCTACGAGGCCATACGCGCGCAGCGCACCCTTCCCGACCTTCAGGGCCTGGGAGGCGTATGGTTCGCGGGCGCCTGGACGCGCCACGGCTTCCACGAAGATGGGCTGCTGTCCGCCGTCAGAGTCGCCGAGTCCCTCGGCGCGCAGCTGCCGTGGGGCGACGAGCTCGACGCCACGCGCACCCGTGTGCTCCCCGGTGTGGCCGCCGATGACGAGCTCACCCCCGAGTCCGCCCCACCGTCCCCCGCCGACCGCCGGGCCGCCGCCGTGCCTGTGGAGCCGGACTACGAGGGAGGACCGTCGTGACACGACCAGCCTTGCGCTCACAACGTGGGATGGGGCAGCGCGCGATATGAGAAGCTCTCTGTACACCGGGGTGGTCCGTCACGACCGCAAGATCCCTCGCAGAAACGCGTTCCATTACGGGATCTACTTCCTTCTGGCCGACCTCGACGAGCTCGACGACATGGACCGTGAGTTGCGCTTGTTCGGCCACAACCGCGGACGGCTCGTCTCGCTGCACGACGTGGACCACGGCGCCCGTGACGGCTCGCCGCTCAAGCCCTGGATCACCGAGCTGTGCTCGCGCGTCGGCATAGACCTGTCGGGCGGGAGCGTCCAACTGCTCACCTTCCCCCGGGTGCTTGGCTACAAGTTCTACCCCGTCTCCATCTGGTACTGCCACTCGGCCGACGGTGAACTTCGAGCCATCATGGCCGAGGTCCAGAACACGTTCGGCGACCACCACAACTACCTGCTCCACGAAAGCGGCGACGTACTCGACTGGAAGGCGCGCCCCACCTCCATGAAGGTGTTCCACGTCTCACCGTTCATTGAGATGGAGGCGAAATACGAGTTCCACTTCACGCGGCCCGACGATACGCTCTCGGTCTCCATTTACGACTTCGTGAAAGGCGATCTGCTACTAGTTGCCGCAGTAGCGCTGCGCAAGCGCGAGCTCACCGATCCCGCGCTGCTCAAGACCGTGCTGCGCTACGGCCCGATGTCCCTGCGCGCATGGCTGCTGATCCACTGGCAAGCGGTTCGAATCGTGGCGAAGCGGATACGATACATTCCAAGGACCCCGCCCCCTGACCAAGACACGTCGCTATGACCTCCGACGAAAGACCATATGCGCACGGACCCGCCGACGCCATCGTCCGAGCCATCCTGGGGCGCCTGGCCGTCGGCGAGCTCACTGTGCACACACCGGGGCGGCCGACGGTCACGTACCGCGGCGACCTGCCCGGGCCTTCAGCCGAGGTGCGCATACTGCACCCCCGCGCCATGCGTCGCCTACTGCTTGCGGGCAGCGTCGGACTGGCCGAGGGCTACATGGAGGGTGAGTGGGACACGCCAGACCTTCCTGCGGTCCTCCGTCTCGGACTCGCGAACCTGCCCCGACCCGGTACGCGTCCGCTGCCTGAGCTGGCGCGACCGCTCCGGCGCGCGCAGCACCGGCTGCGCGCGAACACCCGACGCGGGTCGAAGCGCAACATCTCCTACCACTACGATCTGGGCAACGGCTTCTACGAGCTGTGGCTCGACGACACCATGACGTACTCGTGCGCGCTGTTCGAGTCGGCCGAAGACGCCGAGACACGTGCCGAGGACCTCGAGTGCGCTCAGCGCCGCAAGTGGGACCGGCTGCTTGAGCTGCTCCAACCCACCCCCCGGGACCACCTTCTGGAGATCGGATGCGGGTGGGGCGGCTTTGCGATGCACGCGGCGCGAGAGGCCGGCTGCAGGGTCACGGGCGTCACGATCTCCGAACAGCAACACGACCGCGCCCGCGACCGGGTCGCACAGGCAGGATTGGACGGCCAGGTGGAGATTCGGCTGCAAGACTACCGCGACGTACGGGAGACGTTTTCCGGGATCGCCTCTATCGAGATGTTCGAGGCGGTCGGCGAGCGCTACTGGCCGGTGTTCTTCGGCCGGGTAAGAGAGCTACTCGCCGACGGAGGCCGGGCCGCGATCCAAACCATCACCATCCTCGACGAGAAGTTCGAGCGGTACCGGGCGCGCCCCGATTTCGTCCAGCGCTACATCTTCCCTGGCGGCATGCTGCCCTCGCCGGAACGCTTCCTGTTAGGTGCCGCCCGGGCGGGACTCGAGCCGGACGAGCCGCGGTTCTTCGGCCTGTCGTACGCGCGGACGTTGGAGCGGTGGCTGGACCGGTTCGACGAGGTCCGCGACGACGTGCTCGCGATGGGCTTCGATGAGCGGTTCGTGCGCATGTGGCGCTACTACCTGGCGTACTGCCGCACCGGGTTCGAGGCGGGCGACATCGACGTGATGCAGGTGGCGCTGGAACCGGTGAGGCGGTAGGACCTGCGGACGCGTCCAGCCCGCCCCCAGGACAGCACACCGGGCGTATCGCACGAGCGCCCCGCCGCTTCAATGCGGCGAGGCGCTCGGTGGTGTCGTGCTGGTGGGCCCGGCTGGATTCGAACCAGCGACCTCACGGTTATCAGCCGTGCGCTCTAACCAACTGAGCTACGGGCCCGATTCGAGCGAAATGCTTCGATACCATAGCCCACGACCAGGGGAGCGTCAAGGAATCGCGCCGCAGGCCGCGCGGCGCCCTGGCGGCAGCTCCCGTCGCGCGGCGCACAGCCTATGCAGGCACCACGTGGACCGAGAAGCGGCGGCTCCTGGGCCCGTCGAACTCGCAGAAGAACACGCCCTGCCAGGTGCCCAGCCCGAGACGTCCACCGCTGACCGGAACGCTCGCGCTCGAACCCATCAGGGAGGCCTTCACGTGCGAGTCGGCGTTGCCTTCGCGATGATGGTAGCCCGCGTCGCGCGGGACTATGCGGCGGAGGGTCTCGATGAGGTCACGGGCAACGTCGGGGTCCGCGTTTTCGTTGACGGTCACGCCAGCGGTCGTGTGCGCGCAGTACACGAGTGCGACGCCCTCGGTCACAGCACTGTCGCCCACTGCTTCGGCGACCTGTCCGGTGATCTCTACCAGGTGTTCACGCTCATGAGTGCGAAGTGAGTACTCCCGCATGGGTCCTCCCTCCGGGTGTGATTCCTTCACGTATGATAGTGGAAGGTACACCGGGCAAGGTGTTCGCTTCACGTCATCGCTGAAGCTTCCGGAACGATCCCGTCAGACCCCAGGAGGTGTCGGCCGTGGTACCCGTGCGAATCGCGTCACTCAGTGTCGACGCCGTGTCGAACCAACCCGTGATAGTGCTGCGCCCGACCGAAGACGAGCCCGGCGAGGGCCGTTTGGTCCCGATCTGGATAGGCCATGCCGAAGCGACCGCGATCCTGCTCGCTCTGCAAGGGATGGAGCCTCCTCGGCCCATGACGCACGACCTGCTCAAGGGTGTGATCGACTCGATGGATGTCGCTTTGGCCCGCGTCGAGATCACCCGCATCCAAGACGGTACGTTCTACGCCGCCCTCGTGCTGCGCGGCGAGGAGCGCACCATCGCCGTGGACGCGCGTCCGTCCGACTCGATCGCGCTGGCCGTGCGCACGCACTCCCCCATCTTCATTGCCGAGGAAGTGATCGAGGCGGACGGGATACCCGAGCCCGTCGACGGCGGCGAGGACGTGGACGAGGAGGAAGAGCTCGAGCGTTTCCGCGTCTTCCTCGACGAGGTCGATCCGGAGGACTCCCAGGGCTGACGCTTGCCCGCGCGCCGGGGCGCCCTTTGCGCCGGGTGCGCCGCGCGCACCGCTCCTCGGCAGGTCTACTCGTAACGCAGCGCTTCGATGGGATCGAGGCGCGAGGCGCGGTAGGCCGGATACACGCCGAAGAAGATCCCGACCGCCGCCGAGAACATGAACGCGAGCGCGACCGCCCAGGCCGTCACCTCGGTGGGCACGACAGAGCGAAGGGCCAGCGAGCCCGCCCATCCCAAGGCAATACCGACCGCGCCTCCCGCGACCGAAAGCACGACGGCCTCGATAACGAACTGGCTCATGATGTCGTAGGTCTTGGCACCGACGGCCTTGCGAATGCCGATCTCACGCGTGCGCTCCGTCACGCTCACGAGCATGATGTTCATGATGCCGATACCGCCCACCAGCAGCGAGATGCCGGCGATGCCCGCCAGCATCACGGTGAGCGTGCCCAGGAGCTGCGACAGGATGCCCAGCGTCTGTTCTTGGGTGAACACGCTCAGGTCGTTTCCGAACTTGCCGCGTAGGATCTGACGTACCTGCCGCTGCACCTGTTCGATGTTTCCGGCGTCTTCGACCTTGATGACCATGGTGCTGAACTCGTTGGTGTCGAAGAGGCGCTGCGCAGTGGTGATGGGCATGTAGATCTGGTTGTCCTGGTCCCCGGTAAGCGACCCACCCTGCGCCGCCACGTGCCCGATCACCGTGAAGCGCAGCCCCTCGATGCTTACGCTTTCGCCCACCGGGTCTTGGAAGGGGAACAGCTCGTCGCGCACGCTCGAGCCCAGCACGACCACGCGAGAGCCGGCATTGACTTCACTGCGTCGATAATCGCGTCCACCTATGTAGTCGGCGGTGAAGACTTCGCTCGCGTACTGGTTTCCCGCGGCGATCGTGGTTCGCATCTCGCGGTTGCCGACCTTGATGGTGGCCGGTCCCTGCAGGACGGGCACCACGAAGACGTCCTCGGGAAGCCGGCGTTCAAGCAGGTCCACGTCATCGAGGGTGAAGCTCTTCAGCAACCCGCCGCCTCCGGGACCGCCGCCTCCCTCGAAGTCGCCGGGGAAGGCGAAAATCAGGTTCGAGCCGAGCCCCTCGACCGCCCCGGTCACCTCGTCTTGCACGCCGGTGCCGATGGCGACCAGAAGGATCACGGCCGCCACTCCTATGATCACGCCGAGCATCGTGAGCGCCGCACGCACCTTGTTCGCGTTCAGCGCGCGCAGCGCGATGCGGAACGCCTCGAGGAAGCTCACCGTGCGCTCGCCTCCTCGGCCTCGCGCTCGGCGGCTTCCTCGGCATCCAGTTCGCGCAACCGGTCCTCGGCAAGTGTGCGGTTCTCGACGATCTCGTCGTTGACGATGCGGCCGTCCTTGAGGTGCACGATGCGCTCGGCGTGTCGCGCCACGTTCTCGTCGTGGGTGACAACGACGATCGTGATGCCCTGCCGGTTGAGGTCCTGCAGGATGTGCATGACCTCAATGCCCGAACGCGAGTCCAGGTTGCCCGTGGGCTCGTCGGCAAGCACGATGCTCGGCTCGGTGACGAGAGCGCGCGCGATTGCGACACGCTGCTGCTGGCCACCGGACAGTTGGATGGGCAGGTGGCCGAGCCGGTCGCCGAGGCCCACGCGCTCGAGTGCTTCGCGGGCGCGCTTGGCCCGGGCCGGACCCATGACCCCCGCGTAGATGAGCGGCAGCTCCACGTTCGCAGTCGCGCTCGTACGCGAGAGCAGGTTGAACGCTTGGAACACGAAGCCGATGCGGCGGTTGCGCGTGGCGGCAAGCTCGTTCGGTTCCATGTTGGAGACGTCAACGCCGTCGATCGTTACCGTGCCGGTCGTCGGCCGGTCGAGCAGGCCAACGATATGCATCAGCGTGGACTTGCCCGAGCCCGACGGCCCCATTATGGCGAGCATCTGGCCCTCGCAGACCTGCAGGTCCACGCCACGCAGCGCGTTGACCTCGATCTCGTCGAGGACGTATCGCTTCACCACATCGCGGGCCTCGAGCACGACCCGCGCGTCGGCGCAGCTGCCCTCGCCACGCCGCCCGTCGCGGGGTGCGGCCTGGGCTGCGCGGTCTTGCTGTCCGGTCGACTCGTGCTCTGCCACGAAGGTACCCGGTGACCTAGTCGGCCACGCTCACTCTCATGCCGTCGACAAGTTCGGTCGCTCCTGACAAAGCAACGGTCGCGCCAGACTCGACGCCGGAAAGGATTTGCACGCGGGTCTCGGTGAGTGTGCCGATCTCGACCTCGGTGCGTCTCAGCACGTCGCCGTCCACGACGTACACGTACGTCGTCCCACCTTCGTCGAAGAGCGCCTCGATGGGGACCGTCGCCGCGCCTGGTACCTTACTGACCTCGATCTCCGCGTCGCCCTTCATACCTAAGAGCACGTTGGCGTCGGCTTCCCCGTCAAGGGGCAGCCGTACGGGGAACACCGTCCCGCCCGTCGCGGTGAGCTGTGCGGCCGGCTCGATCTGTGCGACCTGGGTCTCGAACGACTCCTCCGCAACCGCATCGAGCGAGACCACCGCGCTCATGCCCGTTTCGATGCGGCTGACATCCACCTCGTCGACCTCTGCAACGAACGTAAGGCCGTCCAAGTCGACCACCGTGAACGGGGGCGCCTGCGGCCCTACGGCCGCGCCTGCGGCGGCAGTCGGCACCGAACCGTCGGTGACCGGGGCGCCGGCTGCGTTGAACAGCACCGTGCCGTCGATGGGGGCCCTGATCGTCGCCTTCGTGAGGTTCTCTTGCGCCACGACCAGCGCCTCCCGGGCTTGGTCCACGGATGCTTGCGCCGCCCTGCATTCGGCCGACAAGGAGGTCCCCTCCAGCTTCAGCTGCTGGGCCCGTGCAGACAGGTATCCGGCGTATGCCTGGTCGGCTGCGGCAGACGCGCTGGCTTGCGCGGCGCTGGTGTCGAAGGCGCGGAGGCTGTCGTGGGCCGACTTGGCCTGGTAGTATGCGGCCTCGGCCTGGTCCTTCGCGATCTTACTCGCCGTGTACGTCGACTCCAGCGACGGAGAGGGCGTCTGGCTTGACTCATACACCACCTCGATCGCCTTGAAGGCCTCGAGTGCGATCTGGTAGCTCTCGTATGCGGCCCGCTCGGCTGCCGCAGCTGCCTTCAGGTCCGCCGAGGAAGGAGCGCCCTGGTCGGCCGCGTCCGCCCCCTCGAGCGCCGCCTCGTACGCGGCCCACGCCGCATCGGTCCCGGCTCGCGCGGCGGTGAGATCGGCTGCGGACGGCTCCTGCTTCGAGAGCGCAGCCAGTTGTGACTCGGCGCCCGCCAGTGCGGCGCGCGCCTGCGAGACCGCGGCCTCGAGTGGCGCGCGGTCCATCTGCGCCAGGACGTCGCCTTGCTTGACCTCGGCGCCGTCCTCCACGTTCACGCTCTCCAGCGTTCCGGCCGTCGGCGGGTACACATCGACCCTCAGACCGGGGCCCACCTTGCCCGACGCGGTCACGGTCAAGGCGAGGTCCTCGTCGGCGACCTCGGCCGTGTCCACTTGCACGCCAGCTGCGACACCACCAAGCGCGATGTACGCAGCGACGCCACCGATGACCAGCAGCGCAACGACGGCGGATATGATCTTGGCTCTGCGTGACACGGTTCCTCCTTGTGGACCTATGGCGTGTCCGGCTCTACGCGCGCACACTCACGGGTCGGTTCTCCTCTTCGGTCATGTTCTCACAGCTGCCCTGGAACATGGCCAGTCATTCGCCCCATTCTCGGCCGACGGCCTGTCCCCCTACTCGGCGAACAGCAAGCTCGGAATCTCACTGATGTCGCTCGCCCACATGGCGGGTGTCGACGCCTCGAGTGCCTCGCGGTCGAATACGCCCCAAAGTGCCGCCACCGACAGGGTGCCCGCGGCGTTTGCGGCTTGGATGTCGAACGGGCTGTCGCCCACGTATGCCGTCTCCGAGACGCCCACCCCCATCAGCGAGGTCGCGTACAGCAGCGGTTCTGGGTCGGGCTTGTGGCGCTCGGTATCGTCGGAGCACACGACGACTTCGAAGTACTCGTGCAGTCCGAACAGCTCGAGCCCGCGTGTGGCGACGGTCCGGCTCTTCGACGTGACCACGCCCATCGGCACACCGCGCGCCCTCAAGCCCGCGAGCGTTTCGTTGACTCCCGGGTACTCGGCGATCAAGTCGTCGTGGACGCGCGCGTTGTGCTCGCGGTACACGCGGACGAGCTCCTCGGCGTGCGAGTCGGAAAGCACCCGCATCTGTG
>ENA-OSEO01004701-OSEO01004701.1-sediment-metagenome-genome-assembly--contig:-NODE-4701-length-13961-cov-5.930640_pt1 | contig 13961 bp, 11 predicted proteins | sample MGYA00237883_ERZ534232 | MGnify/ENA metagenome assembly ERZ534232 | reverse complement strand
ATAGGAATTTGCATTTTTTGATAACCAAATCGTCATGTTATTGCACGGTCTCCTGACCGTGCAACTTTTGTGACCGAAGGTCTCAATGTTGTGGGTGTTTCATCGAAGAGACCTCCGGTCGTGGAGGTGGCACGGTCAGGAGACCGTGCCACAACAAGGATCAAAAGTCCGCCCGACGGGCGCTATGTTCAATCTATCCAAAAGGCTTGGCATTTCACAACCCACGGTCAGTCAATCGGGAAACGAGGCGGAAAGATAGTGACAGAGAAGAGACTCAAAAGATGCAGGTGATGCGTTGACATCATCTTGAAGGATGCTATCATGACACCATGAGGACGACACTTAATATAGATAACGATGTTTTGGAACGCGCGCGGGCCATTTCGGCCAAATTGCGCACACCCTTCAAAACGGTTATAAACGAAGCGCTTAGGGCCGGCTTGGAGCAAGTGGAGCAGCCTGCGGAACGTCGAGGCTACAAAACGGAACCACATGCAATGGGCCTCAAAGCCGGGCGGAACATAGATAGCATTCAGAAATTGTTGGCTCAAATTGAAGGCGAGGATTCCCGTTGATTCTGGTTGATGCCAATATTCTATTATATGCGGAAGACTCGCTATCTCCTCTCCACCAACAAGCGCGCAAATGGTGGGACGATCAGCTCTCTCGGCGTGGTCCTGTCTGTCTATGCTGGACGGTTTTGTCCGCCTTCATTCGGATGGGGACCAATCCACGAGTCTTCGAACACCCGCTCTCTCTCGACCAAGCCCTTGCGCGAGTGCAAAGCTGGTTGGATCAGCCTTGTACCCGAGTCATTAGGCCGACCGAGCAACATTGGACTATATTTCGGCAGATGCTCACAGATGGGCAGGCTGTCGCCAACCTGGTCACAGACGCACATCTGGCCGCTCCTGCAATAGAACATGGCTGCGAGTTGGCCTCTACCGATTCCGATTTCGCCCGTTTCCCCAAGCTGAAGTGGACCAACCCCCTAGCGCTGTAGACTTAAGCTCAATAAAACTCCAGAGCATATTCAACTTCGGCATTGGCATATTCAGACTCGTCACTCTTATTGAGATATTCAAAATCCTCCAAGTCTCTATCTCAATCACATTGAATGGGCAAAGGCTCTCTGCATCACTTCCTCATTACCTATGCCCCTTGCTTCCCCATAGACGGAGAAGACATCACACCGTTATCGAGATTCTTTCAAGTAGTTGACCTTCATTGATTCTGCATCACCTCCAGATCGAATCATACAGCAGGGTCCAGAGCTTGCACAGAGTCAAAGCACTCGTTTTGGCGCTGCTCACCGTGAGATCAGCGGATGTTTAGTCGTGCTGCTCAACTTCCAGTAAGAAAGGGTCGCACTATAAGAACCTGAAGGGAAAAGGATTTGGACGGTACGTTAGGCCTGCTGGGTCAACAACGTTCCATTAAAATGCGTTGCCTTTTTTACTCTCAATTCGTATGTTGCCGGCAGCCAAAGAGAAAGATTGTCGCGCCAGTTGTCGGCACGAATGGTGAAAAAATGTGGATGCGGTCTATTTGGATGATTCGCAAAGGCGAAAACCAGACACGATTTGTTATCCTGATACCGGAGGAAGGAGCGTGACCTTTCCATTGTTTTCAAGAATAATACTTAAACAGAACGTTCCCGCTATTCAACTCTCCTTAGGCTGATGTCGCTCAGCCTGATGTTTTTTGTTCTGAAAGGCTGCATGATGGCCGCAAAAACTTCGGCGAACGAGATCGCTTCCTTGAGCAAAGAGGACTCCGGCAAAACGATCCAGGTGGCGGTTGGGCAGGTGATTCGGATCGAGCTGGCCGCAAACCCCTCTACGGGTTTCAGTTGGCACCTTGTAGAGTTGGCGAAAGAGTCTCTGCAGGTGCTTGAAGTGCGGTCCGAAAAGCTTTCTGCCGGCAAAAGCAGGGGTGCAACCGTGCTGATGAGGTGGCTATTGAAGGTAATAAAGCCGGGGCGAAACCGCATTGTAATGGCTTATTATCGGGCTTGGGAAGGAGTTGATAAGGCAGTGGGCAGTTTCAGCTTGACATTGGAAACCGGAATGCAGGAGGGACAGTGATCGACGCATTCACTTTTTCCACCATGAACGGATTCGGAAAATGATACGGCCATCTAATTATCGTCGGGTTCTCGTCTTGATTTTTTCTTTCATTTTTCTGTTGGCCGCATTCAGGTCTGGAGAAGCGAGAGAAATATTGACGTTCGAGGACGGCGACACCCTCGAACAGCTCCGGCAGAAAATCCAACACAACGGCTATCAATTTCAGGTTGGGCATAACTGGGTTTATGACATGCCCGCTGAAATGAAAAAGAAGTTCTTCAGCCGTCGCCCTCCTCGCCGACTCAGCGTGAGTCCCACCCCGGCGGATATGGGCCCGGTGGCGGAAACGCTCGGCCAGGCGGTTCTTCCTGCTCAGTTTGACTGGCGAAATTACAACGGTCATTCTTACATAGGACCGGTCAAAGATCAGGGCAATTGCGGCTCCTGCTATGCGTTCGCCGCCTGTGCCGCGGCCGAAGGGAGCTACAATTTTGCCAATGGCAGGTATGATAGTAACTGCGTTAATTTTTCAGAATCTTACATTATCTGGTGCTTGGGAGACCTGGCGGAGTACAGCGACCATTTTTTTGGCTGCGACGGTGCCGATTATGATTACTATGAGCTGCAGGCGTTGACCCGGGAAGGAGTCGCCTATGAGTCCGATTTTCCGTATCGTGAATCCGATCCCGGAGCATGTACGCATTGGGGGGATGAGACGGTGGTGTTTGATTCCTGGCATCGGATCGGCTGTAATGATATCGATGCCATAAAGACCGCCATCATGACCTATGGCGTCGTTGATGCGGCGGTGGACGTCACCAGCGCGTTTCAAGCTTACCACGGAGGCCTCTATGAGGATTCACTCACCTCCTGCCCTGCCTCTCCTTGCTACTACACTAAAACCAACCACGCTATCGCACTTGTCGGCTGGAACGATAACGGCGATGCAACGAATAGAGGCTACTGGATACTACGCAACAGCTGGGGTTCCGATTGGGGGGAAAACGGCTACATGCGAATCAAATACAGATCAGCCCGGGTCGCCTGCGAAGCAACTTATTTAGTCGCCCGCCCGGCATGTTCCGTGCCCAATGCTCCCGGCTCCATCACTTACCCGTCCGCCGACAGCGACGGCAGCTTCACGGTGTCATGGCCAACGGTCAGCGGGGCAACCGGCCATACCCTGGAACGGGCTGCGGACGTCTCATTCACGTCCGGCAGGGTGACGCTCTATAAGGGGTCCTCGACATCCTACGCACAGACCGGCTTGGCCAGCGGCGCCTACTATTACCGGGTCAAAGCCGACAACAGCTGCGGGAGCAGCAGCTGGCGCACCGGCGGGCTCGTCACCGTCGGCGACGGAGCTTTTTATTTGATACCAAACCGTGAAGGGGGTAGCACAGTCATTTTCTTAGAATAGCAATTTTTGTTTCTCACACCTTCTGGTTCATTGCCAAGTTACGGAACACCGAGCCATGACGCATCTTGACAATGACAGCAGGAGCCGCCAGAAGGTCTGCAGTCTGCGTCACATGCGTCCTTCTTTCCGCGATGTGGGTTTAAGCGATGAAAAAAATTCTCTATTTTTTCAACACGATCATTAATGAATATGGAGTCAAGGCGTTCAGCGCTGTTTTGCTCTTTGTCGTTACGGTTTTTTTGATCTTGTTCGCTGTGCTGTCGGCGTATACTTTCAAGGGTGGTTGGTTTTTTTTGCCGGCTGATTCCATTCAAACCCTTCTCGGTTACATCTCTGTCCTTGTCGACCAGGTCTTTTACTGGATGCTCTGGATCTTACCGGGGACAGCCTTATTGGCTTCATGTTACTTTACCGCAAGAAAGATCCTGCTGGTTGAAGACGATCCCCTTTTCGCGCCCAAAGCCACTCTGCTGCTGCTGCCGGTTTTGCTGCGCATTTTCTGGGAAGTCCCCGTCACTCACGCAATTCTGCAAGAAATATTTTACGACACGTCAGGAATCTCTCAGCTGATAGTAGGGATCATGTTTGTCGGATTGGCGGCAAATTTCGTCCAGTATCTAAGTCTTGAAAGAGAGCACAAAACGTTTTTGGATACGGAAAGCCATTTCATTGCCGTCCACCCCGAACCGGATGACCGGCTGCCTCAGGTTGACAAGCTCATGACAAGCAAGCCAAGCATACTGGCTCGCAAATGGCGAAGCCTGCGAGATATTTTCGACTGTTCCCAGTACGCCGACTATGAAACCCTTATGAGCTTCCCCAATCAGAGGGAGTTCCTGAAAGAATCCAAGATATCCTTTATCATCAAAATCCTTCCGCTGCTGGGAATGATCGGCACGGTTCTGGGATTCACTCTGGCAGTTACGGGAATGCGCGATGCGGCAGCAGGCATGCAGGATTTCAGCTCCTTTAAGGGAAACATGCTGGAAGCTCTCGGAGGAATGAAAAACGCCTTTCTGACCACGCTGACGGGTATGGCGGGAATGGTGATTGTCATGTGGATCAACTCTCTACTGGAGGAGAGCCGAAGGCGCATTCTTCTCCTGGAGGACGAGTTCCTGTACATCAATTTTTTCCTCCCCTGGCAGAAATATCGGCGGGAAAAGGACAAACCCTCCTCCTAGCTTTTTTATTCTGCTGTCAAGGATGCCATCATGCGAGGCTACTTCAAGGAAGATCAGAGCCGCGGGGATTTTTCAACCTCTTTCGGCGACATGGTCTTCGGTCTTTTGTTCTTTTTTTTCATTCTCACCCTGGCCATGGTTTTCAACCGCTCGGATGTAGGTTCTTTTCACAAGGAAATCGATCAACTTAACGAGAAGCTGCAGCAAAGGGACCAACAGCTCAAGAACTGGCAAAAGCGCTACGATGAGATGAAGCATGCGTTGGAAACCCTTAAGCGCGAGACGGAGAGTCTCAAAAAGAAGCGACAGGAGGATCAAAAAAAGCTGCAGGAGTCCCGGGAAGCTTACAAGCTGCTCCAGAAACAGCACCAGTCCATCCTCGTCTCGCTTAAAACGACAACCGATCAGTACAACAGACTGCTTACCAGGTACGATCGACTGCTGGCCGATTACAAACGATTGCCCAAAGGCCAGGTGGACAGCTTGAGAAAGGATCTGGCGAAAGCTCAAAAGGAACAGGCTGATATTAAAATCAAACTGACCGCGTATCAAAATATCTTAAATAAGATGAAGCAACTGCTCAAGCAGCAAGGATTGACGGAGATCCTGGCCGAAGTCGAAAAGATGGAAAAAGGGACCAGGCAGGCCTCGCAGGGGGATGAGACTCCGATTAACATTTACAAAGTCTTTGCCAAGCTCTATCCCGACGGTTACCTGGACGTGAGACTTGTGAAAGGAGAGACCGAAATGTCCGCCTACTTCAGCGTCCCCGATACGGAGCTGCTTGATATCGCCAAACGAGTGAGTCAGTCTTTCAGCTCAGAGTCCGAGACCTTTTCGGAGGAGGAGCGGTTGAAGACGCAGCCTAAAATCTTTCTCATGGCCCATCCCGAAATCCAGTACGGTGAACTGCAGAAATTCCTTGCCAAAGCACGCAAAGTGATACCGGTGAGCATTGTTGCGTGGAAGAATGAATGAAACAGAGAATCGCAGAATGGCTGTCGCAAAATGGAGTTGACTTTTGCGATTGCTGCAAATATGGTCAAGGTACCGATTTAATCAAGAACTTATGAGGTTGATGAAACTATGAAGCGCGGTACAACTATTTTCGATACCATTCCGGCGATTCTGGTAGGCGTAGTTGTAGTCGTTTGCGTCGTTGACGCCGTCGCGCCATAGCGGGATCGACCGAGCTACTTGCATCATTAACCCCCCGCCGGCGCGAGCCGGCGGGGGGTTCTTTTTTGGCCTTTTGACCTCACGCTGGACTCCAGACCGATACGGGAAGAACAGAAGGAGGCGAGTCCGATGATCAAAAAAAGCGGCGCACAAATCATCATCCAATTGCTGGAGCGTCAGGGAATCCGAACCATTGCAGGCATCCCGGGCGGAGCCAACCTGCCCCTCTATGACGCCCTGGCGCAAAGTGAAAAGATCCGCCACGTTTTGACGCGGCACGAACAAGGAGCGGGTTTTCTTGCCCAGGGCATGGCTCGGACAACAGGGGGCGCTGCGGTGTGTTTTGCCACCTCAGGTCCGGGCGCCACCAATGTCCTCACCGCCATCGCCGATGCCAAACTGGACTCCGTCCCGGTTGTCTGCATCACTGGCCAGGTGCCGTATGCCATGATCGGCACCGATGCCTTCCAGGAAGTCGATACCTACGGCATGAGCATCCCCATTACCAAGCACAACTTTCTGGCTCGGTCTGCAAGCGAGCTGCTGTGGGTGATTCCCGAAGCTTTCCGAATCGCTCTTTCGGGGAGACCGGGGCCGGTTCTGATTGATGTTCCAAAGGATGTTCAGGTGGATTTGGTCGAATTTAAAGAGTGGCCGGAGCCGGGCCGTCCCGAACCTTTTCCCCGGTACGATTTGGCCGATCTCGAGAGTGCCGCTGTGCTCATCAACCGCTCCCGCCGCCCGATTCTATACATCGGTGGAGGAGTTATTCAGTCCGGGGCAGGCCTGTTGGCTGTTGACATGGCTGAGAAAGCCTCAATTCCAACCGTCATGACCTTGATGGGGCTGGGCGCCATGCCGACCGATCACCCGCTCTCCCTCGGCATGCTGGGTATGCACGCCGCCCGCTATGCCAATTTGGCCCTTGAAGAGTGTGATCTGCTGATCGCAGCAGGGGTTCGTTTCGACGATCGGGCTACGGGAAAAGTCGCAGAATTCTGTCCCAACGCCGAGATCATCCATATCGATATCGATGCAAGTGAGCTCGGCAAAATCAAAACACCTCATGTGGGGATTGTCGGTGATGTCGGCGAAGTGCTGAAGGCTTTGCTGCCGGCGGTCAAGAAAGATTCTCGCCGAGAATGGTCGGAGTTTGTTTATCAACTAAAAGTAAAGCATCCTCAACGGTTCAACGGTGAGGACGATCCGCTCAGTCCTTATGGACTTACCAGGCTTGTGGCGAGCCTGCTGGATGATCAGGCGATTGTCGTGACCGATGTGGGGCAGCATCAAATGCGAACAGCTCAGGCCTATCCATTCCGCTACCCCCGTCACTGGCTCACTTCGGGAGGACTCGGAACGATGGGCTTTGGCTTGCCTGCCGCCATCGGTGCCGCCTTGGCACGCCCGGAATGCCCGGTCGTTTGTTTCAGCGGAGACGGCAGCCTGCTGATGAACATTCAGGAGTTGGCCACGGCAGTCGAGCAAAACGTCCAAGTAAAGATAATATTGATGAACAACAATTCGTTGGGCCTGGTTCATCAGCAGCAGGAACTGTTTTTCGGTAAACGTATTTTCGCCTCCGATTATCAGGCGCGAGTCGATTTCATCAAAATCGCCGAGGGGTTCGGCATGAGAGCCTACGACCTGAACAAAAGCGAATATCCTCTGGAAACACTGGCAACGGCTTTAAGCGAGCCTGGACCGGGTCTCATCCACGCGGCAGTCGATGTGAATGAGATGGTTTATCCGATGGTGCCCCCCGGTGCCGCTAACAAAATTATGATAGGAGGCGAAGCGCATGTCTGATTACGCACTTGAGATGTCTCAAAAAGCATGCGAAAACCACCGGCAAGTCACATTGGATTTGACGGTGAAGAATCACCCCGGAGTCATGTCGCACATATGCGGCCTATTCTCCAGGAGGGCCTACAACGTTGAGGGGATCCTGTGCATGCCCATTGCCAAAGGGGAGCACAGCAGAATCTGGCTGCTGGTCGATAAGGATCAGCGGCTCGAGCAGATGGTCAAGCAGGTGCAGAAATTGCGGGATGTGCTGGATGTGGAATGCCGAAATGTCGATCCGGAGCTGACTGCTCAGTTGGACAAGATCATGCGATGAGTAGAGTTTCAATGTGACAGCCGGTTGGGGAGCGATCAAAGCAGAATTTGAATAGTTGAGATATCGAAGTCGAAACAACACAGAAGGGAGATAAAGGGGTGCATGCCTATCCCCCTTAAGACCCTCATGAGCCTCCGTCATCCGAATGATTTCTCGATGTTGAAGCCGAGTCGTTGTGAATCATACGTCATGAGCTTCTCCCAAAGCCTCGACTCTGGCATGTCGAGGTGGCGTCTCCTTATACCATTCATTTTCACCGGCAAACGGCACGTATGAAAGCGCCGATACTGCACCGACAGGAGACTCTGCCGCCGCCGGATCATCCTTTGGCAGAGAAATTCCAACAGCTCAGGGAATGCAATCATACCAGAAATCCAGAGAGATGCCTTGGGAATACCAATTTTGGAATAAGCGTCATGAAAGTTTATACTTATTCCGACGCGAGACAGCGTCTCGCCGAGGAACTTAACATTGCCCGCAACGAAGAAACCGATCTCATCCCACCTTGACGCCGTAAGCATTCGAAGCTATAGCAAAAATACTGCAGCAGCCTCCAGAGCAATAAGTGCCCGGAGGAGGCGGTAATTTGGAGCTAGGCTTTCGCAGGAGCTTGGACACGGGATTTTGGATGGAATCGGCAGAGTTGATAGCCAAATGCCTCGCAATCGATCTCGAAACAAAGGGCGAGAAAATCTTTCGCATCGGGGCGTTGCGCGGCAGTGACAAGTTCGAGCGCAAAGGCCGCTTTTCGGTTTCACAGGCTCTTGCTGAATTGGACCGCCTGGCTGAAGAATGCCTCTACCTGATCGGCCATAACCTGCTCGACTTCGACCTACCTTTGCTGCAGCGACTTTTTCCGCATCTCAAACTGCTGAAAAAGCCGGTGATAGACACGCTCTACCTCTCACCCCTGGCTTTTCCTGAAAATCCTTATCATCGGCTGGTTAAAGATTACAAGCTGGTCAGGGACTCCTTGAACGATCCCGTTGCCGACGCGCGGCTGGCTCTGACCCTGTTTCAGGATCAGTGGCAAAGTTTTGGCGGGCTTGCCGGAACGGACCGTGCTCACGTGCTTTCCCTGTACCGGTTCTGCCTGCAAAACGCAAACCTTGCGGCGGATTTGAATGCCGGCGGATTCGCAGCCGTTTTCGATGCCTTGGGCGCTCCTTTGATCACAGAAGATGAAGCATGGGATATCTTTTACCGCGTCAGTGAGGGGCGCGCCTGTAAAACCGCGGTCAAAGGTTTGGCGGCCGGTTTTAACGGCGGTTCTCAATGCTGGCCGGCTTTGGCTTATTGTGCAGCCTGGCTGCAGGTGGCGGGCTCGAATTCGGTGCTGCCGGCTTGGGTGCGTCATCGTTTTCCCGAGGTCACCGATATCCTGAATAAACTGCGCGACATCCCCTGCACCGTCCCCGGCTGTGAATACTGCGGCACGACTCATAATCCAACCCTGCAGCTGCAGCGTTACTTCGGCTTTGATTCCTTCCGGCCTTCGCATGGGCAGAGCGCGAACGGGGACAGCCTGCAACAGGTGATTGTAGACAACGGGCTGGGTGAAAGGCCGCTGCTTGCCATCCTCCCCACCGGAGGCGGCAAGTCCCTTTGCTATCAGCTGCCGGCGCTGGTGCGTCATTTCAGGCGCGGCCAACTGACCATCGTCATATCGCCACTGCAGGCGCTGATGAAAGATCAGGTGGACAACCTGACAGAGAAAACCGGCTCGCCCTCGGCTGCCGCCTTAAACGGGCTGCTGACGCCGCCCGAACGAGGCGAAGTGCTGGAGCGGGTGCGCCTTGGCGATATAGCCATCCTCTATGTGGCCCCGGAGCAGCTGCGCAATGTATCGTTTGGCAAAACCATCGCCCAGCGCGAGATCGGCTGCTGGGTTTTTGACGAGGCGCATTGCCTCTCCAAGTGGGGACATGATTTCCGCCCGGACTATTTGTATGCGGGCCGCTTCATTCGCGAGTTTGCCGAAGCCCGCAACAGTCCGGTCCCGCCGATCGCATGCTTCACTGCCACCGCCAAGCTGGAAGTGAAGCAGGAGATCATCGATTTTTTCAGCAAGGAACTGGGACAATCCCTGCTGGTTTTAGAAGGCAGCGTTGAACGCGATAACCTGTGCTTCGAAGTGCAGACGGTCAACCGACCCGAGAAATCGGCACGGTTGCATGAGATCTTGAGCGAGCGCTTGCCCGAGACAGGCAGCGCCGTCATTTATGCGGCCACTCGCCGCAATGCGGAGGATCTGGCCAGGTATCTGGAGCTTAAGGGCTGGAATGTGGAAGCTTTTCACGCCGGCTTGAGCGTGCCGGAGAAGCGCAGAGTGCAGGAAGCTTTCGTTGCAGGGGAAATTCGCGTCATTTGCGCAACCAACGCATTCGGTATGGGGATCGACAAAGACGATGTGCGCCTGGTGATTCATGCCGAAATTCCGGGCTCGCTTGAAAACTACTTGCAGGAGGCCGGCCGGGCAGGGCGCGATCTGCAGCAGGCCGAATGCATTTTGCTCTTCGATGAGCAGGATGTGGAGACTCAGTTCCGGCTGGGCGCGTTTTCCGAGCTCAAACAGCGGGACATCGTCCAAATTCTAAGAGGTCTGCGGCGGGCGCGGCGCAACGAGCGGGACGATATCGTAATCACCGCCGGGGAGCTTTTGCGTGCTGAAGAAGTCCAAACCACCTTCGGTACCGACGACCGCCAGTACGACACCAAAGTAAAAACGGCCGTCGGCTGGTTGGAGCGAAGCGGATTTCTTCAGCGAAATGAGAACAACACGCGGGTATTTCAAGGCAGGCCGCTGATCAAGAACATGGATGAAGCCGGGCGGCGGATTGCCGCTTTAGGTCTTTCAGCCAATCAGCGAAGCCGCTGGCTTGCGATCTTGCAGGCGTTAATGAATGCGGACTCAGATCAGGGGCTTAGCGCGGACGAACTGGCGGAGCTGCCGGTGCTCAAGGAAAATCGAGATTCCGCCGAGCGCCATGAGGTCCAGGAGGAAAGCGAAACACTGCGGGTGCTGCGCACACTTCATGACATGGCACAAGCGGGCCTGATCAAACAGGGTTTGCAGCTCACCGCCTACGTTCGACACAAGACAAAGAGCCACTCGCAGCTGGTTTTCGAAAGGGTGTGTGTGCTTGAAAAGGCCATGCTGCAAGCCATGCGCGAAATGGCCCCGGATGCCGCCGAGCAGGAGTGGCTCGACTTGTCGCTGCGCAAATTGAATCAGCGCCTGCTGGATGACGGACATGAGGAAAGCAGCCCGCATACGCTGCTCAACCTGCTGAAAAGTCTGCGCTTAGACGGCCGCGGGCTGGCAGCCAGCCGCGGCAGCCTGGAATTGATCCTGCTCGACCGAAATTATTACAGAGTCAAGCTGCAGCGCAGCTGGGATGCGCTTGTGGCTACTGCTGAAAGACGGCGCAGGGTGGCCAAAACCGTGCTCGATACCATAATGTCCAAAGTGCCCGCCGATGCTTCCCCTTCCGCCGATTATCTGGTGAGCTTCGGCAGTGACGACTTGCTCAACGCCGTCCGCTTCAATATCTATCTCGCCGGCCAGTTGACCGACCCGCTTGCGGCTGTCGACCGTGCGCTCATGTTCTTGCACGAACAGAAGTCCATCACTTTGCAGCAGGGTTTGGCGGTCTTCAGGCAGGCCATGACGATTCGCATTCTGCCCGACAGCAAAGGGAGGCGGTACGGAAAAGGCGATTTTGAACCGCTTCAGTTGCACTACAAAGAGCGCATTCTACAAATTCATGTGATGAACGAATATGCCCGGCTGGGATTGGACAAAATTCGCCAGGCGCTGGAACTGGTTCTGGCGTACTTCACTCTGGACCGACTCGCTTTCATCCGCCGCTATTTTCCCGGCCAGAAAGAGCTGCTGGAGCGGGCCACCAGCCAGGAATCCTATCGGCGGATTGTCGAAGAGCTGGGCAACCCGGCCCAGATTCAGCTGGTAACAGCCGCCGAGGAAGAGAACACGCTCATACTGGCGGGTCCCGGATCGGGAAAAACACGAACGGTGGTGCACCGATGCGCCTATCTTATCAGGGTAAAACGGATACCCGCCCGCAATGTACTGGTGCTCTGTTTCAACCGCAATGCGGCAACGGCGTTGCGGCGGCGCTTGTTTGAACTGATCGGCGCAGATGCAAAAGGAGTTACGGTGAAGACCTACCACGGCCTGGCCATGATTCTCACCGGCACTTCCTTTGCCGAGCGGGCCGAAAGAGGCGGCGAAGGTGGTATCCGTTTCGATGAGCTGATTCGTGATGCGGTGAAGCTTCTCAGGGGCGAAAAGGAAATTGCCGGCATGGAAGAAGATGAAATCCGCGAACGACTTCTGGGCGGGTACAGCCATATCCTGGTGGATGAGTACCAGGATATCGACCAGGATCAATACGATCTGGTTTCAGCTCTTGCCGGGCGGACCCTGGCGGACCCTGAAGGGAGGCTGAGCATCCTCGCCGTGGGCGACGACGATCAGAACATCTACACGTTCCGCGGCGCCAATGTCGGCTTCATCCGCCGCTTTCAGACCGATTATCAGGCCGGGGTCCATTATCTGCTGCAGAATTATCGATCCACGGGTCATATCATACAAGCCGCCAACCGGTTGATCGGACACAACCGGGACCGCATGAAAACGGATCGGGAAATACGGCTCGATGATTCGCGTTCCAAGGATCCACCGGGTGGCCGCTGGGCGGAAATCGATCCTCTGATTCGAGGCAAGGTTCAGCTGGTCGAAGTGGCTGATGCACTACAGGAGGCTGCGGCACTGGTCCGGGAAGTAATACGTTTGCAGCAGCTCGACCCCAATCTCGTTTGGACTGAATGCGCCATCCTGTCGCGCACCCGTGAGGCGCTTCACCCCGTTCGTGCTCTCCTGGAGCAGGAGAAGATTCCCGTCACCTGGACCATGGACCGAAGCAAGGTGCCTCGTCTCTATCGCATCCGGGAAATCGCCGGTTATCTGGATATGCTCAAAGAGAGGCGAAAAGAACTGGCTACAGCAGGCCGGCTGATCTCGGACTTGCATCAAAAGTTCCAGAGTGCAGCTGAAAACCACTGGGTTTCAATGCTGGAAGATTTGTTGCGCAGCTTTCGCGAAGAGACCGGCGATTCGGAATTGCCGGTTGAGCGCGTTATCGAGTATCTCTACGAAACACTGACGGAACAAAGACGCGACCATTCCTTCGGCGGCGGGATCTATCTCAGTACCGTGCACGGAGCCAAAGGCATGGAATTCAACCATGTGTTTATCCTGGATGATGGCTGGGCTGGAGGCAGGAGCACGCAGGAAGCAGAAGAGGAGCGTCGGACCTATTATGTCGGAATGACCCGGGCTCGAGAAAGGCTCTCTCTATTCGAATGCCGGAACCGAAAAAACTCCCACACCAGACTTCTCACAACAGATGCAGTCGCACGGAGGCGCATTTCTTCCATCGATGCTTTGCCCGTCGGCATCACCGACAAACGCTACGAGCTGCTCGGAATGGAGGATATTTACTTGAGCTTTGCCGCCCGCTACCCTGCTCAACACAAGATCCATGCCCATCTTGCCGGGCTCCAGCCAGGCGATGTGGTAACCCTGACGGCAAGAGACGGCAAATTGGAAGTCGTTGACAACGAAGGCTGTTGTTTAGCACGGTTGTCCAAAGCGGCAGGCAAGCTGTGGTCATCCCGCCTGGCCCAAATCGAGCGCGCAAAGGTGGTCGGCCTCATCGTTCGCCACAAAGACGATTCGGAGGAAAGCTACCGCAGCTCGTGCGTCTGCGACAAATGGGAGCTCCCCTGGCTGGAGATCCAATATCGGCGTGTGTAAGTCATTTTAAGGCTCATCGCGGATTACCGTGATTTACGCACTCGGTTCGTGCTGAGGTATCGAAGCATGAACGGATGGGTTGCCCTTCGATACCTCAGGGCAAACGGCTGTAGAGCGACACGATCACGCTAATCCGCGATGAGCC
>ENA-OSEO01004699-OSEO01004699.1-sediment-metagenome-genome-assembly--contig:-NODE-4699-length-13968-cov-22.509179_pt1 | contig 13968 bp, 11 predicted proteins | sample MGYA00237883_ERZ534232 | MGnify/ENA metagenome assembly ERZ534232 | reverse complement strand
GAGGATTACACGGCCGACGACGATTATTTCACTATAGTGCAGTGGCAGGCCGTGGACCCGGCGGCCCTGCTTATGGGGCAAGGCAACGAGCTGAACGCCATTATCCGCACCGACACCCATGTTTCGCCTGATTCAGGGAGTTTTACGGATAATGAATTAGGCCTGCACACCTGGGGGTATAACGCCGAAATATTTTTTGACGATTTCGGGATCAAGTACTAAGATCGGGCCTATCGGCGGTTCGGCCAGTCCGGCAGCCGGATCAGAGGCATCTGTTTCAAAACAGACTCTTTCCTGGCCGCCGTCCCTCGGGTCGGCTTCAAGGGCGAGCGCTTCTTGGGGGCCGGCAGAATCACGGCCAGCCCGGCCGCCTGATCAGCGGTCAGTCGAGCCGCAGACCGGCCGAAATATTTTTTCGCCGCGGCCGGCGCTCCGTAGAGGCCTAAGCCCCACTCGGCCGTGTTCAAATAGACCTCCAGGATGCGGTTCTTGGGCAAGAATAGTTCCAACAAGACTGTATAATAAGCTTCCAGGGCCTTGCGCACCCACGACCGGCCCGGCCAGAGAAAAAGAGTCCGGGCCGTCTGCTGAGTGATGGTGCTGGCCCCGCGCAGCGGGCGGCCCTGGCGGCCGGCCGTTACGGCGATCCGAATCTCCGCCCAGTCGAAACCACGGTGGTCATAAAATCTCTGGTCTTCGGCCGCCAGGACCGCCCGGACCAAGTGGGGTGAAATCTTCGCCGCCGGGACCCAATCAAGTCCGAATTCGACCCGCGCCTCCGAAAAAAACCGGTCCCGGAGCATCAAGGCCGTAAAGGGCGGATTGATGAAACGGACCGCCGCGACCTCAAGACAAGTCAAAACGACCAGGCCCAAGCCAAATCCCACGCTCCAGTAAACCAACCGTCTCAAGCTCCAGCCAGACTCCCCGCTCGACAGTCCTTTCAATCCAGCCTTCGGAAGAAGACCGTTATTCCCTGGATATTACCAGTTTCTATCCGGACGGCTAAGGATTAAAGGCGGCCGGTTCGAGTTTCCCGCCCTTATTCGTGCAACGTTCGCTTGGTCGGCCTGGTCGCTTGCCGCATGACCTTGAGCACGTCGATCGAGGTCTGGAGGCCTTTCTGCATTCTGATATTATCGAGGACCAGGGCGATGATGAGGGCGACGGCCTGGAACACGATCAGGTTCTCCATGGACACCTCCCAGGGCTCGGCGCTGTAACATCTCAGCACGCCCAAGCTTTTGCCCCTGAGGACTACCGGCAGACTGACAATCGATTTGATGCCTTCTTTCTTGGCCTCCTCGGGGTACTGGAGCCGAGGGTCGTCCTCCACGTCGTAAATGACCACCGGGCCGTCGGACAAGGATTCGGCGATTGATTTCTGGGCGCTGATCGGACCCTTTTCCAGATAGGCCCGGCTGAGACCCGCGGCGGCGGCCATCTTGAGTTCGTTGCTGCTCCGGTCCAGCAGCATCAAGGCGCAGCCCTTCAGACCCAGGGCGTCCTTCAGACTGTGGACCATGTGTTCGGACACGTCTTCCAGTTCCGCGGCCGAACTGATCGCGTCGGTTATTTTACTTAAAGTTTCGTAGGTTATGGCTTTGTCCTTCATGACGACCCTCCTTGTGGCTTGATGTTTTCCCAAGAGGCCTGGCCGAACGGCCCGGTTCTCTTCTCCGGCCCGCTCCAGCGACCGAAACTCGCCTTTCCTTCCGGCCAGCGGCCTAATGACCATGTCCGGACCGCATCAGCCGGCAAGACGGATGAGAATGAAGCCCTGACCAGATTCAACTTGAAAGAGAAGCGGGAATTACACTACCGGGTTGAACGGGAGCATGAGATGCAGATCAAGCCCCGCCGGGCGTCTAAAGAGGGGCAACTTTTCAAGATTTATATTTATTATACTATTTGTTGGGGATGAAAACAAGAGCGATGAGGCGGGACTTTTAGGAAGCTTCCTCCTTTGGCGATTTGGGTGGACCAGTGGCCTTCCCAACCGTTTTTTCAATTGCCCATGCCGACCGAGGCGGTCAAGACGGCCGACCCGGCCGCTTGGCCGCCCGCTTTTATGACATTGTCAAGCCTTGAGGACCACGGCGTCGCCCTGGGCCAGGCCGCCGCAGATGGCCCCGGCGGCCAAACCGCCGCCGCGTCTTCTGAGTTCGTAGACCAGGTTCATGATGATCCGGGCTCCGCTGGCCGTGTTGGGGTGGCCGATAGCCACGGCACTGCCGTTGATGTTGGTCTTGGCCTTGATGGCTTCCCATCGAGCCGGGTCCTGGTCGGCCAGAATTTTGGTCGAAACCAAAGGAACCGCGGCGAAGGCCTCGTTGATCTCCATGACGTTTATGTCATTCATGGACAAGCCGGCCTTCTTCAAAACGTCCCTGACGGCATGAGCCGGGGCCTCGGCCAGCCGGTGGGGTTCGAGGGCGATGGAGGTCATGGCCAGAATCTGGGCCAGCGGCTCCAGTTTCAATTCGTCGACTTTTTCCCGGGTCATGAAAAGCACGGCCGCCGCGCCGTCGTTGAGGCCCGGGGCGTTGCCGGCGGTAATGGTCGGGCTGCCGTAGATGGTTTTGAGCTTGGCCAAGGCCTCCATGGTCACGTCGGGACGGAACTGTTCATCCTTCTGAAAAAGAATCGAGTCGCCTTTCTTTTGGGGAATTTGGATCGGCGTGATCTCGTCCTTGAACTTGCCTTGCTCAAAGGCGGCCTGGTAATTCCTATGGCTGCGCAAGGCCCAGGCGTCCTGTGCTTCCCGGGTGATGCCCAGACTGACGGCCGTGTTGCCCGCGTCGACCGAGACCGGGCTGAAATCCTTGTACCGCATCTCATAGAGCGGGTCTTCCATGACCACATCGCCCAAGCGGAACCCTGACTGCCGCAGGCCGCGGACAATTAGCGGCTCCTGGCTGAAATGAGTGGCCCCGCCGCCGATAGCCACGGCTATCTCCCCGGCCTTCATGGCCCGGCAGCCCAATTGAACGGCCGACATGGCCGAAACGCAGGCCTTGTCCAGAGAGACCGAGGGCGTGGTGGGCGGAAGGCCGGCCTTGAGCAAGGTCTGGCGGGCCGCCACCGGGGTGAAGACGTCCTTGCAGATGGAGGTGTCCCCCACCCCCCAGTAAACTTCGTCGACCAGAGAGCCGTCCAAGCTGACCCGGGCCAGGACTTCCCGCATGGGCAAGGCCCCCAGGTCAAAATAGTCGAAATCCTTCAGCGCTCCGCCGTACCGGCCAAAGGCGGTCCTGACGGCCGAGACGATGACGATATTATTAGTCATATTATTCTCCATTTAAAAGATTGTTTTAGTTTAAAAAACCCGTCATCTGTCGGGCCGGGCCGATTATTTCCCCAAAGCGGCCACGGTGGCCGGATGTTTGGCCTGGTATTCGACCAGGATGATCTGGAGGCCGTGGGCGTCCTTGGGATGAAAGGCCACTTCACGCATGCCGCCGATTTTGAGTTCCCCGGTCCGCCTGAGTCCCTTGGCCTCGAACCGCCGGATGGCTTCCTCCAGGTCCGAGACCTTGATGACGATGCAGAAAACCCCTTCGCCCCTTTGTTGGATGAATTTGTCGATCATGGAACCCGGCCCGGTCGATTCGACCAGTTCCAAGCCCAAATAGCTGTAAACCGCCCGAATTTTCATGTTGTCGTCGGTCAGGGGCTCGTCGAATTTCATATCCAGCAGGTCGGCGAAGAATTCCTGGACTGCTTTCAGGTCTTTGACTCCGACGGCCACTCTTTCGATCTTTTCAAACAGCATCACTGCCCTCCCTCTTCTTTCAAACCGGCCGGGTTTCAGCCGACCGTTCTGACGTTTTCTTCCACGAACTTGACGATGTCGTCCAAACGGGACCCCGGCGGAAAGACGCCATGAACGCCCATCTCCTTGAGCCGCGGGACGTCGACTCTGGGAATGACCCCGCCCGCCATGACCAGGACGTCCGGCATGTTGTTTTCCCTAAGGAGTTTGATCAGCGCCTCGATCTGCTCGTAACTGGCCCCCACGTTCAGCCCGATGACGTCGGCGTCTTCCTGGATGGCGCTCTTGACCACGGCTTCGGCCGTCAAAGACCCGACGTAGATGACTTCCATTCCGGCGTCCCGGAGGGCCGCGGCCACGGCCTGGACCCCCCGCCAATGACCGTCGATCCCGGTTTTGCCGATAATGACCTTGATTATCCTTGAACCCTTCGGCATGATTTTCCCTCTTTTTTAATCAAATCAAGCGATACCGGCCTTGAATCCCCTTGTTCCGCCTAGCCGAGTCCCGGCAGCGAGGGAACGCTCCAGCGGCCGAAGAAATCTCGATACAGGTCCCCGATTTCCCCCACGGTCACCAAGGCCTTGGCCGCCTCGATGGTGGCTGTCATGGTGTTCTCGCTTTTTTCCAAACTTTGGAGCAAATCGGCTTTAGCCTTCTCGGCCCTGGCCGCGTCCCGGTCCCGCCGGACCCGCTCCAGGGACTCCATGGCCAATCGCCAAGTACTGGGATCGGGCCGGAAGGGTTCGAACTCATAGGGTTCTTCTTCCATCTCGTAACAGTTGACCCCCACGATGCGCCGCTCGCCTTTTTCGATCTTCCGGACGGATTCCGCAGCCCCTCGGGCCACCTCGGTCTGAAGCCAGCCCGAATCCAAAGCTTTGATAAACCCGCCCTGGGCCGCGATCCGGTCGAAAAACTCCCAGGCCTTGGCCTCGACCTGATCGGTCAAGGCTTCGATAAAATAGGAACCGCCCAACGGGTCGATGACCGAGGCCACGTTGCTTTCCTCCATTAAAACCTGCTGGGTCCGCATGGCCGTGGTGTGGGCCAGCTTGGTCGGGGTGCAGACGGCTTCGTCGAAAGATGGCGTGCCGATGGACTGGGCCCCGCCCAGGATGGCCGCCAGGACGGTGTAGGTCCCTCGAACGATGTTGTTCAGGGGCTGCTGGAAGGTGTAGATGGAACCTAGGGGCAGGCCGTGAATCCTGAGGCGCAGGGACTTGGGGTCTTCGGCCCCGTATCTTTTGAGCAGCTTGTACCACATCCGGCGCATGGCCCGGAACTTGGCGATGTCCTCAAAAAAGTCGCTGCCGGTGGACAGATTGACCCCGCCGATGGCCGAGGCGAACTCATCTATCTTCAGATTGCCCCGATTTAAAATCTCCTCGATATAAGCCACGGCGCAGGAAAGGATGGCGGCCATCTCCTGGTAAGCGTTGGCCCCGCATTCCCGGATGTTGTTGCCGGCGATGGAGACCGGGGTCAAGCGGGGGGCGTGTTGGACCGCGTATTCGACAGCGTCGCAGTTGAGTTTCAGGCCGGCCTGAGGCGGCACCAGGTAGGGGCTCAAGATGCTGATATAGGTGATGAAGAAATCCCCTTGGCCGGTGCTGTTGACCTTGGCCGGGGGGCTGTTTCTTTCCTCCAGGAGAGTAAAGAAACAGCTCATGAAGAATGGGGTCATCTGGGGCAGGACCGCGCCCAGGTGGCAGTACATTTCCCCAATGGGCAGCCGGCCCCAATAATCGCGGTAATCGTCCAGGGATTGAACCGGCGCGCCGTACCAGCCCACGTCCTGTTTGCGGGCCAGGACCTCCGGATGGTCCACGTTCATCATCAGCCAGGTGGACATGTCAGTTTCGCAAATGAACCCGGAACCGCCCTGGGACACGGCGTAGGCCACCCGGTCCCGGGCCTGGCCGATGCTGCCGGCCCCGGTCAGCATGAATATCCGCCAGGGCTGGTTACGGTACATGCCCGGATAGGCCCCCCGGACATAGGGCGGCCGGCCGGCTTGGCCCAGGTCTTCCTTGGGCGAAAAACCGGGCGGCAGGTCTTCCGGCCAATAGATTTCTTTTAGGGGCAGACCGGAGATGGTCTCGAATTTTTTTTCGGGTGGATCGTTCCCGTGGTTCTTTTTTCGGCTCATTGTTTTTCTCCCCAATCTTTTTGACGATCACGAAATAGGCCTGGGAATAAATTCCCCGGCTGCACCCGCGCCGTCCCCATGGGACGGCCCTGAGGACTATGCGCCTTAATGTCCCGTCAATTAGTCCCGTAGGGACGGCCGAATCCAGTCCGGGGTTTCAACCCCAGGCAAAAGCCACGCCCGGAAACGAAGCATGAAAAACCAGAAATGTCATTTTGTCCTGGCCAGGCGGAAACCCAGGCGGCGGTAGCGGGGACCTGGGTCGAGCCCGTCGCGAAAGGCTGAGCGGCAGAACCTGGCGCAACTGTCCCAGCCGCCGCCGCGAACCACCCGGAACGGGCTAAGCGATGGACCTTGGGGATCGGTTGACGGCCCCGAAGGATAACCACCATACCCGTCCTGACACCACTCCCAGACATTCCCGTGCATGTCGTGGAGACCCCAGGCATTGGGCGGAAAACTCCCCACCGGGACCGTCTTGTCCCGATAAATTCCCGGGGGACAACCTGAAAGAGGATAGCGGCCGTCGTAATTGGCCTGGTCGGCCGAAAGACAACGCCCAAAGTAAAAGGGCGTCTCCGTCCCCGCCCGGCAGGCATACTCCCATTCGGCCTCCGTCGGCAGACGATACTTGTCCGTCCCCTCCTTGGCATTGAGTCGCTGGATGAACTCCTGGACGTCGGGCCACGACATCATCTCCACCGGGCAGTCGTCCCCGCAATTCTTGAAATACGAAGGATTGCTCCCCATCATCTCCTGCCATTGTCCCTGGGTCACTTCGGTGGTCTGGAGATAAAAAGGCCGGGAGATGGTCACCCTATGCCGACGTTCATCATCGTCCCTTTCCGGATCGTCCGGGGGGCTGCCCATCATAAAGGTCCCGGCCGGGATCAGCACGAACTTCTGGCCTATGGAGTTGGTGAAAGTCGGCTCGGCCGGCGCGGCGTCCGTTTCCTGTCGGTCCGAGCCCGGGGACCTGAGTCCCAGATCGTCCAAGGTGGTGCAGGCCGAGGCCGACAGGGCCAAGGCCAGGCCGAAGAGGATCAGGCCGAACAGGGGACGGCCCGTCCGCCCGAAACACCTAAAAGATTTGGTCAGCCGGCTCATAGCGACGACTCCTTTAGGTTTTTTAAGCAGCCTCGGGCGCACCAGAGCCCAAGTATTGAGACCCCGATACAAAATAACAAAAGATTCCGCGAGCCGCAATAGTCCTCAGCATTTTGCGTTGTTAACCATTCCCCGAAATAAGCAGGCCGAGCCTGGGCACGAGGATCAACCGGCTCTGCCGGCCTCTGGGTTCGCCGCGGTCGATGGCTCGCGGGGCCGGGTCGTGCCCGCCGCGGTCGATGGCTCGCGGGGCCGGGTTGTGCCCGCCGCGTTTCACGAGGCGAAGCCTCGATGACAGGGCGCGCCCAGGCGGAGCCTGGGCACGAGGGGTAGGGACGAACCTATGTGTTCGCCCGACTGAACCTCTTGCACCTCCAGCGCTCAGGCCATCCCGCCTGAAACGGGACCGGAGCCACCCTGCCATATGTTATCAGGCCTACCAACCCTAGTCCCCTTAGGGACGGCCGAATCCAGCCTGGGATTTCAACCCCAGGTTGTGTTTTCAAGGCTAAAAAACTAGCTTAATTCAAACGTTTCCAAGGCAAAAGTCTTGACTTGATGATTGGCCTGACATATCCTGCAAGCGGCAGTTAGTGACATTTACCATATAAAACCTGAATCAGGAGGAAAGGGCGGAAAAATGATTGAGATGCTTTGGGCTCCATCCAGGAAACAGGTGGAACAGGCTAATATGACCCGTTTCATCAAGTATGTCAACGAGCGCTACGGCAAACGCTTTTCCAACTATTACGACGAGCTTTACTACTGGTCCGTGGACGCCATCCCTGATTTTTGGGCGGCCATGTGGGATTTTCTGGGCGTCATCCACTCGAAAAGTTACGAGCAGGTGGTGGACGATCCTTACAAGATGCCCGGGGCCAGATGGTTCAAGGGGGCGGAACTCAATTTCGCCCAGAATTTGCTTAGGTACCGGGACAACCAAACCGCTCTGATTTTTAAAGGCGAAACCAAAGACCCGCGCCGCATCACTTACGCCGAACTGTACGACCTGGTGGCCCGGCTGGCCAAGTCGTTGCGCGCGGCCGGTGTTCAGAAGGGCGACCGTGTGGCCGGGTTCATGCCCAACATGATCGAAACCGTGGTGGCCATGCTGGCGGCCACCAGCCTGGGGGCCGTCTGGTCGTCCTGCTCGCCGGACTTCGGCATTAAAGGGGTTTTGGACCGGTTCGGCCAGATTGAGCCTAAGGTCCTTTTCACCGCCGACGGTTATTTTTACAACGGCAAAAGCTTTGATTCCCTGGAAAGGGTCGGCGGCATTCTGAAGCAACTGCCTAAAACCGAAAAAGTGGTGGTGGTGCCTTATGTCAATGAACGGCCCAACATCGGGGGGCTGACCAACGCCGTCCACTGGAACGATTTCATCGCCCCGGAAACAGGCCTGGAAATCGACTTCGTCCAGGTCCCCTTCGAGCACCCGCTCTATATCATGTATTCCTCGGGCACCACGGGCAAGCCCAAGTGCATGGTTCAGAGCCAAGGGGGCATTCTTCTGCATCAATTGAAAGAACAGGTTCTGCACACCAACCTGAAAAGGGAAGATACCGAATTCTATTTCACGACCTGTGGTTGGATGATGTGGAACTGGCTGGTCAGTTCCCTGGGAGTCGGGGCTACGGCGGTCCTATACGACGGATCGCCTTTCTATCCGGACGCCGAAACCCTTTGGCGGATGGCCGCGGACCTCAAGATCACCGTGTTCGGGACCAGCGCCCGATATATCGCCGCCCTGGAGGAGGCCGGGGCTAAGCCGGGGACCAATTGTGATCTGAGCGCCCTCAGGTGCATCTGCTCGACCGGATCGCCCCTGCCGATTGAGGGTTTCAAATACGCCTACCGGGAAATCAAGGAAGACATGCAGTTGGCTTCGATCTCCGGCGGGACCGACATCAACGGCTGCTTCGCTCTGGGCAATCCTATCGGCCCGGTTTATGCGGGGCAGCTCCAGTGCCGAGCCCTGGCCATGAAGGTTTACGCCTTTAATGAAGAGGGCCGGGCCGTTTACAATCAGACCGGGGAATTGGTCTGCACTGCGGCTTTCCCATCCATGCCCATCTATTTTTGGGACGACGCGGACGGTGAAAAGTACCTCAACGCCTATTTCCGCAGCTATCCGGGTGTCTGGTGCCACGGGGATTTCATTGAGATCAAGGACACCGGCGGGGTGGTCATCTATGGCCGTTCCGACGCCACCCTCAACCCCGGCGGCGTGCGCATCGGCACGGCGGAAATATACAGCATCGTTGAACAGTTCCCGGAAGTCTCCGACAGCCTGGTCATCGGCCAGAATTGGGAGAACGACGTGCGGGTCATCCTGTTCGTCAAGATGGCCGAAGGAGCGGAACTGACCGAAGAACTTAAGAACAAAATTCGGCAGGCCATCCGAACCAACGCCAGCCCCCGGCACATGCCGGCCAAGATCATCCCCGTCGCTGATATTCCCTATACGATCAATATGAAAAAAGTCGAACTGGCCGTGCGCAACATCATTCACGGCAAACCCGTAACCAACCGGGACGCCCTGGCCAACCCCCAGTCACTCGAGTTGTATGAAAACCTGGAGGAGTTGAAACACTAGTTTTTCTTCCCTAAAAATGTTGATCTTTATCGTTCGAGCGGCTCCGGCCGCTCGAATTTTTACCCAGAAACGAACCAAACGCGCCTTGACAGGTTCCGGCTTCCGGGTCTATTCTTATCGGTAATATTTATAACCACGATAGGTGAAAACCGTTGGACCTGCGCCGACTGGAAGTCTTCGCCAAACTGATGGCCACCCGCAGCTTTTCCAAAACGGCTGATGAACTCGGCCTGACCCAGCCCACCGTCTCCGGCCACATCAAGACCCTGGAGGAAGAAATAGGACTGCGGCTGTTCGACCGCCATCGACGCCAAGTCCTGCCCACCAGCGCGGCCTTCGTCCTGTTGGACTACGCCCAAAAAATTCTGGAGTTGCGGACCGAAACCCTATACGCACTCGAGCAGTTCCAAGGACGGATGACCGGCCGACTCAGGTTGGGCGGCAGCACTATCCCCGGCGGCTATATCCTGCCGGTCCTCATCGGGCAATTCCGGCGCATTTATCCGGGCGTGAGCCTCAAACTGCTCCTGGGCGACACTCAGGTCATCCTCTATCGGATCATCGAGGGCGACGTGGAGGTCGGGATGGTCGGGGCCAAGATGACCCTGGATGACCTGGAGTACGAACCTTTAATCGAAGATGAAATGGTCCTGGCCGTACCCCTTGACCACCCCTGGGCCGAACCGGGGGTCAAGGTCGAGGCGGCCGATTTGCCTACGGCGCCCTTTATCATCCGCGAAGAAGGCTCCGGAACCAGGGCGGCCATGCTGGCTTCCCTGGAAAAGATGGGGCTGGGCGTGGGAGACCTGGATGTAGTGGCCGAAATGGGCAGCACCGAAGCCGTGCTCCAGGGCATAAGGACCGGCCTGGGCGTGTCCATTCTCAGCCGGATCGCCCTTTCCCCGGAGATCAAGTGCAACCAGATCAAGACCGTGCCGGTCGAGGGTCTTAACCTGCGCCGTCCATTTTATTTGGTCACGCATAGAAAGCGGAGCCGGTCGCCCCTTTGCACCGCCTTTCTTGAATTTCTGAGGCAGGAAGGGCAAAAAAGCGCGGCAATGTTGACGGAATCAATATGAACAAAGGCTTGACCCCAAAACTGACCCAGATGGTTCGGGCTTCGGGCTGAGCTTCGAAACTAGGTCCGGGCGACCTAGCCGAAGTGATGGCCCTCCTGCCCAAGGAGGAGCATCCCGATCTGATCGTCGGCTTCGACCTGGCCGACGATGCCGGAGTGTTTCGCCTTCAAGACGACCTGGCCCTGATCCAGACCGTGGATTTCTTCACCCCCATCGTCGATGATCCTTACACCTTCGGCCAGGTCGCCGCGGCCAACGCCCTGTCGGATGTCTACGCCATGGGCGGCCGCCCCCTGACGGCCATGAACATCGTCTGTTTCCCCAGGGAGACCATGGATAAAAACATCCTGGTTCAAATACTCAAAGGCGGCTGGGACAAGGTTCATGAAGCCGGCGCGGTCTTGGTCGGCGGCCACACTGTGGACGACCCTGAACCCAAGTACGGTCTGGCCGTGACCGGGCTGGTGCATCCGGATCAACTGGTGACCAACGCCGGGGCCAAGCCGGGTCAGGTCCTGATCCTGACCAAGCCCCTAGGCACGGGCATTATCGCCACGACCATCAAGGGTAATCTCTGTTCGACCGAAGCCGAAGCCGAAATGATCGCCACCATGGCCACTCTCAATCGAATCGGCGGGGAAGCGGCGGCCGGTTTCGGCGTGACCGGCGGTACGGACATCACCGGTTTCGGACTGCTGGGACACGGCTGGGAAATGGCCCGGGCCAGCCAAGTGGGCTTGATCATCGAAAGCGCCCAAGTTCCGGTCATCACCGGAGCCCTGGAATACGCGGCCATGGGTCTGGTCCCGGCCGGGACTTGGGCCAACCAGAATTTCTGCGCCAAATCCGTTGAAGTCGCCGAAAACGTGGTCCCGGAAATGCTGAACCTGCTGGCCGACGCTCAAACCTCCGGCGGCCTGTTCCTGGCCGTGGACGCCGATAAGGCCGCTGACCTCCTGGCCTTTTTCCAGGGCACCAATGCCCCCCGGGCCGCCATTATCGGCCGCGTGGAACCAGGGCCGGCCGGCATCATCCAGGTGGTGTAAAAGAATCTCGCCGATATCGGATTTTTGCCCCTCGTTTCCGCCGGCGCCATACCTGACCGCGAACCCCCCTAAAGCAAATTTTCTTCCACGTACCGGACGGCGTTCCGGAAAATGGCCAACCCCTGGCCTTCCAGGCTGTCCGGAAACCGGCCCTGCCGCTTCAGCCCATCCAGAGTTCTGGTCCAGTCCGGATGATTGGTCAGGTGATGAAAGGCTTCCGGATGAGGCATCAGTCCGAAAATCCGGCCGGTCTCGTCGCAGATGCCGGCGATATCATCCAGCGAGCCGTTGGGGTTGTCCGGGAAAACGCCCCCAGCCGGCCGGTAATCCGGGCCGGCGTACCGGAGAGCCACCTGACCGTTGGCCTTGAGCCGTTCAATAACCTCCGGCGAGGCGAAAAATTTGCCTTCGCCGTGCCGTACCGGTAGTTCGATCTTGTCAATCCCCCTGGTGAAAACGCACTTGGAGCCGGGATCGCCGGACAACCGCACCCACTGGTCGCGGAAATTGCCGCAATCGTTGGCGGCCAGGGCCACGGACCGGGTTTTATAGTTTCCGCCGAAGCCGGGCAACAGTCCCATGTTGACCAGGGCCTGAAATCCGTTGCATATGCCGATAATCAGCTTGCCGGCCTTGATGAAATTGGCCAGGCGGTCCCCCAGGTGGGAGTTGAGCTTCAGTCCGAGCAGCACGCCGGCGCCATGGTCATCGGCCCAGGAAAACCCGCCGTCCACGGCCAGTATGTGATACGGTTCGAGGCTGTCCCGGTCGCGGCTGATCTCGACCAGCCGGTTGATATGCACCCGGTCGGCTTCGGCTCCGGCTCCGCGGAAGGCATATTGGGTTTCATAATCGCAGTTTATACCGAATCCGGTCAGGACCAGGGCCCTCGCTCCGCCTGGCGCCATGCTCGTTTTCCGGTTCATATCAGGTCTCCAAAAGGTTTTTTAAAGGCGGCGCTCAGCTCCTCGATATCCGCCCGAACCACTATCCGTCCGCCGGCCTTGATTTCCAGAAGGGAATCCGGTCGGACCCGGCCGCACCAGGCCACGGGCATATCCTTGAAAACCGCCTCTAAACGTTCCCGGTTACCTGGTCTGACCGTGACCAGGAACCGACCCGTGGACTCGGAAAACAGCTTCCGGTCAGCCTTAAGCTCGCCCTTGACCACCATCGCGTCCAGATCGAAATCCGCTCCCAGACCCCCGGCCAAGGCGGACTGGCTGAGATGAACGCCCAGACCGCCCCGGTAAATCCCCCTGACCGAGGCGACGAGCCCCTGAGCATAGGCCGTGGACAGAGCGCGATAAAGCTTCAGGTTGCCTTCAAGGTCGGTCGCGGGGACGTTTTTCCCCAGATGACCCAGCAGATCATAGTATTCCGACCCGCCCAGTTCATCGCCGGTCACGCCCAGGAGATAGATCAGATCGCCGGCGGCCTTGAAGTCCGGAGTCTGACAGATGGTCACGTCCGGGATAACGCTGACCGCCGTGAACTGAAGGGTGGGAACGCCGGATATTTTATGGAACCGGCCGGCGGCGTCCGGAAGATTGCCGTCAACATACATGCTGTCTTTCCCCGAAAGCAGGGGTATGGAATAGGCCAGGCAGGCCTTTTTCAGGGCCTGGTTGGCCCTGACCAGTTGAGCGGCCTTGAATTTGCCGTCCGGGTTGGCCTTGGGATCATACTGGATGTTCGGCCAGCAGAAATTATCCACGCCGGCGATATGGTCGAGATCACCTCCCACGGCCAGAAGGCGGCGCACGGCCTCATCCACCGTGGCCAGGATCATGTCGGAAGCGTCAATCTCGGCATAAGTGGGATTCAAAGTCTGGGATACGGCCAGGCCCCGGGTTGACCCCAGAACCGGGCACACTACCGCGGCGTCGGCGGGCGTGTCCCGGTGAACACCGACCAGGGGCTTGATTACGCTCGCCCCCTGAACCTCGTGATCATACTGCCGGGTAATCCATTCCTTGGAGCAGATATTTGGTCGGGAGAGCATTTCAAAAAGCAGGCCGGTCAAGTCCCGAGGCGGATTCAAGACCGGTTCGGCCAGGCCGCGGCCGGCCGGTGCAGTCCATTCACAATCAAATTCCCATTGGGGGAAATCGGCTTCAAGCAGGCTCAGGTCCACATAAGCCACGGTCCGGCCTTTGTATTTCAGATGCAGCCTGCCCGAATCGGTATAACGCCCGATGACCGTGCTTTCA
>ENA-OSEO01004697-OSEO01004697.1-sediment-metagenome-genome-assembly--contig:-NODE-4697-length-13973-cov-6.378022_pt1 | contig 13973 bp, 7 predicted proteins | sample MGYA00237883_ERZ534232 | MGnify/ENA metagenome assembly ERZ534232 | reverse complement strand
GTCAAATACGATCATGAAGGGAATGCTTGAGCCTGACGGAACGTTGAAGTTTTGTCTGGCCATGCCGTCCCGGTTTTTCATGGCCTTCAGGATCTCCTCGACAGACAGGGTTTTCAGCTCCTCCTCTGTAAATGTGTTCCCGGCGTAAGCGACCCTGCTTTCAATCACTTTCCCCGTGTTGTCGAGGATGCTGCCTTTGATCAGAATGTGACTCCTGGGCTTCGGGTACTGGCTGTGAACCGTCCCGCGAATTACAAAAAATTGTCCACTCTTGTGCGAATCGACAAATGAACCCGCAACCGATTCAAGCTGAAGGAGACGGACCCCGGCGTCAGCCGGTTTTTCTTTTTCAGGCGTCTTCAGGAAGGAGAGGTAAGGCTGAAACGACTCAAGGGAGAGGTAGGGCTGAATCAACTCCGGCTTCCAATAGGTCATGGCAGCGGCCCCACACAGAATTACCAGGAGAATCGCCAGAAGAACCGTACGCAATCCCCCTTTGGAGGGTTTCTTTTTGGAGCCCGTTTTCCCAGGGGGCTCAAAATCTTCATTATACGGGACGCTTTCCGGTTCCCTCTCTAAGCGATTCCTCTCACTCCCTGTCTCTTCGAACATTCCCTGTCCCATCTTTTCTAAATCAGGAACCGGTTCTGAAAGCACATCTCCATAGACACTGTCAAGGTCCGCTTCGAAGGCCTTGTCTTTTCCCTCAACGCCAGGGGGTTTTTCTTCATCACCTATCAGAATGAGTTGATCGATGATCTCCGTCTCGGGCTCTGTCGATGGGACAGGGGCGTCTTCAACCGCGTCCTTGTCTCCGTGCACGGACGGGTATGCCATGAAGACATCTCGGCAGCGCGAGCACCTGACTTTGGAGCCGCCTTTCTTTAGGAGTGTCTCGTCAAGGTTGAATATGGTATGGCATTTTTCACATTGGATGAGCATGATTTCCTCCTGCAAAATGCATATTGCCCAATCGAAGATGCTCTGATATCGCGTTCAAGAAAAACAGGTTAGGGTTCCGATTATGCAACCAGCTGTTTTGGATCGTTATTCAATCGTCAATCACAAGTCAACAATTGTCAATCCCGTATCGGCCGGTCCTAACCTGCAAATATCCGGCTACTCCTTAAGGACGCAGATCTCGGGCAAATTGCGGTATTCTTCATTGCAATCAAGCCCATAACCTACCAGAAAACCTTCCTTGACCTGAAATCCGCAATAATCCACCGAAACAGCCTGTTCTCTCCGCTCGGATTTGTCAATGAGGGCACAGATTTTAAGGGACGCAGCCCCCCGGCCTTCCAGCAGTCCTTTGACGTAGGCCAGGGTCAACCCGCTGTCCACGATATCTTCAATCAGGATGACAGGCCTCCCCAGAATGGGCAACTCCATATCCTTGGTCACCCGGACCATCCCGCTGGACTGCGTTTCTGATCCGTAACTGGCCGCCCGCATAAAATCCATCTGGACGGGGATGCGGATGGCCCTCATGAGGTCGGCCATGAAGACGATAGACCCTTTCAGGATGCCCACCAGTATAGGTTCCGTCCCCTGGTAATCGTTGGATATCTGGTCGGCGATTTCCCTGACCCGCCTTTGAATGTCCGCTTCCGGTATCAGAACCTCTCTTCTCAATACGCTCACCTCGCCTTTCCACCGGATGCCCGATTCGCAATGGATAGCAGAAAACTTCTCTTTTTGATTACGCTTTCCCTATATATATTTGAATAACCAGTTGTTGTCAAATGTCTGGAACCAAGGGATTGCGTGGGGCCGTCGCTTTTTCTCTCAGGGCTTCCCGTCTAATGGGCCGAAGGGTGTCTATTCGTCCAGAAAGGGCAACCGCTCTCTTTTTCTGTAGGCAAGGGCCTGACACGAGGCGATAAGAGTATGGTTTTCATCCGTCACTCTTATCTCATAGGCGCCTGTCTTGTTGGAGCGATGGATCTCCCTGGATTCGGCCCGGAGTGTTTGTCCGGGTTTGGCCGGATGATGGAAAACCACATTCACATCAAGGGCCACGGCCACCCTTCCGTGGGAATTACAAGAGGCCTGAAACGCCTCATCCATGAGGGAAAAAATGGCCCCTCCATGCACCATACCGAAGATATTGGCATCGTCTTCCATGGGAACCATCTCAACGACGGCGCGCCCTTCGGAAACCTCCAGCAGTTGCAGCCCTAGTTTGCGGGCATAGCCCTCGGACTGAACGCGTTCGGCAATCGCGGAAAAAACCTCCTGACCCATTGTGAACTCCCTGTGTATGTGCTGCAGGTCTCCCTGCGGTTTGATTTCGAATTTTGTCGATGGGTTGAAACTTGCAGGGAAGATCACTCCCCGGGCCTGTGAAGGCATTTTTTTAGCCGCAACCTCCGTTGCCTCGAGTGATGCTCTTTTGGGAAGCCTTCCGGAGTTGCATGCCATTCCGCGATGAGCCGGATAAAAAAACGCCGGGCCGAGGAGCCGTTAAAAATCGCTCGGGCGGTTGAGCCATCAACCGGTCAGAATCGAGTCAGAACGCTTCTCCTTGGCCGCGGTTTCTAGCCCAGCGGCGCCTGCTTCAAAGGGGAAAAAGACCGTAAACGTCGTGCCCCCGGATTCATAGCAGTCACTCGTTTTTGTGCAGAAACGACATTTCGAAATTTTACCGGGGCAGATGTCATTGTCCGTCGGTATATACCGGCATCTAACGGACGTCATATCGAGCTTGAAATGATAACGCTCTGAAAAGATCTTCATGCGCAACAGGTCTGCGCCCTTTCCCCCTGCATTGAAATCAAACTCTCGCTTTGTTGAATAGTTCATGGTCTCCTGGGTTACAAAAAAGCCCTCAAAAATGCGCCTCTGGTTTTCGAGGGTGATCCCGACCCCGTAGTCCCGAACCAGAAGTTCGATCCCATTCCCCTTTTCTCTGCATTCGATCTCGATTTTCCCTTGGTCCGGCGTGTTCTCGATGGCGTTTTTGAGAAGGCCGATAACCAATTTTCCGAGGGGGGCATCCGGGATGAAAATGGGCCGGGTGGCTTCGAGATGGGTGTTCAACTCGATGTCTCGATGGCTGAAACGCGCCCGGGCCGCTCCAAGCGTCTCCGCAATAAATGGACCCGGAAAGATCTCCCGGTAGTGATCCTCCTTCGGCCGGAAGATCGCATCAATCCGTTTTCTGATTCTTTCCACAACGGGCCCTTCCCCCACCTCTTGGGCGACAAGGGTCTCCAACTCATCAGAACACTCATCCAACAGCAGCGTGAGGAGATGATGGGCATCGTAATGGCGCTCGCGGATAATGTCTTCCGCCTGATACTGGATTTCCAATATGCGGTCCAGGTTTCGGTGGGCCCGATCAATGGCGGGCCTATAGTCCTCCGGCGGGAGCCAATCGAGCTTTTTTTCCAGGATGCTCAGGGTCCCGCCGAGAACCGCCAGCGGGGTCCTCAATTCATGGGAGAGATGATTGATGACCTTTCCCTTGGCCCGGTTCAGGCTGGCGACCTCGTTGTACGCCTCCTTTATCTCCTTCGAAACCCGGGCGTTTTCAATAGAAAGGGCCACGGTCCCGGATATCATATTCAACAGCTCAATGTCCGTATCGTCAAAGGACCCGCGCTTCTTGTTTATGGCGCACAAGACCCCGATGATGCGGTCACCGGTTCTCAAGGGAACATCCATCAGGCTCTTTGTGGAAAATCCGGCCTGTATATCCACGACCTCATAAAAATCAGAGTCCTTGGATACGTCTTTCACGATGATCGGCTGGCCGGTGCGTATAACTTTCCCGCAGACGCCTCTTTCAGCAGGGAAACGGATTTCTTTGAGGAGCTGTTCAGTGGCTTGATCGTCATGGACGGCGGATTTGAAATAGAGTTCATTTTTTTCCTCGTCCAGGAGGATGACGAGTGCGCCTTCAGCATCCGTAAGGACCTTGATCTTGGTGCCGATATAATCCAACAGATCATCCAGGTCGGGGTGTTTGGGAAGGGCCAGGCTGGTTTCCAGGAGGGCCTCGTTGTTTCGCCTGATCCTCTTTTCTGCTGTGACGTCGCGCAGAAGGACCAACTCCCCTGAGGGGCTTTCTTCATTTTCGGAAAAGAGAGCCGCCCTGAAGACCACATCCCGTATTCGGCCGTCCTTGGTAAGTCTCTGCGTCTCCTGCCGGAGAATAATTCTCTCAGATAACAGTTTCTTTATGTTTTCGCTGGTTTCCTGTTCAAGACCGGGAGGGACATAGGGAATCCTCTTCCCTTTGAGTTCTTCAAGGGTCCACCCGAAGACCTGCGTAAATGCAGGGTTGAGATATGAAACGTGGCCTGCAAGAGAAAACACGACAATCGGATGCGGCACAAAATCGAGAAGGGTCTTATACCGTTTTTCGGATTCCTGAAGTGCTTTCTGAATCTTAAACCTTCCGGTCACATCGCGTGCAATGCCCCGAAAACCGATGACCTTTCCGGTATCGTCGATAATCTGGCTTGCGGAGAGTTCAACAATCCTTTGTTGGCCGTTTTTGTTGATGAATTCCCATGTGAGGTCCGATACGGCCCGGCCGTTCTGATAAAGCGCCTTAAACGTCTCGGCCGCTATATTTGAATAGGCCTCGCTCATAAAGTGGGAAAAATTCTGAAATTGGATCTCTTCCTTCGGGTACCCTAAGAGCTTGCAGAGGGAATTGTTGAAATAAAGGAAATTTCCTTGGATATCTACCTCATAGACCCCATCTTCAATGTTTTCTATAAAGGCCTGATACCGCTCGCTTGCCACCTTATCGCAGGCCAACAAGAGATTTTCCGGCATGGCCTCATCGGACGCAACCGCCGTGTTCCTCTCTCTGGTTTCTGCCGAGGCAAATTCATCCTTTACAGGGGCAGGCGCTTTTGCCAAAATAGCATCTCCGGGCATGGGTCGAACATTTTCCATAAGGTTTCAAAGGGTTATTTTATATAGCATTGCAAAGAAATTGTCATCATAATTTTTGTCCGGGGGCGATACGGATTCCGGTACGTACATTCTGAGCGTCTATCTCTCACAACCCGTAGCCCTAAAAACATTGAAGTCCATACGAACGGGATGGCCACATGGAATTCGGAGGTGCAGGGGCATGAACACGAACCCCTTGAATCGTTTGTGCCGATATCCTATAATAGTTAGTGCACGGTTCTTGCCAAGCCAGAACCGTGCAGGACGTGCAATCCATATCGAAAAGAAACTGAGGACCTGAGAAATGCCTAAATCAGGAAAAATCCCGAAAGCCACCATTACCAGACTCTCTATCTACTACAGGCAGCTCGAACTCCTGGAATTTGACGGATACCGAGTGGTATCTTCGGAAAAATTGGCATGGCTGTGTCAGGTCAATTCGGCTCAGGTCAGGAAAGACCTCGGATATTTCGGGGAGTTCGGCATCCGGGGCGTCGGTTATGATGTGATAGACCTTCAGTCACATATAAAAGAGATTTTAGCCATCAACCGTAACTGGAATCTGGGGATCGTCGGAATCGGGAAACTGGGATCTGCCCTTATCCAACACCACAATTTCTCTGCAAGAGGCTTCAAGTGCGTGGCCGCTTTTGACAACGCTCCGGACAAGATCGGAAAGAGGCTTCCCTCGGGTCTTAAGGTCAGAAGCATCGAGGAATTGAGAGAGGCCGTCGTGGAACTGGATGTTGAGATCGGCGTCATCACCACGCCCGCCTCTGCCGCCCAGAGAGTGGCGGATTTTTTTTTGGACGCCAATGTGAACGCCATCCTCAATTTTTCCCCTACGAGGATCAGTGTTCCTGGATGCTGTCTGGTCGAGAACATCGATTTTACGGTAATGTTGGACGTGCTTGTCTACAGGTTTCACCATGAGGCAAGGGGGGGTGCACGCAGATAGGGGCATGGGGGAATTGCCGTCGATTATCATCCCCTTTGAGGCGACTGGACCATATGGCAGAAAACAAAGGCAACATCGTTGAAATTTTCACAGACGGGGCGTGCAGTGGAAACCCAGGACCAGGGGGTTACGGGGCCCTGCTCAGATATGGGGATTTTACCAAAGAGATCTCCGGATGCGCTTTAAACACCACCAATAACCGGATGGAAATGATGGCCGTTATTGAGGCCCTCCGGCAACTCAAGAGACCCTGCAGAATCATGCTGTGTACCGATTCAACATATGTGATGCGGGGTATGACAGAATGGGTATCCGGATGGATCCGGCAAAACTGGGTCAATTCTCAGAAAAAACCCGTTGTTAACAGAGATCTGTGGGAGAAGATGTTGGACGTCAGCAAACCACACCAGATCCAATGGAAGTGGGTTCGGGGACACAAGGGGCATCCGGAGAATGAGCACTGTGACAGGCTGGCGAGAAATGCATTGGAGAAATGCAGGAACACTTCCGATCACGCCGAGGGGTGACGCCTGACAGCATCAGAACTCTATAAAAGTCAATTTGTTGCAAGGAGGCGCCCATGAAATGTCCGAAGTGCAATTTTGTAAGCTTTGATTATAACCAGGTCTGCCCCAAATGTGGTCATGACCTCTCTATCGAGAGGGATCTGATGAGTCTTCCATCCTACAAGCCTAAACCTCTTTCCCTTCTGGGCGTATTGACCGGGGAGGGCGAGGTTCCAGAGATGGGCGCACCCATGGGGTCATCCGGGGCATTGGGAATGCACGGGGCAGACACTCAGGAATTGTTGATTTCTCTCGACAGTCTTTCCGGAGAGGATAAGGAACCGATCCAACTTGAGCCGGAACCTTCATCGACAGGGCGTGGAACGGAGATTGAAAAGGGAGCAGAGGCGGCAGAGGAAGAATTTGCCATTTCATTGGATGATTTTTCCGATGAGGGAACTGAGATCGTATTCTTTGATCCCAAAACAGAAGCCATAGCGCTTGAAGGTGAAACGGCAGGCGGGATTCCCTTTGAGACGGAGACGTTCTTTTCTGAAGATGCGGGGCATAAAAAGGAGGGTTTCTGGGAAAGCGAGGCCTTGGGGCCACGAACGGCCGACATGCAACCGGATGACGCCTCCAAAAAGAAAGGTGTCGCTTCGCGCAAAGAAGATGCCCCTGGCGGAGGAAAAGAAGCCGAACCGGATCTGTTTGAACTGGAGCTTGAACCTCTGGAACTGGATATGGAGATCGAAGAATCCGACAAAAAGACATCTTAGCTCGAAATTGGTCTTGACCTTACCATAATCTTTTGCTATGTTTCCTTCTTGAGTTTTTGCCGAGATAGCTCAGTCGGTAGAGCAGGGGACTGAAAATCCCCGTGTCCCTGGTTCAATTCCTGGTCTCGGCACCATTAAAATCAAGGACTTACGGCCACTCGCTGTAAGTCCTTTTTTTTCAAACCTCCTCCAGTCCCTCACTCGTCCCACTAAACCTCCAGTCCCTCACTCGTCCCACTAAACCTCATGGGCCCTCGATGGTGTGATATTCGCCATGTGAGCCGGGAGGCATTCCTCTCCGATGCATCAATCGGCATCTCTCTGGTGCATCCGGAAGAAAGAGAGGTATTTCTTTTCCCAAAACCGGGAGGCGTGGGAGGGCGGAGCTGGTTCTTAGTCCGCTCGTAGGGTCATAAGGGTGTTTACTGGCCGCTCGCTGCTGGTCATAGCAATCGTCGACCCCGCGGTACGCGAGATTGCTCGGTAAGGGTTGCTGGTGACTCGCTTCTGTTTTGTTGGGTTTCGGCTGACTTCTGACCTCGGGTCTCTGGCGTTTGTTGCCGGTTGCTTGTTACTGGTTGCCCGATACTCTATGTAAAGCGAATCCCTTGCGTCTTATGCCTTGCGTCTGTTATCATGCCCAAACGGCTCACGGCGTCACTGCGAACAAGCATGAACGACGCGGCATCGGTTTGGGGGATCGTTTGCATTGCGCCCGTAAGGGCATGGTGAGGGAAGTTGGCAAAGCCTGACGGCGTCACCAGGAACATCGGGCAGTAGGGTCGTTTGTAGTGTGCCCATAAGGGCATTTCAGGGAAGGACTGGCTTCATGACGCAATTTCTGGATATCCGAACCCTATCCTTTGTCATGGGGGCCACATATCTTGCCCTTGGCCTGTCAATGGTCCACCATGCGGCGAACAGCAAAACCTATCCCGGATTCAAGGCGTGGACCACGGCAATCATCCTGGAATGGGTGACGGTGGTCCTGATCGGACTGCGTCATCTTCTCCCTGATGTCATCACGATTATTGTTGCAAATTCACTTTATTATTCAGCCCTGGTCCTGTTCTATCTCGGGTTCAGGGCCTTTGCCGGATGGCCTGTGAAACCCCGGCCCCACATGGTTGTGGGATTTGTGGTCACGCTGGTTATTTTCCCGCTCCTCACCTATGTCCGGCCGAGTGTGAATGCGCGCATCTGCATCATCTCTTTTGCATCGGCCTTCTATTTTTTCTCTTGCGCCATCGTTCTTGCCAGAGATATCCGTCAGGTTATTGGGCGCTTGAACAAACTCCTGATGGGGTGTCTCTCAGGAATGTCCGTCGTGATGGCACTCCGGGGGGTTTTTTTCCTGATCCCTGCCAATGCAGCCAATGATTTCATGTTTTCGGGAACCTTTCACGGAATGGCGCTGCTTGGCGTATTTGTCTTTGCGGTTCTGCTTGTCATCGGCCTGATACAGTTGAACTCGCAGATGATCGAAAAGGAATTGCACTGGGAGCAGGAACGGCTCAGGGAGAGCGAGGAAAGCTACAGGCACCTTGTGGAAGATTCGCTTCAAGGTGTGGTCGTTGCGCAGGACAACCCGCTGAGACTCAGCTTTGTCAGCAAACCCATGGCGCTCATTACAGGGTACTCACATGAAGAATTGAAAGCCTTCGGTTCCGAGCAAATCATGGAACTGATCCATCCGGAAGACCGGGGAAAGCTTCTTCAGCATCTCAAAGACCGTCTTGCAGGAAAAGCGGCCCCCACTCAGTACGAGGCCCGGATCATTCATAAAACCGGGGAAACCCGGTGGGTCCTGATTTACAGCACCCGGATCATGCACGGAGGCGCCCCTGCCACCCATACCGCGTTTCTGGACATCACCGATCGAAAAATGGCGCAGGAGGCCATGCAAAGCGCCCATGCGCGGATGCGTGCCGTGATGGAATCAGTGCAAGCCGGGATCGTTCTGGTACGGGTTGCGGATCGCATCATTGTGGAGGCCAACCCTGCAGCCGCCCGGATGATCGGCCTCAGGCCCGAGGAAGTGATCGGCAGGGTCTGCACTGAATACATGTGTCCGGTGGAGGAGGGAAAGTGCCCGGTGCTCGACCTGGGACAGGATATGGACAATGCCGAAAGAAGTATTCGAACAGCCGCCGCCGGGATAGTCCCGATTCTCAAAACCGTCACGCGGCTCTGGCTCGACAGCCAGGAATATCTCCTCGAAAGTTTTGTAGATATCTCCCAACTGAAACGGGCGGAGGCGCAACTCCTGGAGATCAACCAGGAACTTGAAGCAGCTACGGTCCGGGCCAATGAGATGGCGGTTCAGGCGGAACTGGCCAGTGCGGCCAAGAGCGAGTTCCTGGCCAACATGAGTCACGAGATCCGGACCCCCATGAACGGGGTGATTGGCATGACCGGGCTCTTGCTGGATACGGATTTGAGCGAGGACCAGCGGCGGTATGCCGAGGCTGTGCGGGTCAGCGGCGAATCCCTGCTGGCCCTGATCAATAACATCCTCGATTTTTCCAAAATCGAGGCCAGCAAACTTAACCTGGAAATTCTCGATTTTGACCTGCAGATCCTGATCGAGGATTTCGCGGGTCCCCTGGCCCTCCAGGCGAACGAAAAGGGCCTGGAACTGGTCTGCGGCATGGATCCCGATGTTCCGGCCCTCCTTCGGGGGGACCCGGGGAGACTACGCCAGATCCTGAACAACCTGGCGGGCAATGCGGTCAAGTTCACCCATTCGGGTGAGGTCCTGATCCGTGTTTCGGTGGTGGAGGAGATGGGGAAAACCGGAAACCGGGAATCTGAAACCGGGGTTGTGGAAGGTCGACACAGAACACCATCCCCGCAGGTGGAGAATTCCGTGCTACTCCGCTTTGCCATTAGCGACACCGGGATCGGGATACCCTCCGATCGGTTGGGGGACCTTTTCTCACCCTTTACCCAGTTGGATGGCTCCACCACCCGCAAATACGGCGGCACCGGGCTGGGGCTTTCCATCTCCAGACAGTTGGCCCGGATGATGGGCGGAGAGGTGGGCGTGCACAGTGAAGCGGGAAAGGGTTCGGAGTTCTGGTTTACGGCGCGTCTGGAGAGGCAACCCCACGCGCGGAGCGCTCAACCGGGGCCCCCTGCGGACCTGAGGGGGGTGCGCGTACTGATTGTGGACGACAACGCCGCCAACAGGGAAATCCTGAAGGTGCGAATGACCTCATGGGAGATGCGCGTATCCGAGGCCGTAGATGGCCCCGGTGCGCTGAGGGCGCTTCAACGGGGATTGGATGAGAAAGATCCCTTTCAGATTGCCGTCATAGACATGCAAATGCCGGGCATGGATGGCGAGACCCTGGGCCGTGCCATCAAGTCAAACAGCCTTTTGGCAAAAACCCGAATGGTCATTCTAACCTCCATGGGGGTCCGCGGCGACGCAGGCCGCTTTGCCGAGATCGGATTTGACGCCTATCTGACCAAACCGGCACGGATTCTGGAACTGAAGACTGTCCTTTCCCAGGTACTGGTGAAGGGCAGAGATGAGACCCTTGCGGCCCCTCCCATCGCCACTCGCCACACGGCCCGGGAGATGCGGGGGGTCTTTTCGGGCCGCGAGGCCCGCATCCTTTTGGTCGAAGACAATATCACCAACCAGCAGGTGGCCCTGGCCATCCTCAAAAAACTGGGGCTGAAGGCCGAAGCGGTCGCCGACGGGGTCGAGGCAGTCAAGGCCTTTCAGGCCATCCCCTACGACCTCATCCTCATGGACGTACAGATGCCCGAGATGGATGGGCTGGAGGCAACGAGGAGAATTCGGAACGCGGAACGCGGAATGGGGAACGTGGGAGAAGGCCCTCCCACCTCTGACCTCCGTCTTCCGAGTTCCGGGCTTCGAGCTCCGACTTCCGGCATCCCCATCATCGCCATGACCGCCCATGCCATGCAGGGGGACCGGGAGAGATGCCTTGAGGCGGGAATGAATGACTATATAACGAAACCGGTGTCGCCCCAGGTCCTGGCAGAGACCGTGGAAAAGTGGCTGCCGAAAGAAACTAATGTCGCCAGAGTGATCCATGATGAACCCATGGAACCTGCATTGCCCCTCATTTCTCAAACCCGATTGATTTGGGATCGTGTTGGCATGCTGGATCGGATGATGGGAGATAAAGAGCTGGCCGGGATTATTGTGAAAGCCTTTCTGTCGGATATCCCGGGTCAGATTCAGACCCTGAGGGCACTCCTGGCGCGTGAAGACGCCCCGGGCGTTCGGCTTCAGGCCCACACCATCAAGGGCGCGGCTGCAAACATAGGCGCCGAGACCCTGCGCTCGGTGGCCTCTAAGATGGAAAAAGGGGCCGCAGAAGGAGATCTGGATACGGTTTGGGGAGGCATTAAAGAACTGGAAACGCAATTTGAGCGCTTAAGGAAAGAGACGGAAAAGGGCCTTTGAAATTGACGATGGGTTGCTCGGTTACGATTACCTTTGTACGGCCTGCTGCCAATACGACGCCCGCCGCTTCAGCGGAGAACTCATCATGGATGTGCTGAGCGTGCACCCGGCCGTGATCGTTCGCGGACAGTTGGTCAAGAACCCGTTTTATATCGAGCCGGAAGTGTTTTTAAAGGAATACCGTGAGCGTCAGAGAAGCAACAATGCTACAAGATAAGGATCAATGCCATTAACTTAAGAACAATTCGATGCATCTTCGACGTCACCCCGGCGGAGGCCCGGGTCCAGAGCGGCACGAATTCCGCGACAGGACTGGATTCCGGCTTTCGCCGGAATGACGGAGGATATCGCCATGCCCGGACAACTTCCTTAAGTTAATGACATTGAGATAAGGATGGTAAATCGGATGATGACGTCTGATTTGGTCGAAACCGCCGTGTTGGGGCGTATTCTTCTTTTGCAGAGCACCCTGCAGGCGGCCCCCGACGAAAATCGACTTGCGGCAATGGTCGTTCGCGGGCTGGAGGAACTCCCCGGCGTATCCGGCTGCGTAATGTGTGTGGAGGGGAATCTGCACGGCCTGGACGCCGGGGGCGCTGAGACCCTTTGGCCCTGCCCCACCAGGCCGGTTGATGCAGACGGCGGCTTCAGCGGCTGCACGGACGATTGTCCCCCTGAATCACGTCGCAAGCGCCTGCGCAGATTCGGGCTGCAAACCAGCCGGCGTCCATACGGCGGGCTGTTCCTGGAAATCGAGGATGAGACGGCCTTCGCACCGTATTCTCCCTTTGTGGACAATACGGCCAATCTGGTGGCCCTCCATATCGAAAATACCCATAACAACAAGGCCCTTGAACAAGCGAACCGGGGGCTGGAATCGCAGCTCCTGCCACTCACGGCCGAGCTTCGGGAGAGCGAAGACAGATACCGGCTCCTTTTTGAAAAAGCGCCGCTCGGTTATCAGTCATTGGATGAAACGGGCTGTTTCATAGAGGTGAATCAGGTATGGCTCGACACGCTCGGGTATTCACGGGCAGAGGTCATCGGCAAATCCTTCGGCGATTTCCTGCATCCCGATTGGAAAGATCATTTCAAGGAAAACTTCCCGAGGTTCAAGGCCGTCGGCGAGATCCTGGGGGTTGAATTCGAAATGATCAGGAAAGACGGGTCGAGCATCCTCGTCTCATTTAACGGCAGGATCGGAAAAGACAAAAATGGGCGCTTCAAGCAAACGCACTGCATTCTGCGCGACATCACGCAGCAGCATCAGGCCGAGGAGGCGTTGCGTGAAAGTGAGAGCAACCTGTCCGCCGTATTGAATTCAAGCCCGGAATCCGCCTTCTTGATGGATACGATGGGCCAGGTCATAACCTGTAATAGCGTCGCAGCCGAAAGACTTGAACTCCGGCCCGAAGATGTTATCGGCCGGTCTATCTATGATTTTATTCCCGATGAAGTGGCCGCTGCCAGACGCAGGCATGCGGCACAGGTCGTTCTAACAGGAAAACCCGTCCATTTTGAGGATGTGCGATCCGGCCGCTTTTTCAGCCATTATTTGTTCCCGGTGATGGACCCCGGCCCCAAGGTAACGCGAATCGCCGTCTTTGGGCAGGATATTACCGAATATCGAAGGGCTGAAGAAAAGCTCAAGGAACAAAATGACCTGCTGAACTCCATTCGGCACGCCCAAAGCGCTTTCATGTCCGGCCAGGACTCCCGGCAGGCCTATGAAGAGATGCTCCATACCCTTGTTGAGATGACCGGCAGCGAGTACGGGTTCATGGATGAGGTGTTGTATGAACCCGACGGTACCCCTTACAAACTGAGCCTGGCCCTATCGGATATTTCATGGGATGAGGCATCCCGGGCCCTCTATGAGCAACTGGCAGCGCAAAAACTGGAATTCCGCAACCTGAACAACCTGTCCGGGGCCCCGGTGTTGGAGGGACGAATCATTATCGCCAATGATGTCCCTCGTCACCCTTCGTACCGGGGCCTCCCCAAAGGACATCCTCGTTTAACCACCTATTTGGGTATTCCCCTTTACTTTGGCACCGAAATCGTTGGAGTGGTTGGGGTGGCCAATCGTGACGGGGGATATACCGGCGAGATGGCGGAATTTGTCAAACCGCTGATACAGGCATGCAGCGCCATGATCTGGGCGGGACGCGTTGCCCGGCGCGAGAAGGAGGGTGTCGCGGCCCTGAAGACGAGTGAGGAGAAATACCGACGGATTGCCGAGACCGCCAACGAGGGCATCTGGTCCATGGACGCACAACGCCGCACCACGTTCGTTAATCGGCGCATGGCCGAAATGCTCGGATATGCGCCGGACGAGATGCTGGGAAGGTCTGTGGAAAGTTTCATGT
>ENA-OSEO01004694-OSEO01004694.1-sediment-metagenome-genome-assembly--contig:-NODE-4694-length-13976-cov-2.687819_pt1 | contig 13976 bp, 12 predicted proteins | sample MGYA00237883_ERZ534232 | MGnify/ENA metagenome assembly ERZ534232 | reverse complement strand
GGAGCAGATGACGGTGACCGAGCCCAGGGTCTCCACGGCCGGCAGCTTGCGGATGAGCGCCTTGCGCCGCAGCATGCGCTGCGCTCCCAGCGACAGAGCCACGGTGACGATAGCCGGCAATCCCTCGGGTACCGCGGCGACGGCCATGCTCACCGCTGTGAGGAACATGATCCGGACTCCCTCCCCCCTCAGCAGCCCCTGGGCGAAGATGATCACGACCAGAACGAGCGCTGCGATCGCCAGCCAGCGCCCGAGCTGGGCCAGCCGCTTCTGCAGCGGCGTTGGCTCGCGGTGGACCCCCTGGATCATGCCGGCGATCTTGCCGAGTTCGGTGTCCATGCCGGTTGCGACCACCACCGCTTCGCCCCGTCCGTAGGAGACGGCGGTGCCCATGAACAGCATGTCGAGCCGATCGGCCAGCGCGACCTCAGGCTGGAGCAGCGGCTCGACGGTCTTCTCCACCGGCTCCGATTCCCCGGTGAGCGCCGACTCCTGGGCGCGCAGGCTGGCCACCTGAATGAGCCGGCAGTCGGCCGGAACCAGATTGCCCGCTTCCATCAGCACGACATCGCCCGGCACCAGCTCCGCCGCCGGTACCTCTCGCACCTCGCCGCCGCGCCGGACTCTCACCACCGGGGCGGCCATCTTGCGGAGCGCGCTCATGGTCTTCTCGGCCTTGTATTCCTGGCGGAAGCCCAGGACCCCGTTCAGGATGACGATTGCCATGATCACGATGGCGTCTTCGTAGTCGCCCAGCGCACCCGAGACGATCGCTGCGATGACGAGGATGATAATCAGGAGCGACGTGAACTGCTCGGCCAGGATGCGCCATGGGCTCTTGGTCCCGGCTTCGACCAGCTCGTTTGGTCCGTATTCGGCCAGCCGCGACGCGGCTTCCTCCGCGGTCAGGCCGCGGGGGTCGCTCCCAGTCTTGCGCAGAGCCTCGTCTGCCGTCAGGCGATGCCAGTCAGTCGACGTCATCTGGCGAGTTTCGCTCATGACCGCGAAGATGACAACTGAGCGGCAGTCTCATGAGGCGAGTTAGCGTCCCGTCCGCCCCGCGTACTATCATGGTCCGGTCGCGGGAACCTCTGTTTGACTACCGGCTTGTACGACCTGCGCGCGGGCTGACGTGTCGATGGATAGCGTCTCTTTCGACACGTTTTCACGTGGCCTTCGGTCCAGTTCTAGATCAACCGTCGCAGCTTCGGTCCGGTGAATTCGAAGCCCAGCTTCTCGTAGAAGCGCACGGTTCGCCCGCCGAGCTTCGCGAGGTCTGCGCGCACCTCGGAGCCCGCGGACCCGCCAGGCCCAGCTGGCGAAGCCACCGGTCCGGTGACGTCGAGCCGGAACCAGCGTCGCTGCCGGGCGATTGCCGCCGCGGCATCGACAAGGTCGCGGCCGACGCCGCGGCTCCGGTACTGTGGCCGGACGTACATCTCGTCGATCACGCCGTACTCGCCACCAGCGTGGAGGGCGAAACTCGCGGAGAGGGTCAGGACCCCTATCGCGGTGCCGCTGTCATCCCGGGCCAGAAGAGCCCAGAATCGACCCGAACCAGGCGCCGTTCCCAGATTGCGCGCGACATCGGCCTCGAGTCTCTCGCGATCGATCCCGGCGAATTCTTGTCCCTCTTCGCCCAACTCAGCGAGCAACTCCTCGACCAGAGCCAGGACCGTGGTGATCTCGTGGACCTGCGCGATGTCGATCCGCATGGCGGTCTGAAGGCAGTAGCGCCGGGGTGTGGTTCCCTAGCGCCCGCGCCTCCGGGCGCTGCCGTTGTAGACGAGACGGGGTTTGGGCTTCGTGGCCGCGCGCTCCGGATTGGGGATGTGGCGCTGCATGTAGGCGAAGCCGTCGAGGTCGCGACAGGGAAGTGTCTCTCCTAGCATGACCTCGATCTCCCGCAACTCGTTGGCCTGCTCGGCCGCCAGGAAGCTGATGGCGGTGCCGGACGCGCCCGCGCGGGCGGTCCGCCCGATGCGATGCACGTAATCCTGGGCCTGCGCGGGCAGATCGTAGTTGACCACGTGCGATATGCGGTCGACGTCGATGCCTCGGGCCACGATGTCGGTGGCGACCAGCACCCGGTAGGTCCCGTCTTTGAAGCCGTCGAGCGCCCGCTGCCGTTGCACCTGGGAGCGGTTGGAATGGATGGCTGCGCCATTGATCCGGCTCCGCTCGAGGTGGCGGCACAGCCGGTCGGCGCGGTGCTTGGTGCGGGTGAATACCAGGACCCGGTCCAGCTTCTCCTCTTCGAGGAGGCGGACCAGCAGGTCGGTCTTCTGCGTTTCGGCCACGGGGTAGATGGTTTGGGTGACGCCCTCCACAGGCGTGGCGCTGGGGGCGACCTCCACCCGGGCCGGGTTGCTGAGGATGGGACTCGCCACGCGCATGACATCACCGGAAAGGGTGGCCGAGAACAGCATATTCTGACGTTTGGCCGGCACCAAGCTCATGATCCGGCGCACGTCGGGCCAGAAGCCCATGTCCAGCATGCGGTCGGCCTCGTCCAGCACGAGGATCTCGACGTGCGAGAGGTCGACGTCGCCCCGCTGGTGCAGGTCGAGCAGACGGCCGGGAGTGGCCACGAGCAACTCCACCCCCCGACGCAGCTTCTTGATTTGGGGCTCGTAGCCGACACCGCCGTAAACCGCGGCGACGCGCTGGCCCGTGTACTTGGAGCAGCAGCGGGCAACGTCTTCGATTTGCCCGGCCAGCTCTCGTGTGGGTGTGACGACCAGGGTGCCGACGGTCGGCCGGCGGCCCATGATCTGAAGTGCCGGAAGGATGAAGGCGGCTGTCTTGCCGGTGCCGGTCTGGGCGCAGCCCAGAAGGTCACGGCCGGTCAAGGCGATGGGGATGGCTTGCTCCTGGATGGGAGTGGGTTCGGTGTAGCCGAGGCCTGCGAGGGCCTTCAGAAGACCTGGTTCCAGGCCGAGTTCAGCAAAACTCATAGAACGTATAGCTCCTTGCCGTGCGCCACGTAGGATGCACTGCGGTTGTAGACGCAGTTGATCCGTTGGAGTCTTGGCAAAAGAGCAAGGGGGACAACCGAGTCCGTAATAATGTAGCGACAGTATACCTTGTTCTGGCCCCTTGGCGTTCGAAAACCCTTGCTGGTGGGAAAAGCAACTGCAGGGATTCCTTGATGGTTGAGTCGTCGTGGGCAGACGGAGAGGAGTTGATATGCGACCGTCGAGGCGGTGGGCGAAGTGGGGGATCGTGATCCTGGTTCTAGTCCTCGGGCTGTGCGGGCTGTTGGTTGGTTGCGGCTCCGGCCAGGAGACCTCGACCACGGCCGGGCCGTCTACCAGCCAAACGGCCGCGACCACGAGCACCACAGCGGCCGCGACCACGAGCACCACGGCACCTGCACCGACCACAACCGCCTCGTCGACGACTACCACCGAAGCCCTCTCCGGCGCCGAAACCCGGCTTCCCAACGGCAATATCAAGGCTATGGGCTTCATCGACAAGGTCTGGGAGGAGGATGGCACCCGCTATATCAGCATCGACCTTGCCGAGATGCTCACCGGCGAAGAGGCGGTTGCGGCGGCTGTCGAGGCGGGCGATATCGCTCCGGGCGAAGAGCTGCCCAACGACTACTTCATCCGGAGGAACGTCAATCAGCAGAAGCAGGAATTCACCGTGGCGGCTTCGGCGTCCATCTTGACGGCCACCAGGATAGGCGGGAGTCCCGACGACCCGCAGCCTGCCACTTGGACCGAGTTCATGAGCTTCTGGAGCCAATCGCCGCCCGAGGGCGCGGAGCATATGCCTCTGGTGCCCTGGTGGATCGAACGGAACGGCACCGAGGTGATCAGCGTCACCGAGCAGTACATCCCGTAGCGGCGCGGCCCGCGGCGCGCAACGCGCCCGCCCCGCGGCTTTCGGGGCCCGTCGCCTCGCGTCGGTCGGGGCCGGCCGCGCTGCCCCGATTGGGGCCGGCTGTGTCCCCCTACTCCAGGCCGGTTTCGGCTGCCCGGCCCCGGTTGGCCCTCTTGCGTTCCTCGCTGTCGAGGATGGCCTTGCGTACCCGTATCGACTTGGGCGTGACCTCCACCAGCTCGTCATCGGTGATCCATTCCAGCGCTTGGTCGAGGGACATGTCCCGGGGGACCTTGAGGCCCACGTCGATCTCCTTGGTCTCGGCGCGGTAGTTGCCGAGCTTCTTGGTCTTGGTGGGGTTGCAGGCCAGGTCGCCCGAGCGGGAGTGCTCGCCGACGATCATCCCCGCGTAGACCGCGTCCATGGGCGAGATGAACAGGGTCCCGCGTGCCTGGAGGTTCTCTAGCGAATACCCGGTGGCAGGTCCGTCCTCCATGCTGACCAGCGAGCCCCTGTCGCGATGTGCCACCTCGCCCCGCCAGGGTTCGTAGCCCACGAAACGTGAGGCCATGATTCCCAGCCCCCGGGTATCGGTCAGGAAGTCGCCGCGGTAGCCGATAAGCCCGCGGGTGGGGATGTTCAACTCCATCCGGACTATCCCGGTCCCCGAGTTGTGCATGCCCACCAGCTCACCTTTGCGTTGGGCCAGCTTCTCGATGACGATTCCCTGATACTCGTCGGGAACGTCTATTGTGAGCTGCTCGACCGGCTCGAGCAGGCGCCCTTTCGCGTCGCGGTGAGTGATGACCTCAGGGCGGGACACGCAAAGCTCGATGCCTTCGCGCCGCATCTCCTCGATGAGGATTCCCAGATGCAGCTCGCCGCGGCCCGAGACCTTCACCCCGTCGGGCCTGCCGAGGTCCTCCACCCGCAGGGCCACGTTGACGCGCAGCTCCCGGTCGAGCCGGTCCTTGATCTGGCGGAGGGTCACCGCCTGGCCGTCCCGCCCCGCGAAGGGGCCGCTGTTTACCAAGAAGAACATGGAAACCGTCGGCTCCTCTATCTCCAAGGGCGGGAGCGCCGGGTTCGGGAGATCGGGGGCAGACAGCGTGTCGCCGATTGTGATGTCGGCCGGGCCGTTGAGCCAGACGATGTCGCCGGCGTGGATCTCGTCCACCTCTTCGCGGTCCAGGCCGCGCGTGACCCAGACATGGGCGCTGCGGGTGGTCTCGCTGCCCGTGACCTCCCAGTCGTCCTCTCCCCGAGCTTGATCGGTCCACTGTGCCGAGGTGCGCACCAGCTCGTCGCCTCGCCGGTGAGTTCCCTCCAGCACGCGGCCGCAGCCGATGCGTCCCAGGTAGTCGCTCCAGGCAAGGGTCGAGACCTGCATGCGGAACGGGGCCCCCAGCCTTGCCCGGGGTGGCGGCACCTCGTCCACGATGGTCTCAAAGAGCGCGTCCATGCCTTCGTGTGGGTCGGTATCGGGATCGCGTACAATCCACCCTTCGCGCGCCGACCCGTAGACCACGGGGAAGTCGGCCTGTTCGTCGGTGGCGCCCAGCTCCAGGAAGAGGTCGAAGGTCTTGTCGAGCGCGCCATGCGGATCGGAGCGGGGGCGGTCGACCTTGTTGACGACCACGATGGGCCGCAGTCCCAGTCGCAGCGCGCGCCTGAGCACGTAGCGGGTCTGTCGCATGGGGCCCTCGTTGGCATCGACCAGCAGGAGCACGGAATCGACCATGGAGAGCACCCGCTCCACTTCGCCGGAGAAGTCGGCGTGCCCAGGGGTGTCGACGATATTGATCAGGTAGCCGCCCCATTCCACGGTGCAGTGCTTGGAGCGGATGGTGATGCCGCGCTCCCGCTCCAGATCGCAGCTGTCCATGACCCGCTCTTCGACGCGCTGGTTATCGCGGAAGACGTGGGCCGCCCGGAAGATAGAGTCGATGAGCGTGGTTTTGCCGTGGTCGATGTGGGCGATGATGGCCACGTTTCTGATCTGCTGGACTTTGTCGACGGTTGCTGCGGGCGGCATGAAGCCTCGAACTCCTCGCTGGGTTAGGGCGGACGATCACGCGTGGGAAGGGCAGGAAATTATAGCGCCTACACGGGGGGCGCGCCCGGCCGCCCGAGGGGGTCGCGGGTTCTAGCCGTCCGGCGGCTGTCCGGCGGACCCCTCGAGGTAGGCGTTGAGCACGTCGAGGCCGGCGATGAAGTCGTCCCGTCCAAGCCCGAGGCGGAAGTGAGCATCGCCGTAGTCGAAGACGCCCGACGGCACCAGCAGGACTCCCGTGTCCTGGAGGACCCGCCTGCAGAAGGCCGCTGCTCCGCCGGTCCCGGCCGTGCCGACCGCCGCGCTGCCGGGGCAGGCGGGACCAACCGTTATGCCACCGACCGGCGCCATCTCGGCCCCCGCGGCGCCGATCAGCCTCGGAAAGCAGACAGTCCCGGCCTGGGGCGGGATCCAGGTCATCTGCTGCGCGTGCCGAGCGAAGAAAGCCTGGGCGGCCGCCTGGTTCCGCCGCACCCGTTCCCGGTTCGCGGTCAATATGCCCTCCTGGGAGCGCAAGGCCATCAGTGCCAGCAGCTCGCCAGGCGCGCTCGAGCAGATGGTGGTGTAGTCCTTGAGTGCCTTCATCCTTTCGAGTAGGCAGTCGTCGTGAGTGGCGACCCAGCCGATCCGCACGCCGGCCAGCCCGAACGCCTTGGACATCCCCGCGAGCGATACCGCGCGCTCGTACTGCTCGACGGCGGCGGGGAGGCGCGTGTCCGGCGACGGCTCCAGCAGCCGGTACATCTCGTCCGACAGGACCCAGGCGCCCGCGGCGGCTGCCGCCTCGATCATGCGGGTGTAGTCCTCCCGCGTCGGCAGGGCTCCGGTCGGGTTGTGGGGGAAGTTCCACACCACCAGCTTGGTGTCGGGGCGCAGGAGGGCTTTAAGCTCTGCCGGGTCGAAGTGCCAGGTCGCCGCCTCTCTGGGTCGCCAAAGGCTGACTTCGCAGCCGATGGTCCGCGCCAGCTCGAAAAGCGACTGATATCCGGGGAAGGTGCACACAACATGGTCGCCGGGCGCCAGCAGGGCATTCATCACCAAGAAGACGGCCTCTTCAGGTGCGGCCACGAGCGTCTGGTCGGCGCCCACCCCGTCATAGAGTCGCGCCACCTCGGCGCGCAACTCGGGGAGACCCTGGGATTCGGTGTAGCCCAGGCGCAGGTCGCGCCAGCGGGCCCTCAGGTCGTCGTCCACCGCCTCGAGCAGGTCGGCCATGACCATTCCCTGACAGTCCGACGCAGAGAGCAGGTAGCGCGCGCTGAATTCATGCCGAGCAAAGAACCGTTCGAGAACGAAGGGCGCAGGGTACACGCGGAGTCCTTTCCCGTGGCCTAGGCGGGCTCGTCTTTCGTCGCGGCAAGTATCTGCTTGCTCGGCCCCACCAACGAAGCCGCGACACCCAGCACACACAGGACCGTGAAGATGGCGAAGCTGACGCGCACCGTGGTGAGCAGGTTCGGGTAGTCGCCGGCTTCGATGACCTTCCTACCGACGAAAATCGCCAACACTAGCGTAGCCAGGCCCATGCTCATGCTCTGTCCGGCCAGGCGCATTGTTCCCAGAGTGGCCGAGGCAGTCCCCAGGTACCGGTTTTGCACGCTGCCCATGATCGTGTGCGTGATCGGCGAAGAAAAGAAGGCAAAGCCCAGACCGAGCACGCAGAGCATGGCAATGATGAACCAGTACGGAGTGTCCTCGCCGAGAAAGACAAACCCGAGTAATCCCAGGACGCAGAGAGCCATCCCCGCTGACGCCACGAGCCGGGCCTGAAGGCGATCCACCAGACGGCCGGCCAGCGGCGAGAAGGCGGTCTGAACGAAGGTGCCGCAAACGAGTACGAAACCGGCGGTCTGGGGATCAAGCCCGCGGTTGTACTGAAGGTAGAGACTCATGAGAAAGGTCATGGCGAACGTGGCGGCATAGTTGATGAGAGCAGCCGCATTGGAAAAGGCGAAAACACGGTTGCGCCGCAGCAGGTCCACATCGAGCACCGGGTCGGCGGCCCGCGTCTCGCACCAGAGAAAGGCGGCCAGTCCCGCCACGCCTGCGCCGATGAGGATCGCGCCCGGCAGGTCCGGCAACAGGGAGAAGCCCAGGAGCAAGGCCGACAGCGCGAGAGCGTATACGACCGAACCCAGGATGTCGAAGCTGGCCCGCTTCGGCTCGCGCCACTCGACGCCGCGTAGCTTCCAGATGGCGAGCGCGCAGACGATCAACCCGAGGCCGCCCGCGACCACGAACAGTATCCGCCAGCCGGCGTTGTGGATGATGATTCCTCCCAGCACCGGGCCGAGGGTGAGTCCCAAGTAGATGCCGGCGACGTTCAATCCCAGAGCTTTCCCCCGTGTCTCCGGCGGATAGGCCAGCGTGACCATAGCGGTTCCCGTGGCGAAGAGAAACGAAGAGCCGATGCCCAACATCAGCCGCATGATGAGTAGCACGATTGCCGACGGCGAGAAAGCCGCGGCTAACGAGAAGATGGCCACCATGGCCAGCCCCAACACCTGCATCCTGGTCCGGCCGTGGAGGTCGGCGATGCGCCCCACGGGCATGAGTATCGCGCCGGCGGCAAGGATGTATGACAGCGAGATCCACCCGAGCATGACGGCGGAGGCGTCGAATTCCTCCCCGATCAAGGGCAGCGCGATGTTGACGGACGACCCCATGAACGTGACCAAGAAGCCGCCCAGGGTCGTGATTGCCAGCACCATGCTCTGTGTCGATCGCTCCATCGGCCTCCAGCGTATCAGCCCCGGCGGCCCGGTCGCGGGCGTTCCCGTCCTGTATACTCGGGTTTCCCCGATCCCAGAAGCGAGGAACATTCGATGAGGGCCAACCTGGTCAGTCCTTCATCTGCGCACCTGTCGTACGCCATTCGCGACATCGTCAAATTCGGCGAGGTGGTGCGGCAGCACGGAGTGGACATAACGTGGGAGAATATCGGCGACCCCATCGCCAAAGGCGAAAAGATCGAGCCGTGGATCCGCGAGATCCTCCACGATGTGGTGGACCTCGACGATTCCTGGGGCTACTGTCCCACCGAGGGTTTTCTGGAGGCGCGTGAGGCTCTGGCCGCCCACGTGAACGCCCGGTCCGGGGCGCGGGTCTCAGCGGCCGACATCATCTTCTTCAACGGCGTGGCCGACGCGGTCTCCAAGGTCTACGGGTTCTTGAGCGCGCACGCGCGGGTCATCGGTCCCTCTCCCGCCTACAGCACGCATTCGTCGGCCGAATCCGCCCACTGCGCTCTACCCCATATCACATACGATCTGGATCCGGAGAATGGGTGGCTGCCGGATATCGCCGATCTGCGCCGCAAGATCCAGAAGCACCCATCGATCGCCGGGATTCTCATCATCAACCCCAACAACCCGACGGGCGCGGTCTATCCCGTGGAAGTGCTGGAGAAGATGGTGGCTCTCGCCCGGGAGTTCGGCCTGTTTCTGGTAGCCGACGAGATCTACATCCACATGGTCTTTCCCGGTAACGAGACCGTGCACCTCTCGGAGCTGGCCACCGATGTGCCGGCCATCGTCATGCGCGGCATATCCAAGGAAGTCCCCTGGCCGGGATCGCGGTGTGGGTGGATCGAGGTGCTCAATCGCTCGGTCGACCAGAACTTCTCCGCCTACGTGGACTCGGTGGTCGCAGCCAAGCGTCTAGAGGTGTGTTCCACCAGCGGTCCGCAGCTCACCATACCCCGCATCTTTGGGGACCCTCGCTACGCCGACCATCTGGCGGCGCGCGCGCGGATGTACGCCGCGCGCGCCGAGGAAGCCTATGAGGCGCTGCGGGTGGTTCCGGGGATCAAGGTGAACCCGGCTCAAGGCGCCTTCTACATGACGGTCATGTTCGAACACGGCGTCCTCGACGGCCAGAACCGGCTGCCCATCGCCGATGCCCCTCTGCGGGATACGGTCGAGCGGCAGTGCAAGGGCGCCGCTCCCGACTGGCGCTTCGTCTATCACCTGCTGGCGTCCACCGGGATCTGCGTTGTGCCTTTGACGGGCTTCTTCTCGCCGCATGCCGGTTTCCGGTTCACGCTCTTGGAGACGGACGACGCGAAGCGGGCCTGGATCTTCCGCACCGTGGCCGAAGCGCTGACCGAATACGTGGAGAGCGCCCGCAGCGCTGCGTAGCCGGCGCGGCCGGGCGCCTACGCGTACAGCCTGTCACACTCCTCCCGCAACACGCCGCCGACCACCTCGAGCAGCGTGGGCGACCTTTCCGCGATCTCGGCCGCTGTAATGCCTATCCTGGTGCGGCCCATGGAGAGCGTATCCGCGATCGAGGAGCCGAACACGATCGTGGTGATCTTCGCCCATACCGCAAGCCCGGCGCACATGGGGCAGGGCTCGCAGGTCGACACGAGCAGGGTTCCGGTGAGGTCCCCGCTCCCCAGCTCGGCGATCGCCCGGCGGATCGCGGTGAACTCGGCGTGCAGGCTGGGATCACCGGCAGCGGAAGCGGCGTCGCGGGCCCGGGCCAGCTCGCGGTCGCCCAGTAGGACCACGGCTCCGTAGCCTTTGTTGCCCTCCTCTTTGGCGAGGAGGGCCTCTTCGATCGCCATGCGCATGACACCCTCCAGGTCGACACGGACGATCTGCTCGCGGCAGTGTGGAGCGTGCGGTCGAATGGCCTGGTAGTCGCGTACGAAGCGCAAGCACGGATCGAGCGTGGTGAGGAAGGTCTGGACCGGCTTCTCCGTAGCGGCTCGGCAGATGATCCTGGTGTCGAACCCCGACCGGTCGCAGGCCTCGAGGGTGGGACAGGGATTGAGCGAGAGCCAGGTGATGCACGAGTCGGACTCCTCGATCACCGGCACCTGCTCCGGGGCCAGACCCATGTAGTCAAGACAGAGCAGTTCGTAAGCCCTGCGCGGGGAGACCGGCTGCGCCGGCAAGGGCGCTTCCGGACGGACAGGGTAACCGTGTGCATCAAGCCACGCCAGCCGCCTCTGGCTCATGCGGCGCTCGATGGCAGCCAGGCCGCGGGAGCCGCTGAAGCTCCCGGGGCCGCCGAGGTCCGCGCTTGTTTTCAAACGTCGCTGGCCGGGAAGGCGCACCTGCTCTCGATCGCGGCCATCCTGCGCGCGACCACGCTCCCGATGCCCTTGAGCACCCGGTAGCCGATGTGGTTGTTGACCTCGAAGATCTCCCGGAGTTTGTTGCCGTTCATCACTATCAGCGTCGACTTCTCCGCGGTCACCGTCGAGGCGGTGTACAGATAGGGACCGGTGACCGTCGACCAACCGACGATCTCTCCGGGGCCTAACTGATCCACGGGTGATTGCTTGCCGTCCGCGTCCCGAGCCATGATCGTCACCAGGCCCTTCTTGACCAGGTACAGGTTCGTCGCCGAAGCGCCGACTTCGGTTAGATGAGCCCCGGGCCCAAGCTCCTCCGTCTTGGCAATCTTGGCGATCGTCTCCAGCTCCCGCTCGTTCAGCTCCTTGAAGATCTTGAACTCGCGAAGATCATGCGCCTCGGTCAACACGATGGCCCCCTTTAGACTCGCCTGTCCGCTATACATATTTTACCCATTTGCCTCCCCAGGACAATCGGAGCAGTGCTTGGCCGGCTCGTTGGGCGGCCCGCGTTGGTAAGCTGGTTGCGTGGATACTGGACCCCAATCTCATGCCGCCCCCAGCAGGCGTCTGCGCCGGGCGCTGTTCTTCACCGCGGGCTCGCTCTCCTTGGCAGTGGGGATGGTCGGTGTCGCGGTGCCGGTGCTGCCTACAACGCCATTCCTGATCCTGGCGGCGATGTGCTATGCGCGGAGCTCGGATCGTTTCTACTGCTGGCTGGTGGCCAATCGAATCTTCGGGCGCCACCTCGACGACTACCTCCACGGCCGGGGCGTCTCCTGGCGGGTGAAGGCGAGCAGCCTGCTCTTTCTTTGGGCGGTCATTACGGTGACCGCTGTCGTGTTCGTCCATCTGTGGTGGGCGCGCGCGCTCCTGTTCGTAGTGGCCGTCGGCGTGACGGCTCACATCGTCGGCCTCAAGAACCGGGCCCGCGACCGCGCCCCCGATTCTTAGCCACTCAGGTATGCTGGGCGGCATGAGCGCGAGGATCCACGCCGGCCGAGGTATCGCATGGCTCGTGAGCGGGTGCACGTATGTTGCGGCGTTCGCCGCGGCGGTACTGGTGGCGCGCGCTCTCGGCCCCCTTCACCCCCTCGTGGCGCTGGGGGTGGGAACGGTGGTGGCGACCACCATCGTGTTCGCTGTCTCGGTGGCTGCGGACAACTCCAGCATCTACGACCCGTATTGGAGCCTGCAACCCGTGGCCATAGCCGGGTACTACCTGTGGACCGGCTGGAGCGGGTCGGGCGCGCGGCCGATCGTGGTGACCGTAGTCGTGCTCCTCTACTCCTTGAGATTGACCAGCAACTTCTATCGCGACTGGCCGGGGCTCGGCAAGGAGGACTTCCGCTATGCTTCGCTCCGGGCCGCCACGGGCCGGGCCTACTGGCCGGTGAGCTTCCTGGGGATCCATCTCTTCCCCACGACCATGGTGTATCTGGGCTGCCTTCCCCTCTATGCGCTCACCAGGCCGGCGGCGGCCGGGCTGAATTGGCTCGATGGCGCGGGTGCGTTAGTGGTTCTGGGGGCGATCGTGGTCGCCTTCGTCGCCGACGAGGAGCTACGCGCGTTCCGCAGCGATCCTTACAGCCGCGGGCGAAGCATCCGCGTCGGTCTCTGGGCGCGTAGCCGGCATCCCAACTACCTGGGGGAGATCACGACCTGGTGGGGTCTGTGGCTGTTCGCTTTGGCCGCCGGCCCTCGCTGGTGGTGGACGGTTGTCGGGGCGGTGGCCATAACGCTGATGTTCGTGTTCGTAAGCGTGCCGATGATGGAAAAGCGCGCGCTCGCTACCCGCGCAGGCTACCGGGAATACTGCGAGCTGACGCCCATGCTCGTGCCGGGCGTCCGCCGGGGGCCGGCTGTTGCGGCACCGGCCGGCTCTGCCGCCGGCCGCGCGGCAGCTTGCTCCCTTGCATGCGACGCCGGGAGCGAGGATGCTCGCGAAGATGGAGCGAGGGATCCAATATGAGGCTGACCGCCAACGGGATAGAGATGACATGCGCCTTGAGCGGCCCTTCCGGGGCCCCGATGGTCACATTCAGCCATTCGCTGGCGACCGACTCGGGCATGTGGGAGCCGCAGGCAGCCGCCGTCGCGACCCGGTATCGGGCGCTATGCTATGACACCCGGGGTCATGGGCGAAGCGACGCGCCGGAGGGACCGTATAACCTTCCCCTGTTGGTTGACGACGTTCGCGCACTCCTTGAAGTTCTCGGCGTGCGGCGCACCCACTTCGTAGGGATCTCCATGGGTGGGATGATCGGTCAGCTGCTGGCCCTCACTGACCCGGCGCTGCTATTGAGCCTGGTTCTCTGCGACACCTCCGCCTTCACGCCGCCGGAGGCGCGCCCGATCTGGGAAGAACGCATCGCTCTCGCAGTGCGGCAGGGGATGGAGCCCCATGTAGAGCCCACCATCGGTCGCTGGTTCACCCCGGCTTTCGCGGAGCAGCGTCCCAAGGTGGTCAATCGGGTCCGGGCGATGATCCGGGCTACCGACCCGGTGGGATACGTCGGGTGCGCCCGGGCCATCCAGGCGCTGGATCTGCTCGAGCGCCTGCCGGCTATCGATGTCCCCACTCTTATCATGGTGGGCGAAGACGACCCCGGGACGCCGGTCGCGGCAGCCGAAGCCATCCACGCACGCATCCCGAAGTCACACCTGGTGGTAATCGAGTCGGCTTCTCACCTGTCCAATCTGGAACAGAGCGAGGTCTTCAACCGGGAACTGCTGGCGTTTCTCGCCCGCGTTGGAGATGCTCCCGCTCCGCGCGACGTGAGATAGGGCCAAGAGGATGGCGTCGTTCGGTGAGATGAACCCGATCCTGCAGGCCCTTGTGGCCACGGTGTTCACGTGGCTGATGACGGCCATCGGCGCGGCGTTCGTCTTCGGCTTCAAGTCGATGAACCGGCGCGTCCTCGACCTGATGCTGGGGTTCGCCGCCGGAGTCATGATCGCGGCCAGCGTGTGGTCGCTTCTCATCCCGGCCATGAACCTGGCTGA
>ENA-OSEO01004690-OSEO01004690.1-sediment-metagenome-genome-assembly--contig:-NODE-4690-length-13990-cov-3.284913_pt1 | contig 13990 bp, 15 predicted proteins | sample MGYA00237883_ERZ534232 | MGnify/ENA metagenome assembly ERZ534232 | reverse complement strand
TTCCTCATGGTTCTCCCCGAAACACCAGGTGACATTGCCTTGGGACGCGCCGAGCTTCTGCGAGGACTCGTAGAAAATCTTCAGATTCAATATCTTGGGGGCCGCCTGAAAACCATCACGGCATCTTTCGGAGTAGCTACCTTTCCAGAACACGGCGACAGCATGGACAAAATAGTAAAGGCGGCCGATGCCGCTCTCTATCAAGCCAAAAAACGAGGTCGCAACAGGGTGGTTGTCGCTTTTGATTAGCAGACACTCTCAACAGTTATAGGGCCTCCTCTTGTCAACAGTCAAAACCACTCTACCACGAAAAAGATGTTCTTTTTTAATGGCTCCCATGCTCCTGCGTGGGAACCCATACTGTACCCGGTGCTGTGCCCAGAGGTCGGCGTTCCCACGCTGGAGCGTGGGAACGAGATGTTAATCTCGTCCAGCCCTGCAATGCCAGTGGGTCTTTTCTTCAACTGCTCCATGAAAGACTCCCTTTTGTACAAGCGTTTTGAGCTCTGGGCCTTTATCGTCGCTCAATGCCATGTATTGCGTTGTGATCGGGCGCGTTGGTCAGTGAAAAGTGAGTCAACGATTAGCCGCTCTGCTCCTTGCCTCATCGAGCAACTTCCGCACCAATTCCGACATTTCCTGCTGGTCTACTGGCTTTTCAACATATCCACGAATACCGGCCGCCCGAGCCTTGTCTCCATCAATTTTTTCACTGTAGCCCGTGCAGATGATGATGGGGATGTCCGGGCGGATCTTAAGCAATTCCTTGGCCAGTTTGTCCCCGGTCATAGCTGGCATCGTCATGTCCGAAATAACCAGGTCGAAGCCTGCAGGGTCTGATTTGAACAATTCAAGGGCTCTCATTGGATTTATCTCGGTTTCCACACGGTAACCAAGTCGGGTGAGCATCAGTTTTCCCAACTGAACCAGTGAATATTCGTCATCCACAAATAGAATTTTCTCATTTCCGGTCGGCAACGCTTCTTCTACCTCTGCCTGTTTAACAGCTTCAGCGTCTGCCGCGGGCAAAAAGATATTAAAGGTCGTTCCTTGATTGATTCGACTGTCAACTGTGATCCCACCGCCGTAAGACATCACGATGCCGTGCACCACGGCCAGTCCCATACCGGTTCCCTTGCCCACTTCCTTGGTGGTGAAGAAAGGGTCGAAAATTCTGTTGAGCAGAGCCGGATCGATCCCGCACCCGGTATCCGACACCACCAACCGCACATACCCTCCCGGGGGCAGATCGGGAGACCCTGGGGCCGTGTGGCAGTCGATCCGCCGGTTCGACAGGTCGATTTCCAATACCCCGCCGCGGTCTTCCATGGCATGGGCCGCATTGGTGGCGAGATTGATCAGGAGCTGATGGATTTGGGTGGGGTCGGCCAGGATCGTATCGACACCTTCCGGGATGCTCTGCCGGATGTCGATGCTGGTCGGGATCGAGGATCGCAGCAGCTTGAGCGATTCTCTGATCACCGGGCCGATGTCCACGGGCCGTTTTTCGATTTCCATGTTCCGGCTGAAGCTGAGCAGCTGGCGGACAACGTCCCTGGCCCGGAGGCTCGCCTTGCGGATCTCCTGAAGATTGACGGATGCGGGGTTCCATTCCGGAACATCATCCGCTGCCAGATCGGCATTTCCCAGGATGATGCCCAGGATGTTGTTGAAATCATGGGCGATACCCCCGGCCAGGGTACCGACCGCTTCGAGCTTCTGGGCCTGCCGGAGCTGTTTTTCCAGCTCGATCCTTTCCTTTTCGGCCTGTTTGCGTTCGGTGATGTCCCGGAGAATGCCCGTGAATATAAATCCGGCTTTGGTGGCGCCGGCGTCCAGGGAAAGCTCCAGCGGCACCTTCCGGCCGTCCTTTGCGATGCCGGCGATCTCCAGGGTCTCCCCCATCCGGCTCGGTTTTCCGCCGGAACCGATGCGTTCCAACGCCGCTTCGTGGGCCTTGCGGTGTTCGTCGGGGATGATGCGCGTCAGGATCCCGTCAAGCATCTCCGGCTCCGAATAACCGAAGATCCGCTCTGCGGCCTTGTTCCAGGCGAGGATCCTTCCGGTGGCGTCGATGGAGATGATTCCGTCCTTGGCGGTTTCGATCACGGACCGGGAAAGTTCCCTGCTCTCCTGCAGCGCTTCGAGCATTCTGCTGTTGTTGAGCGCGACCGCGGCGAATTCGGCGAACGCGGTTGCCAGGCCGGCGTCCCTTTCGGTAAATCCGCCGGGCTTGTTGGCAAGCCCCATCAGCCCGGTGGCTTTTCCATCTAGGATCAGCGGGGCGAACATCACGTTGCCCAGTTCGACGTGCCCGGCCGGCATGAATTCCATCCAGCGGCTTTGGGAAAACCGGTTGTCGTACACCGTTCGCCGGTTCCGGTAGGCTTGGGCCCGGAGCCCCCGGATGGGCATGGGAAGCGCGGGGTCCACCGAACAGGGACGCCCGCCGGCGTCCAAAAAGAGAACTTCGTTTTCCGCACCGTCTTCGCTCAGCAGCGCGACATACCCGGAGGCGGCGCCGATCAGGTGTTTCGCCGCATCGAAGATGGCCCGGGCCGCATCCTGAAAATGACGATGCTTCAGGATGGCCCGTGAGGCTTCCAGCAGGGCCGTGGTTTCCATCGCTTCATGCTTTGATCGAGCGTCTGACCGTGGATCTTCAGGATGCATGTCGGTATCTCCTCCGGCTGCCGGTGGAAATGTCCATCCATACTATAAATACCGCTGTGTGTCCAAGGCTTATTGACGGGGGGTATTCAACTTTGGTATGAGCCGGTATCATCGTCCCGTGGAGTCCATCTCAACCTAATGTTTCCAGGTGATGTCGACGGATGCTGACGGAAATCGAAAAAATGGTCATCGCCGCCATCCAGGGGGACATCCCCGTTACGGAGCGGCCCTATCTTCAGATCGCTCAAAGCGTGGGGATCTCCGAGGAGGCGTTGCTTCAAACGCTGGCCGCACTCTGCGCAAATGGAACCGTTCGGCGATTCGGCGCCACCCTGCGGCACCAGAAAACCGGCTTCGAAGCCAACGCCATGGCGGCATGGCAGGTGGATGAAGATCGGGTGGCCGAGGTGGGAAAGCAGATGGCCGGGTTCAGCCAAGTGTCGCACTGCTATCGAAGAGATCCCACCGGTACCTGGCCGTACAATCTGTACACGATGGTCCATGCCCAGGATGAAGCCGGGTGCCGGGGGATCGTCCGACGGATGGCCGAGGCCACAGGGGTGAAAACCCATATCCTGCTGTTCAGCCGGAAGGAACTGAAAAAGACCTCCATGGAATACTTTCCCACCGATGATCTGGATTGATGGGCAACCCCGGTGAATCCCGACGCGCCCTTTCTTCTTCTGGTCAACCCCTGGATTCACGACTTTGCGGCCTATGATTTTTGGGCCAAGCCCTTGGGGCTGCTTTACCTTGCCGGCATCCTCAGGAAACACGGATACCGGGTATGCTACCTCGATTGTCTGGATCGGTTCCATCCCAAGATGCCCCATGCCGACCCGCATGCCCGATGCGGCCGGGGCGCATACCTCAAGACCCCGATACCCAGGCCATCGGGATTCGGGGACGTCCCGCGAACCTATTCGCGCTACGGCATCCGGACCGAATGGTTCACAGCGGACCTCGCCGCTTTGCCGCCACCCGATCTGGTGCTGGTCACCTCGCAGATGACCTACTGGTATCCGGGGGTCCGGGAGACCATCGGATGCATCCGATCCGTATTCCCGGAGGTGCCGATTCTGCTGGGCGGAATCTATGCGAGCCTGTGCACCGAGCATGCCGCCGCCCATACCGGCGCGGATCGGGTGTTGCCGGGGCCCGGGGAAGGCCGAATCCTCGATGTGATTGCCGGATTTACCGGCGCAACCGTTTCCCCCCGTTTCGATCCGAAAGATCTGGACACCTATCCGTATCCCGCACTGGATCTTCAACGGGTCGTCAATTACGTTCCGCTGCTGACCACCCGAGGGTGCCCCTTTTCCTGCGCCTACTGCGCCTCGGGGTATCTCGATCCGAAGTGGCGGTCCAGAAGTCCGGAATCGGTGGTGGAAGAGGTTCGATTCTGGCACACCGCATGCGGGGTCGTGGATTTCGTGCTCTATGACGATGCGTTTCTGGTCGATGCACCGGTGCATGCCGTTCCGTTGATGGAAAAGCTCATCACAACCGGCATGCCCCTGCGGTTTCACACCCCCAACGCGGTGCACATCCGGCATATTACGGCCGAGACCGCCCGGCTGATGTATCGGGTCGGATTCAAGACCCTCCGGCTGGGACTGGAAACCGCCGATTTCGACCACCGCGAGCACCTGGACCGGAAGGTGACCGCAGCGGCGTTTGGTGCCGCGGTGTCGCACCTCAAACAAGCGGGCTTCAGAAAAGAACAGATCGGCGCCTACCTGCTGGCAGGACTTCCCGGGCAGACCCTCCAGGCTCTGGAATCGTCCATCCGGCTGGTTCTGGAAAGCGGGATCACACCGGTTCCGGCTTACTATTCCCCCATCCCCCACACGGCGCTCTGGGGGGATGCGGTCCAGGCCAGCCGGTATGATCTTGCCGCGGATCCCATTTTCACCAACAACGCCGTTTTACCCTGTCAAAGGGAACCGTTCTGCTGGAAGACCATCACGGCTGTGAAACTGCGGGTTGCCAACCCGCAAGATTAGGCCGGGCCGCCCCATTTCGTTTCCAGATGTGTTGTTCAATTGGAATATTGGTGATACAATTCCCAGGAATTAACTTTTCATAAAGGAAATCGCTGTGCTTTCAGGTTCGTGGACAAGGTCGATCTACCAAAACCGGATCAGAGGAGTTTGGGTCAAGATGGAAAACAAACCGGAACAAAAATTCATTCTTCTCCACGCGCGGGACAACACCGTAACCGCCCTGGTGGATCTGGCATCCGGTGATTCGATACCGCTGGGTGGCGGAACCAAGCCCGAGCGGATCATCGTCCGCCAGGATATTCCGTATGCCCACAAGTTCGCCCGGTCGCATATCGCCAAGGGGGATGATGTCCTGAAATACGGCGAGATCATCGGTGTGGCCGTCGCCGACATCCGCCCCGGAGAGCATGTGCACGTGCACAATGTGGAAAGCAAACGGGCAAAGGGGGAACCGGCATGAATTTTTCAGATACCGTCTTTATGGGATACCGTCGCCCGGACGGCCAGGCGGGGGTGCGAAACTACCTGGGGGTCATTTCCACCGTCACCTGCGCCAATCAGGCGGCCGAGGATATCGCACGGCATGTTGCGGGGGCCGCTGTTTTTACCCACCAGCAGGGGTGCGGCCTTTTGCAGAACGATCTTCAAATCGTTGAAAGGACCCTGGGCAATCTGGGGCACAATCCCAACCTGGGGGCCGTGCTGGTGGTCAGCCTCGGGTGCGAGGGGGTGAACGCGGAACGGGTGGCCGGCCGGATCGCCGAATCCGGAAAACCCGTCGAACTGGTCAAGATCCAGCAGCGGGGCGGTTATTTCGGCGCGCTCAACGAGGCCGGGCTCAAGGCCCAGGGGCTGGTCCGCGAGATATCGAAGCTCAAGCCGGAACCGGTCCCCATCCGGAATCTCCGGCTCGGGGTCAAGTGCGGGGCATCGGATCCCACCTCCGGGCTTTCCTCCAACCCGGCGGTGGGCAAAGCGGTGGATCGCCTCATCGCCGCGGGCGGATCCGCTGTTTTCGGGGAAACCACCGAGGTGATCGGTGCCGAGCACATCCTCGTGCAGCGATGCCGGCAACAGGAGATCGCCGATCGGCTTCTGTCCGTCGTGGCGGCCCTGGAAAACAGGGTCCGGCAAAGCGGTGCGGACATGCGCGGGGGAAATCCCAGTGCCGGCAACATCGCCGCCGGGTTGACCACCATCGAAGAAAAATCCCTGGGGGCCATCGTGAAATCGGGCTCCGCTCCCATTGACGGCGTATTCCGTTACGGGGAATGTCCGCCATGGAATACGGGCCTGTATTTTGTCGACTCCCCCGGGCGCGAACCCGAAATCCTTGCCGCATTGGCCGCGGCCGGCTGCCAGATCATTCTGTTTTCAACCGGCATCGGCGCCCCCCAGGGGTTCCCCTTTGTGCCGGTAGTAAAGATTTCGGGAAACCGCAAGACCGTAGAGCATCTGGTGGATTTTATCGATATGGATGTGTCCCAGATCCTGCTCGAGGGCGAAACATTGGATGACGCCGGCGACCGGATCCTTGAATTTTCAACCCAGGTCGCCTCGGGCCTCAAGACCAAGGCGGAAGCCATCGGCTACATCGGGTCAACGGCGATTTATCAGACCGGGCCCATCGTGTAATCATGCATGAGTCCCCCTATCTGAAGGACAGCGAAAAGCTTATTCAAAAGCTCAGGCAGATCCCCGCGCTCACCCCTTTTGACGACAAAACCCTCAAGGGGCTGCTGGAGCTGAGCAAAATCCGCCAATACGAGCCGAATGAAACCATCCTCCAGGAGGGAAGCTTCGACAGCTGGATCTATTTTCTGGTATCCGGCAAGGTCCGGGTTTCCAAATACGGTGAGAAGCTGACCGTTTTGAAAAGAACCGGAGACATTTTCGGCGAGATGGGGGTTATCGATGGGGCCCCCCGATCCGCGTCGGTTCAGGCCCTTGAAAAAACGGTCTGCCTGGCAACCGATGCCTCATATATCGATCGGCTGTCCGGCAACGACCGGCTGGCCTTTTGCTATATCCTTTTCCGGGTCTTTTGTGAGGTCCTGGCCGAAAGGCTGCGGTTGACCAGCGAGGAGTTGGTTCGGGTAAGGGAGGAGCTGGGTCATTTAAAAGCCAAAGGGGCCGCTTCCCGATCGTAGTCCTCCCCGGCCCGGGCTTTGATGCGTTCCGCGCTGCCGGGGATCGTTGTGTGCCAATATCCGGCGATCCGCTCGGCGATCCGTTGAACATTTCGGGCCGCCCGGGCATCCGGGTGCCGGATCATCAAAGGGGATCGCTGGCTGACCGAGCGTCCCACCCATCCGTCCTCATAGATAAAACCGAAAAAATCGACCCCGATGGAGAGGCTTTTTTCAGAACACATATGGATCGGATGGGCGAGGGCCAGATCATCCGGATGGGTCCCGCGGTTGAATACCACCCTCGGCCTGAACCCCCCCAGAAATTCGGATACCGCCCCACCGGCTCCGGCGTCCGTTTTTCCGATGCTTTCCACCAGCACGGACAGCGACGGATTTTGCGACGCCAGAGGCTTTCCCCACCAGTCATCCAGCAGCATCTGCACCGGATGGTTCCGGGCGGTCAGCCGGTCGATTTTTCTCAGCAGGGCTGATTTGAGAAAGGTCAGCAGTTTGAGGACGGCGTTCGGATCCGGTGTGGTTACGACCAGTCCCTTCGGGGAGATGGCGAAAAAGTCCAGGGTGTTGAATGAAGTCCCCGTGCTCAGATCCAGCAGGACGACCTGTGCATCCAGGCCCCGGAGGCGGGACAGCAGTTTTTCCTTTCGGGCGTGGGCTATATTGGCCATGAAGGGGGTTTTGCCGTCCCCCGGAAGAAAAGACAGGTTGGGGACACCGATGTCCACCAGCAGGTGGGCGAGTTCGGGGGATCCGGATGTGACCCAGTCCCCGAGACCCGGGTGGCGGTTGGACACCCCCAGAAAGCGGTGAAGGTTTGAACCGCCCAGGTCCAGATCGGCCACCACGGTGCGAAGCCCCATCCTTGCCAGAGCGATTCCCAGGTTCGCCGTAAGAAACGACTTTCCCACCCCGCCTGCGCCGGAGGCGATGGGAATGATGATCGGGGGCGTCTTCATCGGTGCTCAGATTTATGCAAAAGCGATGCCAGCTATGATTTGAAAATGGGGTTGAAACGGTGTAAGGTGATCGCCGAATCGGTGTTTTTTCCGGTCTGCTTCAGGAGTCGGGCGGAACCTGCCCGCTTTTGGGCCAAGGCGCCGGTCCGGTTTTTCCCATAAAGGGTTCGAGGATTCAAGAATTCGTGTCGGGCAGAGGGGGGGAGCGTATGCATGCGGCTGAAACCGTACGGGCCTGTGCAAAGACCGATCGGGGGTATTGCCGTGAAAACAATGAAGATCGTTTTCTGATCATCGATCGAACCGCTGGGGAGTATGACACGGACCGGTTCGGCTTCCTGTACGCGGTTGCCGACGGAATGGGCGGGCACGCCGCCGGGGAGGTGGCCAGCACGCTGGCCTGCGAGGGGATGCGCGCCTATTACCGGGAGGAGACCGAGGGGGAGCCCTTCACGGATTGCCCCGAGGCCGTGCGCACACGGCTCGAACGCGTCATCCAGCAGACCCATCGGCGCATCTGCCGGCAGGCGCGGGAAAACCCGGACCACCGGGGCATGGGAACCACCCTGACGGTGCTGGTTTTGCTGGGGGAATCGGCCATCATCGGGCATGTGGGGGACAGCAGGGCCTATCGGTTCAGGCAAGAGGGGCTGGATCAGCTGACGATCGACCAGACCGAGGTCCAGCAGATGGTGAGCAGGGGGCACCTGACCCCCGAACAGGCCCAAAGACATCCGATGCGAAACGTGCTGAGCCAGGCGGTCGGGGTGCAGGAACCCCCGTTGAGCATATTTTTCCGCGTCCGGCCCGTTCTGCCGGGGGATGTATACCTGCTGTGCAGCGACGGGCTGCACGACATGCTCCGGGGGGATGACATTTACCGCATGTTGAAGCAAAACCCGGACCCGGAAAAGGCCGCCGAAAGGCTGGTGGCCGGGGCGCTGGAACGGGGCGGGCGGGATAATATCACGGTTGTGGCCATCACCTTGGGCAAGGGAATATCGGGGAAATGAATGAATTTTGGCATTTCTGGCAGCACCTTCCGGAGAAGATGGATCCGGTTTTGTTTCAGATCGGCGGTTTCAGGGTTCAGTACTACGGGCTGATGTACATCGTCGCCTTTGCCGTGACCTATGGGTTGACCCGATACCGGATCCGGCATGAAACCGGGTTCGACATGACCGCTGAGCAGGTCAAGGAAGTGATCGTCAACATGCTGCTGGGCCTTGTTGTGGGTGCGCGGCTGGGGTACGTGATATTTTACGACCTTTCCTATTATCTTCACCATCCGCTGGAAATCTTTCTTCCGATCCGGTTTTCCGGGGGCATCCAGTTTACCGGCATTTCCGGCATGTCCTACCACGGCGGGCTGATCGGGGCCATGATCGCAGGATGGCTCTACGTTCGTAAAAACCGTCTGGATTTCTGGAAGGGATGCGACCTGTTCATCCCGGTGATTCCCTTGGGCTACACCTTTGGGAGGCTGGGGAATTTTATCAACGGTGAACTCTACGGCAGGGTCACCGACGCACCGGTCGGGATGTACTTTCCCCTGGCACCGGGTCCGGAAAGAAGACACCCGTCCCAGCTGTATGAAGCCTTTTTCGAAGGGGTCTTTCTGTTTGTGGTCCTCTGGGCGCTGCGCAAAAAGAAAATCCCCCGGGGCGCCATGCTGGCGGTTTATCTGTTCGGCTACGGGATGGTGAGGTTTTTTATCGAATTTTTCCGCCAGCCCGACGTGCAGCTCGGATTTGTGGTGCTCTGGTTTTCCATGGGGCAGGTGCTCTGCGGCCTGATGATGATCGCCGGTGCGATCCTCTATGTCCGGCTGGGGCGGGGCGGCACCTCGGCCCCGGCCGGCGGCTGACCCCCCGTCAAATCCCAGGGAACCGTTTTCCATGCAAAAGATCCTGCCCTCTGTTTCGTGGAACGAGGCGATGGCCGTCCTGAGCGGGCTGATGCTGACGGCTGCCTTCCCCAAGGCCGGAGTGCCCCTGCTGGCCTGGGTCGCACTGGTTCCGCTGATGGTGTCGTTAAGGGGGCAGTCCTGCCGGGCCGGATTCCGGATCGGATTCATTGCCGGCATTGCCCACTTTCTCAGCCTCATGTACTGGCTCGCCTACACCATGCGAACCTTCGGGTACCTTCCCTGGTATCTGAGCGTGCCGGTTCTTTTCCTGCTGACCGCCTATCTGGCGATCTACCTTGGGGTGTTCTGCGGGGTGCTGACCCGGCTGTGCCCCACCCCGATACGCCTGCTGGCGCTGGCCCCCCCCCTGTGGGTGGGGCTCGAATATCTCCGGTCGGTCCTGTTTACCGGGCTTCCCTGGGGGCTTGCCGGGTACTCCCAGTACCGGGTGCTGCCCGTCATACAGATCGCCGACCTTTCGGGTGTCTACGGTGTTTCGTTTCTCATCCTGCTGTGCAACGTCGCCCTTGCCCTGCTTTTTTTCGCATTTACGGGCAAGCCCTGGCAGGGCGGCCCGGTTTCCCGGCGGATCGGATGGGGATCGATTCTGATTGTCGGATTGGGCCTGGTTCTCGTCTGGTCCTATGGCGCCCGGCGGTTGAACGGGATCGATCGGGAATCGGCCGGAAACCCGGCCCCCCGCGTGACCGTGATCCAGGGGAACATCGACCAGGCCGTCAAATGGGATCCCAGGTTCCAGGATGCGACCCTGGAAAAATACCTTGGCCTGTCGCTTTCGGCGCGAAAAAACGGGCCGGAGCTGATCATCTGGCCGGAGACGGCGACCCCGTTTTATTTTCTGCGCGATGCCCAACGTTCCGCCAGGCTCCTCGAGGGCATCCGGCAGACGGGGATCGATTTTTTGATCGGAAGCCCCCATTTCATCCAGCGGGAAAACCGAACGGACTATTTCAACAGCGCCTACCTGGTCCGGGCAGACGGTTCGGTCCTGGGAAAATACGACAAGGTCCATCTGGTCCCCTTCGGCGAATATGTCCCGTTGAAGCGATTTCTCCCCTTTCTGGGAAAGATGGTGGCGGAAGTCGGGGATTTTAAGCCCGGGGCGAGAGGTCGGACCCTTGCCTGGAGGAATTCGAACGTCGGCATGTTGATCTGCTATGAAATCATCTTTCCCGAACTCGCCCGGCATTTGGTCAAAAACAGGGCCTCAGTGTTGGTAAACCTCACCAACGACGCCTGGTTCGGAAAAACGGCCGCCCCGTACCAGCACTTTTCCATGGCGGTTTTCCGGGCGGTGGAAAACCGTCGGAGCCTGGTGCGGGCGGCCAATACGGGGATCAGCGGATTTATCGATCCTGCCGGGAGGATCGTCGCCCGGACCGATCTGTTTTGCGATGCGGTGTTGACCCGGCCGGTTGCGCTTTGCCGGGAAACAGCCTTTTACACGCGTTACGGCGATCTGTTTGTCCTGGCCTGCTGGGCAACGGTTCTTGCCGGGGTGCTTCCGATGGTTTTGGCCCGGATCCCAAGGTTAGACGCCACGCGGAGATCACCTCCAGTCCGATGGCTTCCATTTCAGAGATATATGCCTCTCTCACGAACCGATCCAATGCCTCTTGCTCGCCGGGCAGGACATCCCAGGTCTGAAGCAACCTGGCCGCTCCCTTCGAAGCCCCCTCCCCCCGGCCCCCCATCTTACATCCTGCCGGCTCACGTACACAACTCGAGTAGGACTCCACCAGATTCATAAACCGGTCCATCATCTCCCTGGCCCTTTCGTTGTGAAGCGCCCTTTCGACATCGTTCAGGGATTCGGCCAGACTTTCCATCACGATGTGAGGACCGCCGCCCAAAAGGGTGTACCATCCGGAATCCACCGCCAGTCCTGAGGCCTTCATGGTCGGCAGAAACTCTCTGGCAATGAAGGCGGCGTATTCCTGTTTTCGGCCTGCAACCATATCCCAGGTCTGCACAAACTTGATCTGCGACATGTTTCCCCCTATTCGGCGTCACTCGACCTGCAGATCAGCCTTTCACCTGCATTTCATGGAGTTCATCGAAGGAATCCAGATATCGCGACCCTGACAGCTTCTTCTCAAAAATCATTCGGCACCCCTCCTTTGTCAGAGACTCATCGCATATATCCGGGATTACCTCGGAAAAGAACTCTCTTTTTTCCGCATCGCTTAAATCCTCAACCGCTTTTTTGATCTCTTCAAGCTTCATGATATGCCCCCTCCTTGACCTCTTGTAATCATAGCTCCAATGTATTCGACCAGACACCATGGATATTGCAATAGGCCAGGGCATGGAAGGCCTTGAATTCCCCTATCTGGTTGATCTGGAAGCGGACATTGGGATTGGAGTAAACCGGCGCCCAGGCTGCGCGACCCAGATGGATGACCTGATCGTTATTTCTCTTCACCCCATACAGCTCGATCCAGGCAATATGATGCTCCGCCGTATTGGGATGCTCCACATCATGACCCACCACCACTCGCACGATATCCATTCCCTCCTGGTGTCCTTTATCCACCGTGATCCTCGGGACATGTTTCTCCTTCCCTTCGGATTCCCCTGTCTTGATAATCCCTGAAAATTCCATGGTCTTCCTCCTTTCAAGCAGGTTTCCTCTCCCCGATTGTTCCTATGGAGGCCCCTCTTCTCCCTCGAATGTCCTGGAGCCTGCCACCTCGCGCCTAACGCCTCATGCCTGATGCCTAAAATCACAGCCTCGGATCCAAATGTCCCGGCCCCCCGCATTCCGGCGTGTAGCAGGTTACATTGACGAAATCACATTTTTCGCCGCACTCCGGGCACACATCCGGCGGTTTGACGGCGGTGATGGTATAACCGCAATTGCTGCATTTCCAGTAGGTTAGACCGCACTGGGGGCATATATCCCCTACGAACCTGCCGTCTGCGGCGTAACCACAGTGCGCACACACATACGTTCCGGGTGTATTTTCCATTTTATTCCGCCCCTTTCGATTAGCTGGAAACCTCCATTCCCCATCGCATGGTCCTTACCGCATGGTCCAATGAATACACTCAATCGTCGCCCGGGGAGGGCCTTGAGAATTCATTTGACCTTGATCTCTATCGCTTTCTTTTTGGCTTCTTCCGATTTCGGAAGGGTTACCGTCAGCACCCCCTTCTTAAAGGATGCCTCCACCTTGTCGGATTGAATGTTGACCGGGAGCCGAAATGACCGCTGGAAAGACCCGGAATATCGTTCGACATAATGATGGCGCTCATCCTTTTCTTCCTTTTCCTTTTTCTTTTCACCCTTTATGGTCAAAAGCTCGCCCGAGATGCTGACATTCACATCCTTTGCCTCCAACCCTGGCAGCTCAGCCTTGACGAGAAGGTTGTCATCGGTCTCCGAAATGTCTACGGATGGGGTCCATCCCTCCGAAAATTCCTTAAAAAACGGCCTTTCGCCAAGAAATCTGTCCCATAGCTTGTCCATTTCCCCACGAAATGAACTCAGTTCTCCAAATGGTCTCCAAGGCACTAATTCCATCGACACCACCTCCTTTATGGGATTTTGCCCTCCCCGGGCTGAAACAATCTGCATTCATCCTGTAATTTTTCATATCAATATCTATGCCACCGTGATGGAAATCCGGTGATTGCCGGTCACTGTCCCCAGTGATTTGATTAACTGATGGATAAAATTATATAAAGGTATTTCAATGGGGGAGAGGTGATCAAAAATCAACAGTGAGAATCATTCGGACTCTCTGTTGTCCAAACGTTACCAATCGAGATGGTAACGACCTGTAGCGCTATAGTAACGCTGTAGTCTCTCCGCACGTCAATCGGTGGCCTCCACAAACCCCTCCAGGCGCCAGTAAACTCCCTTCGCTAACCCTTGACCGATGCAACCGTTTTTTTATATACTTTCCAACCAAGGACGTTCATCTCACTTGCCAGAGTCAGCGAATCCTTTTTTGAGGCGATACGGTTACTCATGAACGATACCCACTCACAGGAAGCCCTGAAACGAATGGCCTCTCGATGGCTCCCTCCGCACCAGGTGCCTCAACGGTTTCGAATACACACCGACACCAGCGATTTCTTTCAGGTGGAATACGACGATGTGGTGATCCTGAAGGACCAGCCCTATCTGATCCGCCATAACGCCAAGGAGCTGCGATTCGGTCTGGAGGACGAGGTCAAGTTCTGGGTCAAGCGTGCGGTCGATCTGGAGGACGGCAGCCTCAAGATCATGAAACTGGTCTTTTACGAAAGGTTCATGTCCCATATCGG
>ENA-OSEO01004689-OSEO01004689.1-sediment-metagenome-genome-assembly--contig:-NODE-4689-length-13998-cov-3.487178_pt1 | contig 13998 bp, 10 predicted proteins | sample MGYA00237883_ERZ534232 | MGnify/ENA metagenome assembly ERZ534232 | reverse complement strand
TCCTCCCCGAACAACCTCATGGTGCCTTTGAAAGACCTGATCCCTTACCTCAAGGGTCAAATCGCTCAGGAACTGCATGGCTAACCGGATTATCCGCCTCCAAGACATTGTGGAGGAGGTGCAAAAGTTTCACCCTGACTTGGATACCAGCCTCATCGAGAAGGCCTACATCTTCTCGGCCAAGGCCCATGAGGGCCAACTGCGCCTGAGCGGCGAACCCTACATGTCCCATCCCCTGGAAGTAGCCTATCACCTGGCCAAGATGGGTCTGGGGCCCATCACCGTCTCCTGCGGCCTGCTCCACGACACGGTGGAGGACTCCGCCGCCACCCTGGACGAACTGGACGAATACTTCGGTGAAGAAGTGACGGATATCGTCAATGGCGTCACCAAGATCGGCCAGCTCGTCTTCGGGGACCGGCAGACCCAGCAGGCGGAATATATCCGCAAGATGATCCTCTCCATGTCCCACGACATCAGGGTCCTCCTGGTGAAGCTGGCGGACCGGGTCCACAACATGCGCACCTTGGGCTATATGCCCGCGGCCCGGCAGAAACGCATCGCCCGGGAGACCCTGGACATCTACGCCCCCCTGGCGGGACGCCTGGGGATGTTCCGCCTCAAAGCGGAACTGGAGGACCTGGCCTTCTTTTACCTGGAGCCCGAAGCCTACCAGCAGATCCAGGAAGGCCTGGCCCGGAAAAAGGGGGAACGGGAAAAATATGTCCAGGAAATCTGCGAGTTCTTGCGAGAAAAATTGACGGAGCATCACCTGCAGGGCGAGGTCAGCGGCCGCCTGAAACACTACTACAGCATCTACCGCAAGCTCCAGGCCCAGCAGATCACCCTGGATGAGCTCTACGACCTCCTGGCCTTCCGCATCATCTTAAATACAGTGCCCGAATGCTATGAGGCCCTGGGGGTAATTCACGCCTCTTTCCGGCCGGTGCCGGGCCGCCTTAAGGATTACATCGGCATGCCCAAGGCCAACATGTACCAGTCCATCCACACCACAGTCATCGGCCGTTACGGGGAGCGCATGGAGGTGCAGATCCGCACCCACGAGATGCACCGCATCTCCGAAGAGGGCATTGCCGCACATTGGAGCTACAAGGAAAAACGGAGCTTCAAAGACGAAGACGGGAAGCGCTTCGCCTGGCTCAAACAGATCGTCGATCTGCAAAAGGACCTGAAAACCCCCGAGGAACTCCTGGAAGGCGTGCGCCTGGAGCTCTACCCCGAGGAGGTCTACGTCTTCACCCCCACCGGCGACGTCAAGGAACTGCCCCAGGGCGCCACGCCGGTGGACTTCGCCTACGCCATCCACACGGAAGTGGGCCACCGCTGCACCGGCGCCAAGGTCAACGGCCGCATGGTCCCCTTACGCTCCGAGCTGTCCAACGGCGACGTGGTGGAAATCATTACTTCCCCTAACCACCGCCCCAGCCGGGATTGGCTCCAGTTCGTCCAAACCCCCAAGGCCCGGAACAAGATCCGCCAGGAACTCAAGGCCGCGGAACGGGAGCAATCCATCGCCCTGGGCAAGGAACTCCTGGACCGGGAACTCCGGAAAAGCGGCATCAGCCTTCCCAAGCTCCTGAAAGAAGGGGAGGAACTGAAAAAAATTACCCAGGAACTCTCCTTCGTGCGCAACGAAGACCTCCTGGCCGCCATCGGCCACGGCAAGTTGACCCCCGGCCAGGTGGCCGGGCGGCTGGCCCGGGCCGCCGCGCCTCCCCAGGAAGAAGAAGTCCTGACCATTGAGGCCCCTCCCAAAAAGGAAAAAGACCTGGGAGGTATTAAGATCAAGGACCTGGACGATCTGCTGGTGCGCCTGGCCAATTGCTGCCAGCCCATCCCCGGAGACAGCATCGTCGGTTATATCACCCGGGGCAAAGGGGTGACCATCCACCGGGCCGACTGCTCTTACCTGGCCCACACCGAATCCTTCCGCCATATCCCCGCCGAATGGGACGGCGCCCCCCAAAAATACTATCCGGTGAATATCCGGGTAGTCACCGTGGACAAACCCGGCCTCCTGGCGGATATCACCACCGCCCTGAAATCCGCGGAAGTGAACGTCACCAAAGCCTCGGTGGAAACCACCGCGGAAAATAAGGGTGTAGCCAACTTCACCATTCAGGTGGCGGACCAGGAGCACCTGGAAAAAGTTTTCACCCTGCTGAAACGGCTGAAAGAAGTGATTTCCGTGCGGCGGATGACGGGGTAGGAAATATTGGGTTACAGTCAAAAAGGTCTTGACGCGTAGGGGCGAACCTTGTGTTCGCCCTGGACACATCGAGGGCGAACACAAGGTTCGCCCCTACATAAAACCGATAGCTGAGAACTGCTGGCTTTTAAGCTGGCTTAGTTACCAGGCCCGAACGCAAACAACGCGTACAAACCTTCAGATAGCGCACGGTACCCTTGTCCAGGGCGCGGACCCGGCGCAGATTGGGTTTCCAGCGGCGCTTGGTATGATTGTTGGCGTGGCTGACGTTATTCCCCACCACGGGGCGTTTACCGCAAAGGTCACAAACATAGGCCATGATTACATCCTCTCTAAAAATATTAAGTTTGCCGGAAAATCTTCAAAAAATCAAGGGGCCGGGGAGTAATTTTCTGCCCTTATCCTGGCTGCGGCTGGCTTTTTTGGCCTTTCTGTTATTTTTCCTGCTGCTCAGCCCGGCCGCGGCCCGGGAATTATCCCCCCAAGAAGAAAAGGCCCTCTTCTCCCTGGCCGACCTGGGGCCGGTGGATGAGGCCTCCAAAACCGTGGTGGTGGAAACTTATATTGCTCCGGGGCCGGAGACCGCCGCCTGCCGCCGCATGATGCCTTTGGTGTGGAACCGGGTCCAGGCCTTTTACGCCCGGTTGGGAGTTAACCTGGTCCTGCAGAAGGGCGGTCCCGAACCCGGGCCGCTGGCCCCGGCCCGGCATCTGAGGGTGGAGATGTTAACCCACAAGCAATGGCTGGCCCGAAGCTTCAAGGCCTTCGAGGTGGCCCCTCCTTTCCGGCTGCGTTTCCTCCAGGTCTGCCGGGACAAATGCGCCTTTGCCCATCTCCCCCTGTCGGTGATCCACGTCTCTTTCCAAACCTTTCAGGAAGCTGAAGCGCGCCCTAAACTCCGCAAAGATGACCAGTCGAACCGGGACTGGCTGGCCAATTTACTGATCCACGAAATGGGGCACCTGTTGGGACTTTACCACGCCCACGAGTTTGTCAACGATCCCGTGGCCGAATACCTGCCGGACGGCAAGACCCCCAATTTCATGAGCCATGAGATCGCCTTCAAATCGAAGTTGGGTTGGGTGGATTTCCAGAAACGCATGATTCATAGTTACCTGGGACAAGGCAAAGTCTATCAGCAATATGCCCAGGTGAATTTCGACCCCTTGAGCTATCTGGCGCTCATCAAAAAGTACAACGGCTACCGGGAACCCAAATCCGGCAAAAAGGGGCGCCTGCAGAAAAAAACGGGAAAGGCTGGAAACTCCGGGACTAATGATCTTGATCAAGAAAACGGCGTGGATTAGAGATCGGGAATTCTAGGCATACTGTCTCCAGGCAAGGGGGAAGGATTTCCCTTAGACGGTTATCGTCATGATGCTTCCAGGCGACAATCCCACCGAGAGTCTTAATTATCAACCAGCAAGCTTGCCGCAGAAGATGATTATGCCAATTCAGATTCTATTTGGTCAAATATATCCTCCATTTTATAAAGAAGCCGGTCCGCTTGGGCCAGATTCCAGTCGGCCAGGTTTTCGGTAATGCTCTTGTGAAGATTTCGCAGGTCCTCCCGATGCCGCAGAAGCACCTCTCTTAAAGGCGTGCCATCGAAGACATAGAGCAGCTTATCCGTTTGTCCGGCGATTTCATAAAGTGAAGGATTCTGCTTAACCAACTCCCCGGCTAACGTACTTAAGCGCCTGGCCAGATTGGGGTAGGTATCCTCCAGGTCATTCCCATAAAGAGGAATAACCGCAGTTTTGAGTTGCATGTATTTGCTCATGGAACAACACCTGCCTGCTTTCTGAAATAAAGATAATTACCGGTCGTCCTCGTGCCACCTCAGCCTTCGTGCCGGTCCTACCTGCGCTGCAATCCGGAACCCGTCGTTTTCTCCCCTCTCCAAAGATTTCCCGGCTCAATTCAGTAATAACAGAAAATTGATGGCAGGGGTAGCGCCATTTGGTACCGGCAGGCTGAAGCGGCCGATGCGGCTGCCCCAGAGGTCGCCGGTGAGCACATATTCATTGACGATCCAGGCGGTGGCCCCCCGGGGATCGGCGGGGTCCAGGGAGACGGCGGCATAATCTCCCCAGCGTTGAACATAGGGATCCCACTCTGACGGTTCTCCGGTTAAAAAGGTGGCGCTGCCGAAAAGTGAAGAGCTGTTGGAGATGACCCCCGGGGGGTCGGTATGCAGGCGTCCGGCCACGCGGACCTGGGCGTTGACATTATTGGGCGCATCGGTGGAAGACCAGGTGACGAAGACATCCTTGAACCGGTTGGCGGCGATACTGGCGTTAAAGTCGTTGGAGGTGGCGCTGCCGTAAAAGATGCCGCTTTGAATGATGATATTATTCAGGGTGTCGAATTCATAAAATCTGGGGGTGGCCAGGCCGCTGTATTCCACGGTGTGGACCTGAAAGAGGGAATTGCCGATCTGGGTGCCGGCGTTCACGAAGCGGGCGTCCAGGGTGTCCAGCATCTGGTCGGTGCCGGGCTGGACGGCATAGGGAGGCAGCTCGAAAGTCGGCACCTGGATGTAATTGGTATACAGCAAGGGAGCACTGGTGCCGGAGCCCTGCAAGGCGTACAGGGTGACATAATTGTTGTCGGTATACCAATCTGCCGCAGCCAGGAAACTGTAAGGATTGTTATCCAGGACGATGGGCGGCGCCAGGGTGCCGTCCAGGCCGGTGAAAAGAGGCGAATCGAAGGCCTGGCCGCTGTAAAGCAGAGATTTGGCCACGGAAAACATACGGCTGTCGATATAGTAGCCGGTATTCAAATCAAAAAAGTCCCCGGTGATGATGATGGCGTTGCGGTCATGACCCAGTTGCGGATAATCCCAGTGGGTGTTGCCGCTCACGCTGTTATCGCTGACATCGAGCGTGTACAGGTAAAAATCACCCGTGGGATCGGCGGTTAAAGAGACCGCCAGGTATAGGTACTGGTGAGCCGGGTCGGAGGGTGTCCGCCATTGGGTGACCAAAAAGATCCAGCGGTCATACACCGGATCGTAGATCATCCGGGGGCTGGTGAAATAGCCGGGGGTGGCTTCGAGCCAAGCCTCGGTGGATAGGCTGAGGATTAGGGTATAAGGGGCGGCTTTTTGATAGATATCGAGATGGGTGTTGGTGACCTCGGCAAAATAGTCCCGCCCCGCGGCGCCGTGGGTATCCGGCGGATAGTAGCCGGCGGTGTCCGCGTTGACCCCAGCGAAGCTAACCGTACTGGTAGAGGGGGGCTGGGGGGCGGCGCTCACAGGGGCGTCCGGGGTCGGCCTGCCGCCGGGCACGGCCGCTTTTGTCTTCAGCTGCTTGTAAGTAGCCCGGTCCAGGCGGGAGAGGAAGGGTTTCGGCCGGGGCGGCGTCGCAGGAGCTGCCCTACCCCCGGCAGCGGCCGCAGCCATCTGCCCGGCGGTGCGGACCTGGGCGGACGGCCCTTTGATTTGCCGGGTGGCCTTGACCTGAGTTCCAGGAGCCTGGGGGTCTGCAATCGCACTACCGCCCACCCCCAGGAGTACCAGAATTAAAATAAAGACCGGAACGGCCAGGAGCATAATTCTGTCAGATTTCACCTGCCCTCCTGCTTACCGGCTCCTGGAGAAGCCAGTTTGCCGGGAAATTTTGCGGGGATTGGGCCATCACCGGATAAAGATGGTGTTCAGAACCGGAGGCTATCCCCCGGCATTAATCATTGGGCTTGGCGCGGTGCGCCTGGGATGAGTGCGACCCACTTATAACGGTTGCCGAAAGTTTTTTCCGCCCCTCCCTCACCCTGCCCCTCTCCCCCCGCCGGGGGGAGAGGGAATAAGCGGAAGGACTTTTGGCAAATGCTATAATACACCTCCCCAGCCGCGTCGTGCCCAGTCTCTCCTTAATAGCTTAGACGCACATCCGCGGAATATGTTAGGCCACTAACAGTCGGGGTTGATAACCATAGGGAGGGACTTTTTACACCAGGGCGATGAGACTCAGGCGCGGCCGGGAGGGATTAATCTGGCGGAGGCTCCTGCTCTTTAAACCATTGCTTGATCAATTCTTCCAGGCTTTGGGATTGTTGGGGCGCGGGCGCGCCTTCCAGAAGAACCTTGAGACCTGCGGCTAGATCCGGTCCCTCATCCAGGGCCTGGGAGAGAGCCTGGCCCCGGGCTTGCCGCAGGCAGTCCAACACTTCTTTGACGCTGATCCCATCCAGGGGCAGGCCGGGAAGATAACGGGGCGAACTGTTGTCCCCGGGCGAGGCCACCTGCACCACCAGCTTGCAATCCTGAAGCAATCCGGCCACCCGGGGGGCCAGTCTGCCGCCCCCGGGGAGAAGGCATGCCAATTCTTCCAAAGACAGAGGTTCCTGGCGCTGGAGGAAACGGGCGCCGATGGCCGTCAGCCCGGCCAAGGCCAGGTATTCATCCACCGGCTCCGGGGGAGACGGCGAGCACCGGTATTCCCGGGTGAGGCGGCCCAGGTGCTGGTGGGCGTAAGCCAACTCATTGCCGAAGAGTACGATGAGCCAGGACCAGAACATCCAGATCACCAAAAACAGCAGGTGGTAGAGGGCCCCATAGATGGCGTTGTAATAAGTGGCCGCGCCCTGGAACATGGCAAAGATCCATTGGGCCAGTTGCCAGATGCTGCCGGCGATTACCCCCCCCAGGAGCGCGGAGAGCAGGCGCACGTGGGTATTGGGCATAACCACATAAATAAAAGTAAAGGCCAGCCACAAGACCCCCAGGGAGATCAGGGTGCTGGTGGCATAGAAGAAAGCGCTGGGCAGGAAATCGAACAGCAGGCGGCGGATTTCCGGGTGCCCCACCAGCGCCGAGGTAAAAGAAACAGCCCCGGCCATGAGGATGGGGAAGATCATGAAAATACTCAGGTAATCGCTGAGCTTGCGCCTTAAGGGGCGGGTGTGGGACACCTTCCAGGTCTCGTTAAAGGCCTGCTCCACGTTGGTCATCACCACCACCAGGGCCAAAAGCAGGACCACCACCCCGAAGACCCCCAGGGAGGTCACCCGGGTGTTTTCGATGTACTGGAAGATCTGGGCCGCGAACTCCTTGGACCCGGGAGCCAGGCGTTCCAGCAGGTGATGTCCCAGCAGCCTTTGAATCCCCAGCCCTTTCAGGATGGCAAAGAGCAGGGCCAATAAAGGAATGAGGGCCAGGACGGTGGAATAGGCTAACGCCGAGGCCCGGACCAGGAAGCGGTTTTGCACCAGCCCCCGGGCCGCCAGCACCAGGATGCGCAGCATATCCCGGGGCCATAGGCTGGCCGGGCTCCACCCCTCTTCCTGCCAGAGGCCCTGCCTAAAGAAAACCTTTAGTTGCTGCCACCACTCCATAATTCCTGGGTGATTACCTCCATGGGCCTATTTCCAAAACAATTCCTTGGCCCGGAAATCATCCTCGTTCACTTCCACCACCCGGCCCCGGCCGGTATTTTTGCCGAAGTCCTCGAACAGGGCCATCAACAGAAAGTTGACGGTAGCGGCCATATTGGCAGAATAGCCGGTGGACCGGGCTTCTCCCTGCCAGAGGCGCTGAAATTCCTTTTTCCCCCGGTAGCGCGGCCCTTCAATGACATTGACTATCAGCCAGCGGTCATAAAGGGTGGGCGCTTCGGACCCGTAATTATAACCCGGGACAGGCGCCATGGGGTAAGGCTGCCAGGCCCCCCCGTAATAAGGGTACCCCCCGGGCCGGTAAACGGGCATGGGCACGGGGACCGGGGGCCCCGTACCCTGGCCGGAGGAATAAATCAGATAATAATCGGCCTGCTCAAAGGAGGTAATAATATAACCCTTGATGCCCAGAAGCTTTTCAATCTTGCCTTTAATTTCCCGGGCCAGGGCGGGGTCCTTGGCTTGCCAGTTGTCGATGACGTAGAAGGACGCAGGGGGCGGAGCCACCGGCGCCGCGTTGGGCTGGCTGTAGCCCGTAACCTGGATGCGATACCTCACTTCGGGGGCGCAACTCCCCAGGCAGCACCCCAAAACCATGATCAGCAGGATTTTGCATCCTAATTGGTTCAGCAATTATTTTCCTGTTAAAGCTGGCAATACCTGGCCAATACCGGCTCCAGCTTCGACCTGATTTCCTTTAAGCGCGGCAATACCGGCAGGGGGGGCAGGTCTTCCAGGGTCAGCTTTTGCCGTTTAAAGCGCATGCGGGTGGAGAGTTCCTCCCGTTCCCCGGACATCAGCCCCCCGGACAAAACCTCCTGGCGCCCTTCCAGGGCTTCCATCTGCGCAGCGATGAGCCCGAAGTCATAGGAAAGGTTGAACTTGTCGATGTCTTCGTTGAGCAGGCGCAGGTGGGTGTTGAGCTTCTCGTACTCTTCCCGGAGCTTGGCGGTTTCCGCCTGGAGTTGCTCGTAGACGTCATAGACCAGGTAACGGTAGCACCGGGCCGCGGTCCAGCCCCGGCGGCGGTAGGGACGTAGCAGGTCCCGGCGCACAGCTGCCCCCAGTTCCTGAAATTGCTGATAAAAGGGAGGCTCTTTCATCCCCAAGAGGTCCAGGATCGCGTCCAGGGCCGGCTCCGGCCCCAGGGCCTGGTAGAAGGCCAGGAAACGGGTGCTCACCAACTCCACCCCCTGCCGGTAAGTCGCGGTTTCTTCCCGGAGGAGCTCCAGGTCCTCTTCCAGATAGACCCGGTCCGCGAAATAGTTGTCCACTATTTCTTTCTTGATATGGAACTTTAAGGCTTCGAGAGCCTTATCCATTTCATCCATATGGGCCTCGAGAAAAGAAGCTATCAGCTATCAGCTTTCAGCTTTCAGCTAAAAACCAAAAACCGAAACAACTTCTGGGACGGGGTTAGCCCGGCCTCTCGCAACAGCCATGCCCTCATTCAAAATATTTTTTTAAAAAGCTGACCGCTGATAGCTGAAAGCTCTCTTATTTCTTACTCCCTTCATGCGCGGGGAGTTCCGACAAGGGGATTTCCATTTCGCCCCCTTCTTCCATCTCCAGGGTGGCGGTCTGGCGGATCAGGTTATAGCGAATGACCTTCCCTTCCCCTTCCGGCAGCTTCAGGCGCTTGCCCAGGCGGGGAAGATGTCTCCTGATTTCCTGATAAGTGGAATATTCGTAGGTGAGGCAGCACATCAGGCGGCCGCAGATGCCGGAAATCTTGCTGGGGTTGAGGCTGAGCTGCTGCTCCTTGGCCATGCGCACGGAAACCGGCTCAAAGTCGTGGAGGAAGGAGGAACAGCACAAACCCCGGCCGCAAATGCCTAAGCCCCCCACCATTTTGGCCCGGTGGCGCACGCCGATCTGCCGCAGCTCAATGCGGGTCCTAAATTCCTGCACCAGGTCTTTGACCAGGTCCCGGAAATCCACCCGCCCGGGAGCGGTGAAGAAAAAGACGATTTTGCTGGTGTCAAAGAGGCATTCCACCCGCACCAGGTAAATGGGAAGTTGCCGCACCTGGATGCGCTCCAGGCAGAAACGGTAGGCCCGCTCCTCCACCTGGCGGTTCCTCTCCTCTTGGGCCAGGTCCTCCGGCGTGGCGGCGCGCACCAGGGGTTTTAAACTACCCGGGATGATATCTGATTCCACGTCCCTAAAGATGGCCGTTACTTTGCCCAGGCCCAAGCCGTCGTCCCTTTGGACCACGACCTGGTCCTGCAACTTTAGTTCCAGGGAGCCCAGATCCACCAGGCAGCATCTTCTTCCCGGTCCCAGGCAAACTTTAGCGAGATTCATGTGACACACCCTGATGCTGCAGTCGCAACCCCAGGATATCCAGAGTCAACTGCGGATTAAGATTGGCCTGCAATTGGCGGTGAGCCGCGGCCAGGGCCGCGAAGGAGGCAAACCAGATCTCGGGGTTGCCCCTGGCTTTCTCTTTTTCCAGGTCCGCGGCACAGTCCTGATGGGCCAGGAGACCGGAGGCGGCGCCGCATTCCAGGAGCAGCAAATCCCGGTACCGCATCTGGGCCAGCAGCAGGAAATTATCCACTTCCTGCTTATTTTTGGCCAGACGCTTGGCCCAATCCAAGACCGCGGTGGCCGAGCCTCGGGCCATTTTCTCCAGGTCGGCAAACACCTGGCGGCGCTGCTCCGCCAGTTCCTCCGGGTTCAGGGCCAGGGCCCTGCCTAAAGAGCCGCCGCTCAAGGCGGTGAGAAAACCCGCGGCCTCCCGGCTTAAGCCCCGCCGGGCCTGGAGTTCCCGGATGACCAGCGCCGATGGCAATGGCGAGAACGAAAGCTTTTGGCACCGGGAGACGATGGTCTGGTAAAGCCCGGCTTCGCTCCCCGCGGCCAGGATCAGCAGATGCCGCTCCGGGGGCTCTTCCAGGGTTTTCAACAAGGCATTGGCCGCTTCCGGCTGCATGTCCTCCGCGGGCTTAATCAAAGCCACCCGCCAGCCCCCCTCCATGGGGGGATAAGCGGTAAGACGCCGAAATTCCCGGATCTGCCCGATCTTGATCTGGGGCTGGCGGTGCTCGGAAGTGGGCCGGATCACCAGAAAATCCGCATGGGTCCCCGCGGCCATACGTTTACAAGACGGGCATTCCCCGCAGGCGTCCCACTCGGCGGCAGGTTGAGTGCAGTTCAGCGCCGCGGCCAGGGCCCGGGCCACCGACTCCCGGCCCACCCCTTCCGGCCCCAGGAAGAGATAGGCATGGGCCAACCGCCCCCCCTTCCAGGCGGCGCGCAGGTGGCCTAAAACCCGCTCCTGGCCGAGGATGTCCCGGAAAAACATGGGGGATTGCCCGCTGCTGATGTCACTTCCTGTCTTTGCCATATCCTTTTATGCCGTTGCTGGAGGCAATATTTTTAATGGAGATTTATACCCCAAAATTATTACGCTATATTATCAGAGCCTTGGAATAGCGCTACCAAGCATTAGCTTTAATCTGAATCATTTTCTAGAACATCCGCATAAAGAATTTTTGCACACTCAGGGCAAATGCTATGGCTGAAGTCTGCTTCGGAATGATCACGGATATAAGTTTCAACCTGTTTCCAATACCCCTTATCGTCCCGAATCTTTTTACAATTGGCACATATGGGAATAATTCCTCTCAAGACCTTAACCTGCGCTAAGGCGTCCTGAAGTTCCCCTATCAGTTTTTCCCGTTCTTCAGCCCCCCGTCTTTGTTCTGCCAGGCTATGGCTCAATTTATGAGTTCCCCAGGCAATGCCGCACACGCCCAGCAGCCAAACCAGGACATATCTAATCCAGGTATTGAACTGATAACGACTGCCGATATTTTCGAGAGGGGCCATGGGTATGGCGACGCTCAAGCCTCCCCGGATATCTCCCTCTTTATATCCTTGCCCGGCATGACACTTGAGGCAACCTTTCTCCGTGCGAAAAGCGCGCATCAGGCGTAGATAAGGTTGTCCTTCTATGTTTTCTATACTTGAGACTTCGTTACTTCCTCGCGCAAAAGCCTTTAAAGCCCTGGTCTCCCAGGCATCGGCCGCGTTCTCCCGGCGTATCGGCTGCAAGCTGGTAATATGCGCCCACACTCCCATAACCTCGGCTGCCAGCTCATAGATTTGCCTGGTCATATAAGCCGGGTTTACCAAGGTTAGCTTCTTGCCGGAGGGGGTGACAATGTCTCGTTCCGGGTAAACGCTGAGATAAGGATTCGGCGGCGTCTTTTTACTAACCGGGACATAGACGCCCCCATGGTTGGCGTTCCAGCGGCGGTAAATCAGGTCTTTTTCCCAGGTTATCCTGGCGGTGTTAAGGGCCAGAGCCTGAATCGCCTCGTTTTGGCTTTTCAAGCTCCACGCCAGGAAGAGCGCCAGGGCCGCAGTCCAGCATACCACCAGGGCCACGGTATAGGGCCACAGGGTAATCAAATGCGGCGCGTCTTTACGAGGAGCGGCCATGCTATTTATAATTATTTCCTAAACCATCTGCAAAATCCCCCTAAATCCCCCTTTAAAAAAGGGGGACTTAAAAACCTGTACTCTTACCCCCCCTTTTCTAAAGAGGAGCCGGGGGATTTTTATTAAGTCATGCTCGTATATTCACGGTTTATACACATCTTTTCTATTTTTTCTTTTTGGTAGATTCTTTAGTTCCAGGCTTGCATGTTTAGAATGATTAAGATTATGAGTAAATATTGTCCTGCAAGTTTAAATATACCGAGATTTCCATATAATTGCCCAGCAGGAGAGGATTGCCGCATACAGCGTCATTTTCCATTTTTTTCGATATTATCAACCAGAGCGTACCTTAAGCCTTCTCGCTGCTCAAATTGTGCCTTACAACCTATAACTTATAACTTATAAGTGATCACTGGCCGCTGATCACTGGCCACTGGCTACTTCTCACTCCCATTCAATCGTGCTGGGCGGCTTGGAGGAAATATCCAGCACCACCCGATTAACCCGCTTCACCTCATTGATAATCCTATTGGCCAAGTTCGCCAGGAAATCATGGGGCAGGCGGCTCCAGTCCGCGGTCATGGCGTCCACGGAGTCCACAATGCGCAGGGCGATGACGTACTCATAAGTGCGTTCGTCCCCCATGACCCCCACGGTGCGGACCGGCAGGAGCACCGCAAAGCCTTGCCACACCTGGCGATAGATGCTCGCGGCCAGCATCTCCTCCTGGACGATGGCGTCCGCCTCCCTAAGGATATGGAGTTTGTCCGGGGTGACCTCCCCCAGGATGCGGATGGCCAGGCCCGGCCCGGGAAAAGGGTGCCGCCAGATGAGGCTGTCGGGCAGGCCCAACTCCGTGCCCACTTCCCGCACCTCGTCCTTGAATAATTCCCGCAGCGGCTCCAGCAATTTTAAGGGCATGACCGTGGGCAGTCCCCCCACATTGTGATGGGTCTTGATGGTGGCCGACGGGCCTTTGAAAGAGACGCTTTCGATGACGTCCGGGTACAGGGTGCCCTGGGCCAGATACTTGACCCCGCCGATCTTCTTGGCCTCCGCGGCAAAGATGCGGATGAACTCATGGCCGATGCGCCGGCGCTTTTCCTCCGGGTCGGTCACCCCTTTAAGTTCCGCTAAAAACTCGTTGGTGGCGTCCACGTACACCAGGTTCAGGTGGTGGTGCTTGCGGAAGAGGTGGGCCACTTCCTCGGCTTCGCCCTTGCGCAAGAGGCCATTATTCACAAAAATACAGGTCAGCTTGTCGCCGATGGCCCGGTGCATGAGCACCGCGGTCACCGAGGAATCCACCCCGCCGGAGAGGGCGCAGATGACCCGGTCCTCCCCCACCTGCTCCCGGATAGATTGGGTGGCGGCCTCGATGAAGGAGGCCATGGTCCACAAAGGCTTAAGGCCGCAGATGCGGAAAAGAAAATTTGACAGTATTTCTTTGCCCTTGGGGGTGTGCTTCACTTCCGGATGGAACTGCACCCCGTAGATCTTCCGGGCCGGATCCCGGACCGCGCCCACCGGGCAGGTGTCGCTGAAGCCGATGATCTCAAAGCCCGGGGCCAGCTTTTCCACCCGGTCGCCGTGGCTCATCCACACGGTCTGCACCGGTTCCAGCCCCTGGAAGAGGTCGCTGTTATCCGTAATCTGGAAGGTCTTGGCCCCGTATTCCCGGGAGACCGCGGGGGCCACTTCCCCGCCCAGCAGGTGGTTCAAGAGTTGGATGCCGTAGCAGATACCCAGGATGGGGACGCCCAGGACAAAAAGCTCCGGGTCCACGCTGGGCGCGTCCCGGTCGTAGACGCTCCGGGGCCCGCCGGAAAGGATGATGGCCTGGGGCGCGAACTCTCTGACAGCCTTGAGCGTCATGATATAGGGGTGGATTTCGCAGTAGACCTTGAGTTCCC
>ENA-OSEO01004687-OSEO01004687.1-sediment-metagenome-genome-assembly--contig:-NODE-4687-length-14000-cov-6.236012_pt1 | contig 14000 bp, 12 predicted proteins | sample MGYA00237883_ERZ534232 | MGnify/ENA metagenome assembly ERZ534232 | reverse complement strand
AATACAACCGCACCGCACACCAGAACCCCCAGAATGAAAAGCAACCATTCTTTGTGTTTCATAATCTGCCACCTCCTTTTAGAAGACATTTCACATCGTCATTACAGCCGGGACTAAACACGCCTCGCCAATCGAGGCCAACAGCCAACTCCGTAACGCTGTTTGATCTGGTTTCACTGATGGCAACCGAAGGAAGATAGCGCACCACAAGCAATCGGGGAGTGAAGGCGAGTTTGATTTGGCAGAAGAGGTTGAGCAAGAAGTTGGCAAGTTACAGGTACTGTATGGAGGATCGTTTTTTTGCAGTCAATGAAAAATGCTCGGATTTATTAGAGTGCGTGCGGCTTACTGTGCCAGTTTTGAGCTGGCCAGTCGATTTAAGCTCACTCCAGCCTCTGAAGCCTGGACTGCAAGTTTACGATGCACTTCAGGAGGAACACGAACCATGAACTTTCCACTGTATTGCCTGGATGCAATGGGCTCAGGAACGAGCTCCCCGTTCTCCTGCATATCCTTAACGACATCAGCAACTGCCCTGCGAATGCCCTTCAAGGCTGCTTCCGGCGTGCGCGCCAGCCAGCTCAAACTTGGGAATTCCACGCACAGGCCAATGTATTCCTTGTCATCTTCCGACCATGTCACCCGATAGGTGTAGCGATCATCTTTCAGTGCCATATTCCAACTTCAACCTTTCTGTGGCCTTGAGCACTTGCTTTACTTGGTAGGCTCTAGCCTTTCCTTTTTTGCTTTGGATGTTTATCCGCGGATCACCCTGCCAGGGCATCTTGTATACCCTGTGGCTTGTCCCCTCTCGGCGAGGTTTGCCAAAGTAGTGGTCGCAGACCCTGCACAGATCGCTGAAGCGAACATCTGCTGGATTATGCTCCATCTGTGCAAGAAGATCTTCGATTTTGCTCATGCCGGAATGGTATCATTATTGATATTGTTGTCAAGATGGTGTTATCTTCGGAATGAGCCGGCGCAGTTGATCCACCGTTACGCTAACCGTATCAAATTCGCTTTCGACCCGACCGTGCAGCAAGTAGGGCCGGTCGGTGTCCAGATCCTGGCAAAAGCGCTTGAAAGTCTTTGGGAAAAAAACGGTTTCGTAGATTGCCGTTTGATCTTCAAACGAAACAAACTCCATCGGCTCGCCTTCCTTGGTCACCACTTCTTTGCGGGTGATCGGCCAGCCCAACAGCCAGACCCGTTGACCGATATATCGGGTGAGATTTGAAGCAGGCACGATAGGGTAGGGCAGGGAGCGCACGAAAGATTCGAACATCGCCAGCGGATGGATGGAGAGCACGAATCCGAGGGTATCGATTTCCTGCTCCCATTTTTGCCGTGAATTCAGATCCGGCAGTGCAGGGATTGTTGCTTTGCTGCGTCGCTCGAACAGGCTCATCTGTTTGGATTTTCTCGCCGTTGACAAGCCATCTTGTGAACGGCAGTTTAACCTGGCTTCGACCGCCCAGAGAAGCTGAGGGCGATTCAATCCGTCGGCCAGGCAATCCAGTGCACCGCTTTTTACCAGGACGAAAGCGTCTGCCGGAGTAAGGTCGACCCGCTGCAAAAAATCCTCGATAGATCTAAACAGTCCATGTTCATTTCGTTCTTTTAAAATGTTTTCCAGCGTTTCCCGGCGAATATTCTGCAGCTGCTGGAATCCGACTCGAACAATTCTATCTTTACCCGAATAATTCCAATCACTTTGATTAATGTCCGGTCCCAGCACGTCAAGTCCCATGCGGCGGGCTTCGGAAATATAGGCAAAGGTGCTGTAATAGCCGCCGCCATTGCTCACAACCGCCGCCATAAATTCGGCCGGGTGATGTGCTTTGAGGTAGGCGGACTTGAAGCTTACCAGCGCATAGGATGCCGAATGGGGCTTGCAAAAGGAATATCCCGAAAAAGAAGTGAACATATCCCAAATGGCATTCACCACTTCCATGGAAACACCCCTCCGGCTACACCCTGCCGAAAAGCGCTGCCGATAGCCGGAGAGCCGCCGGGTGCTTTTCTTGCTGAGCACCTTGCGCAACCCGTCTGCTTCCGCCCAGTCGAAGCCGGCCAGAATCATGGCGACCTGGACCACCTGTTCCTGATAGACCAAAATACCGTAGGTTTCCGCCAGAGTCTCCTGCAGACTCGGATGAAGGGGACGATAGGGAGCGCCATGCAAGCGGCGGATATACTCTTGTATGTATCGGTTGGCTGCGGGTCGAATGATCGAAGAGTGGATGACCAGATGCTTGAAGTCTCCACGCCGCGTTTTTTGCTGCAGTTGCCGCATGGCCGGAGATTCCACATAGAATACTCCCATTGTGTCCCCGCGGCGGATTAATTCGAGCGTGGCAGGGTCATCGAGAGGATTAAAAGACGCATAATCTAAAACCTCTCCCGTATTTTCCTGAATGGCAGCCAGAGCATCGCGAATGACGGCCAGAGATCGATTGCCCAGTAAATCTATTTTCACCAGCCCGGCTTTTTCCGTCTGATCTTTTTCCCATTGAATAATATTATTCCCTTTGGCGCTGCGCTCCATGGGGACATAACGGGAAATTCGGTCGGGCACCAGGATGACTCCTCCGCAATGCACGGAAAGATGCCTTGGATTGTCCCCCAACCGGGCAGCCAGATGAAGAATTTCCGGCCAGGGCGGATCGAGCGAAAAGGTTCGGAATTTAGGGTGTGTTTCCACCCGCTCCCGGATGTGCGCCGGATGGGTCCAAAAACTCATGCGGCGGGTAACTTCCTTAATTTCAGCCGCCGGCACTCCGTACACCTTGGCCACTTCCCGCACTGCCGCACGCCCTCCAAACCCGACGTGATTGGCAATCGAAGCCAGCCTGTCCGGGCCGTAGTGGGCGAGAAGCTCGTCGTGCAGATCGTCTCGTTCATCCCAGGGGAAATCCACGTCGATATCGGGATGATCCTGTCGCTGCGGATTCAAAAAACGACCGAATAGAAGATCGTGCCGGATGGGATCCACGTGAGTGATCCCCAGAAGATAACTCACCAGGCTGGCAGCGGCGCTCCCTCGCCCGCAGTGGATAGGGCGCCGCCGCACAATGTCGGCCACCACCAGAAAGTAGTCTACATAGCCTTTGAAGCGAATCAATTCGAGCTCTTCAGCAAGGCGTTTTTCAATGGCCGTGTTGGTTTGACCGTATCGCCGGCAAATCCCGCTGCGGCACTGTTCCAACAAAAAAGTAAAGTGATCGCCCTGCTGGTCTTGATAATGAGGGAAAATGGTGCGCGAGTGATCCCACTCAGTATGACACCGGCCGGCAAGTTTCACGGTATTTGTTAACGCTTCCGGGCAGTTTGGAAAATGCACGGCCATCTGTGCGGCGGATTTTAGCCATTGCTCCGGTTGAACTGTCTGGCCGGGCGGAATGTCGCTCAAGGTTCGATTGAGGTCGACAGCCCGGAGGAGACGATGCAAAGGATAATCGTCGGGACGGGCAAAATAGACGGCATTTGTGGCGACAGGAGGAATTCCGAGGCTGTTGGCGATTTCCAGTGCCCCTCGACTGGAAGGTCCCGCCACGACCTCCACCCAGCAATCCGCACGCGATTTCAACGCATTAAGAAGTTGTGGATCTGAACTGAGCACTGCCAGGTGCTTGCGGCTATCCGGGAATTCGTGGATCAGGGAAAAACTCTCCTGCAAATGGCGACGGGTAACCAAATCCGAAAGGAGCTCATAACCCGCTGGGGTCTTTGCCAGGACAACGGCTGTCTCACTTTTGGTCTGAAGATGGACTCCCAAGATAGGGCGGATACCATACTGTCGGGCGGCTTCCAGAAAATGGATCAAACCGTAAAACCCGTTGCTGTCCGTGAGGGCAAGAGTATTGAACCCTAATTCTTTCGCTGTCTTGCAAAGAGTTTCAGCGGAACTGGCGCCTCGCATCATGGAGTAGTTCGAATGCACGTGTAAATGGACAAACTTCATAGGAACAACACATGGGTCTTGCCCCAGACAATGGATTGACGGCCGAAACGCCGGCGAATATCATCCAATGCCCTCTGCAATTTTTTAGAGCCCTGCAGGGGAGCTTCTTCCCAGGGGAATAACGGCAGTTGCGTAACGGGCATCGAAAATTCGTAAAATTCCAACACCATGCGGCGGACGGCAATTCGGCGCTGAATCAGTTGCTTGAAAGTGGGAAGAATGATCTGAAATAATCGATAGTCCACATGATTGGTGACAGGGGGCAACAGGCGTTGGCTTTTGGCTGTCTTGCCGTCGGCATAGCGAATTTCCAGGGCAAATCTTCCAGGGTAACGGTTATGCCGGCGAAGGAGCCAGCCCGCCTCCTCCACCTGCTGAAACAGGATGGCTTCCAACTGCTCTCGATCGATCTCGTCCCGATCAAGGTTGTGGGTCACATGCAGACGGGGAATTTTTTGGAATGGAACAACAGGAGTGGAGTCGCTGCCCCGGGCGATTTGCAAAAGCCGTGAACCGGCTTTACCGAAAACTTCGGCCAAAGCCATTGGCGGTAGGGCCGCCAGCTGCCCGATACGCTGTATGTTGAAATCGGCCAGTCTGGAAGCGGTCTTAGGACCCACACCCGGGAGAAACGTTATCGGCAGAGGGGCAAAAAAGGAAGTTTCTCCCCCCGGGAAAATGCAGCTCAAGCCCCCTGGTGGAATGCAATTTGCCGCAACCTGGCTGATCAGTTTATTGGCGGCAAGTCCAATGCGGGCATGTAAGCCGTTTTGTACTGCCAACCGTTGTTCCAGACGACATGCGACATCAGGTCCGGGTCCCCATAGCCGCTGAGTACCGGTTAAATCCACAAAATAGCGCCCCAGCAGTGTTCCTTCCACCAGCGGTGAAAAATAACCAAGATTTTCCAAAATGTGTTGATGCTGAGCTCTGTAAAATCGAACATCGGGAGAGCTGTTCACAAGCCTGCGGCAAAGGCGCCGTGCCTGATTGAGCGACATACCTTCCTGAATGCCTTCCTTGCGGGCAATGCCGTTGACTCCCTGAATAACAGCCCGCGGACCGTTTTCTGTCAACACCAGCGGCCGTCTTTTCCACTCCGGATGACGTAATTCTTCAAGGGCCGCGTAAAAATCGGGAAAATTCAGATGTGCAATGTGTCGCAACATGACTCTGCTCTTTTCAAATCACGAAAAGCACGAAACTAAAGAAGACACGAAGTTAATTTCATGTTTTCGTATTAGCGCAACGAACGCCGATAATGGCGCAGAAGCCCTACCACGGTTCCCACAATCTCCACATCGCCTGCCGGCACACGGAGGGGCTCCATTTGGCTGTTCGCCGGCCGCAGCTCCACTTCTTCCCCGTGTGGATAAAATTTCTTGACGGTTGCCTCGCCGCAAACCAGAGCGACAACCGTCTGCCCGTTTTCCGCATGGGCCTGTTTGGTGATGATCAAAATATCTCCTTCGCGAATTCCTTCATCAATCATGGAATCGCCGCGTACCTGCAGGGCAAAGTTGTTGCCGCTTCCGAGAAAAGTTTCCGGAACTTCAATCGATTCCGGAACTTCAATTGCTTCGATGGGAGTTCCGGCCGCAACGATTCCCAAAAAGGGAATAGAGGCGGCTCCGGTACGAACAGGCAGCAAATCCAGGGCACGTTTCTGATTTTGCCACGGGCTCTGGAGATAACCTCGTTTTTCAAGCTGCTTCAGATGCTTGGAAACAGAATTCAAGGATCGGAATCCCAACTGTCGACGAATTTCTTCATAAGAGGGTGAATATCCATGCTGTTGTAGGTAATCCTGCAAAAAGCGATAGACTCTTTCCTGTGCCGGTGTGAGTCTCATGGTGTAATCCTCCTGCGGCCTTCTGGGGGCCTTGTTCGTTTCATCCCGCTAGAGAGAAAAGTCTATTTCACGATTTGTAAAATAAGGTGAATATAAGGTGAAAGTCAAGAGCGAAAAAAATGAATCAATATTGGCGGGGGATAATAATCAATAAAAATCAAAAAGTACGTGACTTGAAGAAAAAAATATGATTGTATTGCGCTACGGAATAGTCATGAAGAGAGGCGTGAGGGAACTGGCCCTGTGACCGCCCGGCAACCTTTTTTCCGTGGAATTTTTTCTGAAAGGTGCCAACGCCAGCCCGCAAGGGAGCCATGGGGTCAAAGGCATGACAAACGGAATTTTACCTCTTTGCAGTCCCTGCGAGAGGTTTTTTTATATCCTGCCAAAAACCTCCGCGCCACGAGCTCCGCCATCACTATCACTTTATTTTCGGACTCTTTCCAACAATGAACCTCAAAGTCGTGGGTCGATTTATGGCTTATTGCATCCCACGCGAATCAATGTTGCTAATAGGCTGGCAAAGGCTCTGAGGCATCAAGTGCGCCGGCAAGGCCTTTGCGAGGTGAGAAAGGAAAACCGTTAATGACCAACTCAAAAATCGAACAAAAGAGCTTTATTGGAAACCCCGGTGAAGTTTTAGGCAATGTCCTGGCTCATATCGAAGAAACCAAAAGTGTGCTGGAATCCGAAGTATTGCAGGGTTTCGGGTTTGGACTGATATTCTATCGTCTCGATAACGATGCAGGGAAGGTAGTTGTTTTCAGAAGCGATAAGCTTTTTCGCCACCTTGATTCTGTGGAATCTTCTCCACCGGCTATTTTTGCTGAAAAAGCAGAAGATTGGAACAGGTCGTTCAATATATTAAGGGAATGGAAACACGTGCAGCCCTCCTCTATTATTTTCGGCTGGAAATGTAACAAAGTCTCGTTCACTTTTTCGCACAGTATGGCCATTCCTACGGTGTCGGTTGATGAATGTGCTCTGGAACCGGGGGGTGTGGTTGAGTGCCACGTTTTCAGATCGGTCGGTTCGAACATACTTCCCTTTATCTTGATCGACGGCGCCGTCTCCGCCGCCAAACCAAATACGTTGTGCATGCTTCAGGCGGCACCCGAGGAGACCTTGCTGTACTCGCATTTGAAGAACAGGGCAGAACATGAGCAGAACGCCAAAATACATTACGTAAGGGCGATGTTGACAAGCAGGCGACCCGCTATTTTCGTACGGGCACTCAAATACCTCAATCAGATGAAGTGTTCCGAAGAGCTCATGGATACTGCCGTAAAGGCCTGCTGTGAAAACCTCTCCTGCCAGAACGACAAGCTGTTGGAAGTGATTGAGAGAAGCCGGTTTCGGGGAGCCCTTGCAGCTTTTAATGAAAAACCGGCTTCGGACTACAGCCCTCAGGCTGCAGGCAAGGCATCGGGAAGGCCTCAACCGTAGTTTGTAATCCGTAATCCGTGGCCTTTTCGTGCTTCGTTGTGACTGACAAAACATGGAAGCTTCTATGAAAAATAGCCTTCCGGCTACAGGCTTCCGACTACGGGAAAGGGCCCCGGGGATGACTCACCCGCAGCCTGCAGCCCTTTCTGCTGGCTCGTGGTGCCCCGCTGCGCAACCTGCTCAAGGGGGTGCGCATTCTTCATGGCCGGGAGCAGACGCCTTCCCATCCAGACCCTGACAGAAAGCAAGAACATTCTTGCCAAGGTCATTTAGGAAATAGCCTCCTTCCAGGATCGCGAAACATTTTCCATCGGCCAGCCGTACAGCTGCCCGATGGAGGAGCCAGCCGATATACTGGAAGTCGGAGGTTTCCAGCAGTCTGCCCCAGTCCTCGACGTAGAGATCGAAACCGGCAGAGACGGCGATAATATCGGCTTGTGCTATGCGATCCAGCTCTTCTCGCAGGATCTGCAGATAAGTTTGGCGCTCCTTGGCCCGGACATCGATGATTGTAACAGCCGGGCTGTCGGCGAAAATATTTTGGGTACCGTCACCGCGGTGCATGTCGGTATCGACAATAATCGCATGCCGTACCTGCCCTGATTCGAGAAGGCTGGCTACGGCAACAGCAATATTGTTAAAAAAGCAGAATCCGCTGTAACGGGAATGCCCTGCATGGTGGCCAGGTGGCCGAATGAGCGCGAAGCTCGGTTGATGTCGGCAAGCCAACCGGGCTGCGCAGATCGCTCCGCCGGCTGCAAGGAGGGCAGTCTCATAGATCTCTTTGCCTTCCTGTTGAACTTTTTCCAGGTGCTGGGGTGAATGTACACGGAGAATATCCTCTTTCGAGGCCGGTTCGGGAATGACAGCTCGATAATGCTCTTTTAGTTTACCGTATATGGTCGCTACTCGGTGAGGGGCCTCCGCCATTGATGTGAAATAGTCGGTGAGATAATCCTCATGGTAGATGATCTTCAACATGAGCTCCTTACGTCGCTAGCTTGCAAAGCATGGGTTCTGCTTACAGATTTTCGGGAGCCTGAACGAAGCTCACTCAGTGTCGCTTGATTCTTCTTCAAGATGGTGCGCTTGTTCTTCAGCCAGACGTGATTCCACCATCCCTTTGATGGTTCGAGCAATTGAATGATATAGAGCAAGCGTGTCTTGCGAATCCTTATATCCTCTTTCGGCGTGTATGAAAACAGGTTGCCCGGTTCCGTATTTGAGTTTCGAAGAGATCACAACATAGGGGATATGACGATCCTGATCGAGATCGTGAACCAGTGGAATAAAATGTCCGCGGATAAGTATGAGGTCGGGACTCTTGCGCTTGGCGTGCATTTGGTAGGCGAATAATTCCTCCCGGGGAAACTGGTGAATGCGAATATCGAGCTCATATTGCTTGCATATCCGTTGCAAAACACTGCCGTCCAGACCACAATGCAACATGTAAAGAATTATCTCCTTGGAGGAGTGAGGCTTTTCGCTGTGCATCGGAGGCTAAACCTTGATTTATTAGTTTCCGCTCCCGGATCCATGTCTCTGTTATTAGGAGCTTGCCGGGAAAATAAAAGAGTTTGAAGCAAGAGAGATATTTGACACTCCTTGGCTTTTCGGGTAAAAAGATTGAGTTTTGGCTAACAGTTCATGTGCAGGTCTCGCGAGCTTAATTAAAATAAAACTTATCATTTTTGAACAGCCTTTTCCAGGAGGTTTATTCATGAAAAAAGAGCCGCTTCAGGCAAAACAAGAAATGACCAGAAGACGCTTCTTGGCCCTCTCAGGATGGTTGGCTCTTGGTGCCACGACTTTGGGCAGTCCTTTGGCTGCAGCCGCAGCACGCTTCAATGGCGAGCTATTTCAGGTGACTGGCGGCCGCATCTGCATGGGGACTTTTGTCAATACGATCATTTTCGATCCTTCCAAAGATCGTGCGCAAGAAGCCATGGAAAAGGCTTTCGTGGAAATGAGCCGCGTCATCAATATCCTGAGCTGTCATGACGATTCAACGCCGGTCAGTTTCCTGAATCATGATGGAAGTCTCAAAGATGTTTCTCCCGAGCTTTTCCAGGTTCTCGATTCGTCACTGCAGTTTCATACTGCCACCGCAGGAGCTTTTGACGTCACTATTAAGCCCGTACTGGATCTCTATCGGGCTAGCTTCGAAAAGCAGCAGAAGCCGCCGGAAAAAGAGGCGGTGAAAGAGGCCCTGCGGTATGTGGGAAGCGCTAACATACGACTGTCAAAGAGCGGAATTTTCTTTCGGCATGAGCAGATGGGCGTCACTTTGGACGGAATTGCCAAAGGTTATATTGTGGACCGGACCATGGACGTTCTTCGTTCCGCCGGCATCAAGCATGCTCTAATCAATGCAGGAGGAGACATTTGTGTTACCGGGCCAAAGGGAGACGGCAGTCCCTGGACCATTGGCGTTCAGGACCCGGTGCATACTGACAAATGCCTTCAGACAATTGAAATGACGCGGGGGGCCGTCGCCACCTCCGGGAACTACGAAGTCTACTTCGACCGCGAAAAGCTCTATCATCATATTATCTCGCCGAAAGCCGGCATGCCGGTATCCGGGCCGGTAAGCGTTTCGGTCATGGCTCAAAATACTATGACGGCAGACGCTCTATCGACCAGTGTGTTTGCCATGGGAGTAGGGCAGGGGACAAGATTTTTGAAGTCGATGGACGGAGTTGGCGGCTTGATTGTGGCCGCAGATCAAAGGCAAATGAGGGTAAACTGGCCGACGAAAGTCTAGATAGCCGCAGCCGATAAGTTCTCACCTCGTAAATACAAAACGCCCGTCCGCTGAGGGACGGGCGCTTTCTTGCGGGGCGCAACGACCTGCTATTCCTGGTGCGTATCTTCTGGTTCCCACGCTCCTGCGTGGGAACCCACAGAGCCTAAACGAACAGGTCTTTTGCGGTCAATTCAAGTCCGATGGTATCTATCGAAAAGGCTTCATCCCCCTCGTAGGTTTCGACAAAGTCCGTCTTCCCCCCGGCGAAGACATATTTTTCCATGAGCTCGTTATCGGGATCTACCAGGAAATATTCCAAAACCCCAAACCTGCGATAGAGCTTCATCTTCTTGCTGCGGTCCTTCTTGGCCGTAGCTGCAGACAAAACCTCGAAAACCACATCCGGTGCACCGAAGAGCCCTTCTTTATGAACTTTGGATTGGTCGCATACAATGAACACATCTGGTTGGACTACGTCCCCTTCAGCCAGGATAACATCCGCGGGCGCGATATATACTCGGCAGTGATGTTCTTGAGTATCCAGATGGCCACCCAAAACACGGCCCAATTTGAGGACAATCTCCTGATGCCTCATGGAAGGGGCAGGAGTCATATCGTGGACCTCTCCGTCAATGATCTCACAGCGAAAACCATCCGGAAAGCCCTTGTAATCTTCATAGGTGTATGAGGCCTGGTTCGCTAAAGGATGGGTAGCCATCTTTTATCCTCATGGGTCGGCATCTTGAAGCCAGGCAATTTCAGATCTGGCAATGCCTCCGGACGCAGGTCCGCCCAGCGGGATTGTTTCCCGGAGAAGCCTGTTTTGGTGGCTGCTACGTCAAAGGCTAAACGGCTTGCTTTTCTTCACCTTCTCTTTTTTCGTCTCCGCGCGGCGGAAACCCTTGCATCTGGTAACCATGCTGCTCGTTCATGATATTTGCCACCATCTTGTAGAGGGTCTTGAGGGGGATGTCGGCGGGGCAGGCTTCCTCGCACAATCCGCAGTAGGTGCAATACCCGACCATGTGAATGGCACGGGTGAGTAGAAAATCAGGATTGGCGGGCGGCGGTCCGATATTTGACTTGGGAAGGAAAATCTCTTCTTCCAGTGTGCATTCTTTACAGAAGCACATCGGACAGATATTACGACAGCCGTAGCACTTCATGCAGCGTTCGGAAATTTCCTTTAGAAACTCCATATCGCGGATTAGATTGCGCGGTGTTGCGGTGATGACCTTGCGGCTTTCAGCCTCGCTCGGCTTGGAACCGGCGACCAGATGATCGGGATAGGGTTTCAGGCATCCATGCTCCTCTGCCAGCTCTTCGGGGCACGGAATACCCACCAGTATAATCCGTCGATCACTCAACTGGCTGGATTGAACCAGTTTTACGTATTGCCGTTCCTCACAGCCTCGCACGAGCACTGCATAAGTGTCCGTCGGGTTTTGTGCAAACAGCCAGGTGAGGACTTTGATGACGGGATAGCGCGCGTCTCCGGGTTTTTCAACCTCGCCCAGAGAAAGCTGTTGCAGTTCGCCGGCATCAGTGAACAGATAAGGCTCCACCTGCTCTCCCTGCTGCCGCATCGCCAGGAAGCCAGTGATTTTGCCCTCATCCAACAACTTTGCGACGTACTCGATAATTTGATCTTTCATTTATTACCCTTGTCGATATAATGGATATGTTTAAAAGGATTCACCCATCATGTGCTTATGGAGCTTCTACTATGATCACCGAAGAGGGCGTTGTCCAACAAATTGCAGCCACCAGGGCTTTTATCATCATCAATCGAAGTTCAGCTTGCGCCGGCTGCCATTCTAAATCGGCCTGTCTCCCTTCAGATACCAAGGAGATGATCGTTGAAGCAATAAACGACATCAATGCCCAAGTTGGAGACCGCGTTCAGGTCAGCGTACCCACGAGCTCCTTGCTGAAAGCCACTTTTCTGGTCTACTTCGTACCGGTGCTCGCACTCGTCGCCGGTGCAATCACCGGCAGTAATGTTGCACCATCGCTCCAGATAGATCCTACTCTGGCCTCTATCGTATGCGGCTTCCTCGCTATGGCTGCCGTCTTTGGCGCCGTAAAGTGGTTCGATCGCGGCGCCAACTCCAACGTGAAATACTGGCCGAGAGTTACGCGGATTCTGCCTCCGCTGGAGCTTCTGTCCTGCGATAACAGATAAGCCCGCACCTGAGGCACCGCTTAGACTCCTGTAGGGCCTGCTCTTCAGTGAAGGCAAGCTCAAGTTCCGCAGAAGGATCGGCTAAGCGCTCCTCGGCTGAAATTTCCGGTACCTTTTGACGCGCAGTCTTGGCGATCGGCTCCAACTCTTCAACACTGATAACATACGTATGCCTGCGAATCATGTTGGGTGGTGCCTCAACTGCCTCACCCAGCAAAGCTTTGTTGACCGAAATCGCTCCTCTTCGGCCGGAGCCTATAGCTTCCACCACGGCCTTGTAATCGCTGGTGACTTCACCCGGACGGAAAATCCCGATGTCTTCCTGCGCAAACGGGCCGGCGTAGGGAGCAACGGTTTCCCATAAGTTCAGCTGCTGTTCCAGAGATTGCTCACCTTCTTCTTGCTGCACCTTGCGCGGGATGTAGACGAGCTCCGGAAAGCGACCGGCGCCGACGAGCAGGCTATCGACATTGACGATCTGCAGCGAGCCTTCTTTGATTCTAACGATATCATTTTCCGGGCCAACTGTCTCCAACGTGCCAATTTCTGTAGCTTTAAGGTTTGGCCCCTCTCCAATCATCTTGATCAGCGCAGTGCGGAAATGAAATTTAATGCCTTCCTGTTCTGCGGCCCGCAATTCCTCTTCAGAAAAAGGCGCTTCCGACCGGGCGCCGCGGAAAAGAATGTGTACTTGCTTCGCACCGGATTGCATCGTTAGCTTGGCCGCATCGATGGAGGTGTTTCCACCGCCGAGAATCATCACGTTTTCGCCGACGACCGGTTTCCCTCCGTACATCCAATTGAGGGTGAAATGCGCCAGCAACTGCACTCCGGGAAGAACTTCCAGCGGTTCGGCACGCTGGCCGCTGGCAAGCTGGGCATCCCAACCGCCGGTGGCCACGAACACGGCGGAAAATCCCTCATTCAGCAGGGCGTCGATGGTGAAGTCTTTGCCAAGCTTCTGGTTGGCGATCGCTTTAACGCCTGTTTCAAGAATTCCTTCAATTTCCCAGTCAAGCACATCCTTGGGCAAGCGAGAATCCGGGATGACAGTGCGCAACAAGCCACCCAACTGGGGCATCGCTTCATAAACAGTGGGTTCATAGCCTAACCGAGCCAGGAAGTTGGCTGCCGTGAGTCCTTCAGCCCCACCCCCTACAACCGCCACTTTCATCTCATTCGCAGGTGCCTTGGCCAATTCGATCCTCTGGCCGCTGTTCATTTCGTAATCGGCGACGAACCGTTTGAGTGGATTGATGGCCACGGGCTCATCCTCCAGACCTCGGCGACACTGAAACTCGCAAGGATGCAGGCAAATCCTGCCGCACACCAACGGCAGCGGATTCTTTTCCTTTATGACCTTAACGGCTTCAAGAAAATTTCCCTGTGATATTTGGTAGATGTAGGCAGGAATATCAATTCCGGCAGGGCACGTTCGCTGGCATGGCGCCGTGCACTGCTCAGTGGTATACTCTTCTTGCATGCGCAGAGAGTTGGAGGTGAGGGTGATGATGTGCTTCGGGCAAACCCGCTCGCAGGTTCCGCATCCCGTGCACAGACGGGTGTTGACAATCGGCAGACCGTCGGAGCCCATGGAAAGGGCCCCGAAAGGACAAGCTTTGACGCAGGTCCCCAACCCCAGACAGCCCACCGGACATACCTTGGCGCCGCCACCGAGCAGCATGGCAGCACGGCAGTCATTCAAGCCGTCGTAGTTGTATTTCAGATCCGCTATTTCAACTCCATAATAACAGCCGGGTCGGGCGAACTCGGGCTCTCTTTCCTTAACTTCAACGCCCATGATGGC
>ENA-OSEO01004685-OSEO01004685.1-sediment-metagenome-genome-assembly--contig:-NODE-4685-length-14003-cov-3.793264_pt1 | contig 14003 bp, 12 predicted proteins | sample MGYA00237883_ERZ534232 | MGnify/ENA metagenome assembly ERZ534232 | reverse complement strand
CGTGAAAGAGGAAACCATGCCGGAAAACGTTACCATGGATCTGGCTTCATTTGGCGCAGGCGCTCAGCAGCGTGTTCGCTTCAGCGGGCGGGGTCTGCCCAACGAATCGGGCCAGGTTCGACTCAGCAACACGAAAAACATCATCCGGAGAATTACATTGTCGATTACGGGAAGGGCCACGATCGATATCAGTGCGGACGGAGGAGGGACTTGGAGCGATGGGCAATAACATACACCATATCCTGGCGGACCACAATAGCCAGCTCGGTTTTACCCTGCTTGAAATACTTCTGGCCATCACCATATTTGCCGTCGGGCTTCTGGCGGTGGCGGCCATGCAGGTCAGCGCCATTCACGGCAATCAGCTGGGCAACGAGTGGACCCAGGCGACGACCCTCGCCCAGGAACAGCTGGAAATTTTAAAAAGCGGCGATATCACCACGGCCGCTTATACGCCCGGCGCCTATTCAGATCCCAACAACCCCATTACCGTGACCGGTGCAAGCGGCGGGGTCTTTAATCGTTCCTGGGTGATCGCCGCCAATACGACCTTTTCGGTGAGGGCGACCGTTACCGTGTCCTGGAACCAGGCCGGTGTGAACCATTCGGTCACTTTAACGAGCGTCACCAGGGGAGGGGGGATCTGATGCGAGCGTCTGACCAGCGACCATTTGCGGCCGATTCAAAGGGTTTTACCCTCGTCGAAGTTTTGATTGCCATGGCGATCGCAGGGATCGTGATGGGATCGATATACAGCATTTTCATCTCTTCAAATCGGTCCTATCGCACGCAGGACAGTGTCGCCGATGCCCAGCAGCGGGTGCGGGTGGGGATTGATTTCATTGCGCATGATCTTCGTCTGGCCGGCCTGGATCCAATCGGCCCCGCCACGGACGCGATTGACGGCATCGGTGCAGGGATCAAGCTGGCCACGGCAAGTCAAATCCGGTTTACCATGGATACGGATATGGACGGTGCCATCGAGAATGCCAACAGCGAGCGCCTGACCTATGTTTACAATAGCGGCGCCGGCGAGCTCAGCCGGATTCTTTACGAAGGGACCGGCAGCCAGAGTACACAGCTTCTGATAGACGGCGTGAGCTCCCTGTCGTTCAGTTATCTGAACGCCGACGGTGTCGCCCTTGCCGTGCCGGTGTCGGCCGCCGATCTGGCCGCTATACGCATGGTGGATATCGCCATGACCTGCCAGGGCGCCGATGCCCAGGGCAATCCCATCAGCCGGACCCTGACGACGCGGGTCATCTGCAGAAATCTATACATGTAGCCGGACTAAAGGAGTGTCCTTATGACAGCAACATTTAAGCATATATTAAACAATGAAAAGGGGTTTGTCCTGGTATTGGTGATTCTGATGCTGGCGATTGTGACCGTGATCGGTATTGCCGCCACCCGCACATCGGATACGGAAATGCAGATCGCCGCCAACGAACGATCGCGGATAAATGAATTTTACGACGCTGAAGGCGGGCTCATCGATATCATGGAGCGGTCCACCGCCGACCTGCCGGCCGCCGTCTGGAATCCGGCCAGTGTCGGCGGCTGGATGACCGATCTTTTCCTGACGAATGGGATTGCGGCCAAGTTCGATGGAAATGCCGATCTGGACGGCGACGGCAATGCCGATGCCCGGGTTGAGATACGCTGCATTGAAAGTTCGAACACGCCGGTGAGCGGGCTTAGTGATGCAGCCAACAGCATCCCCGTGCAGGCGCATATCACCCCGCCTCCGATCGGGTCCGGCTACAGCGTAAAACATTTTGAAGTGCGCCGCTATGCGGTGACTTCGACTTCGATCTCCGGCAATTCCCAGCTCCAGACCGGAGTATGGAAGATCTTTAACAAGTTTTAACCGGTTTTCCGGTTTTTTTTAGGCGTTCAATGTGAAGGAGGTCCCACCATGAAACGCATCGCAGTGATCATAACCGTCTTAGGGTGCCTGGCGCTATCGGGCGTCGTCCGGGCGGACGATATCGACATCTACGGCAGCGGCGCCGTCTCGGTGTCACCGAATGTTCTGATTATTTTTGACAACTCCGGAAGTATGGAAACGGAGACTAATACCGGGCTGGCGTATGATTATAACACGGGGTTTGCCGGAGCTTACTCCCGCTACGCGGTCTATAAAAAGGTGAATTTAAAAAAGGGGCGGTACCGCTATGACCTGTTTACCAGCAACGTCGACAACATCACCTGCGCAAACCCCAAAAACAGGTTGATAAACGATGGTTACGCGAATAGAGCCGGCGTCAATGCCACCAGCTTTAGCTGCAGCAAGGACAAGTACGACCTGTATCTGGGCAACTGGTTAAACTTTGATGCAGCCGGCGGCGGGACGTCCACCCGGCTTCAAGTGGCCAAGGACGTCGTCAAAAGTGTTATCCAGGATCCGGCCAACGCCAACGTGCGTTTCGGACTGATGCATTTCAACGCCAACAACACGGATTCCTCAACGCCCCCCTACCTCTACAAGAATGGGGGCCGGGTCGTCAAAGGAATTGGATCCACCCCGGCGGAACTGGTGGCGGCCATCGATGACTTGGATGCCGAAACCTGGACTCCCCTGGCCGAGACCCTGGCCGAGGCCGGGCTTTACTATGCCGGCAGGGCGAGCTGGTATAACAGCGGGGTGACCTATACCAGCCCCATCCAGTACCGCTGCCAGAAGAATTATATCATTTTTATGACCGACGGCGAGCCCACCTATGACGGCAATGCAAAACTTACGGGCAGTGATTATGTTATTTCGGGCTTAAAGATTGCCGACTATGATCGCGACGGCCAATCGGGCAAGCTGGACGACGTGTCCGCCTATCTGTTTCAAAACGATCTTCGTCCGGACCTGGGGACTGCCGGCGAATCGTTTGAGCGCCAGAACGTCGTCACGTACACCATCGGCTTTGCCACCGATCAGGTCCTTTTAAGCGACGCCGCCGCCAACGGCGGCGGCCAGTATTTTACCGCCAACAGCGCTTCCGGCCTTGCCGCGGCCTTTCAGTCCATCATGGCGTCCATCTCGGATGTGAACGCCGTGTTCGTATCCCCGGTGGTGCCGGTGAGCCGCATGAACCGGACCTTTGCCGGCAACTCCCTGTATGTGGGGTTTTTCAAGCCCCAGAGCGGCGGCCGCTGGGACGGCAATATCAAGAAATACGGACTGGCCGCAGACGGCACCATGGTGGATGTATTCGGCGCTCCGGCCACTCTGGCCGACGGCGCCATCAGGGATAACGCCCAGTCCTACTGGTCGAATTATGCCGACGGTCCGGAGGTTCTGGAGGGCGGCGTCGGGGAGGTCCTGCTGGGCCAGCAAAGCCGCAACCTGTATACATACCTGGGAACCACGGTAAACCTGTATCTGACCAACAATGCGTTTGAAACGGCTAATGCCGCCCTTACCAATGTCAGGCTGGGATTGCCTTCCGACGCTACCAGCGCCGAAAGGGAAGCGGTCATCAATGATGTCATCGGCGTTGACCGGGAGTGGGTTTTGGGGGACATCCTGCATTCGCAGCCCGCGGTGGTTCATTATGATACCAACAGCGACGGAACACTGGACGATGCCTATATTTTTGCAGGGGCCAACGACGGCATGCTGCACGCCTTTTTAGACAGCGACGGCAGCGAAAGGTGGGGCTTTATCCCGCCGGACAATCTGAGCCGGCTGAAAGACCTGAGCGTTGTGGGGAGCCATGACTACTTTGTGGACGGCGCGCCGGTGGTTTATGAAGGCGCCAGCCAGAAGGTCCTCTTTTTCGGTGAGCGCCGGGGCGGCTATAGCTACTATGGCCTGGATGTGACCGCACCTGAATCGCCCAAGTGGCTGTATCAGATTCCCCAGACCCATCTGGAGGGGGTGGACGGCGACGGCGTGGGCGGAGCCGACGGAGCGGCCGCCAAGCTGGGGCAAAGCTGGGGCACTCCCATCAAAGCCAAAATCAAAACCACCGCCAGCACATCTGAGACAGTGTTTATTCTCGGCGGCGGGTATGATCCGAACCAGGATCTGGCGAGCCCGGCGGCCACGGACACCATGGGACGGGCCGTCTTTTCCGTGAACGTTGCCACCGGCGCTGTCAGCAAATTCAACATCAATGCCGGAAATAATGCCTTGATGACCCACTGTATCACGGATGTGTCCGGATTCGACAGCAATGCAAACGGGTATCTCAACCGGGTCTATGCCGGCGATCTGGGGGGGAACATCTTTGCTTTCGAGGATGACGACGGCGACGGCGCCTGGAGCTCGCGAAAACTGTTTTCAGCCAGCGCCGCCGACAGTGTCCAGCGAAAAATCATGTATGCCCCGGATACGACCCTGGAACTATTCGGCGATCTGATCTTTTTCGGCACCGGCGATCGCGAAAATCCGGAAGATACCAGCGTGGTCAACCGGTTGTATGCCGTCAAAAATGAATGGATAAAGCCTGAGGATTGGCCTACCCCGAATGATCCGGCCAGTTTCGTGACCCTGAATGACAGCGACCTGACGGACGTGACCGACAATCTGCTGATCCTGGGGAACGAATCCGAGCGGGCGGCCGCCCAGGCAGCGCTGCAAAATTCCAAGGGGTGGTATATCCGTTTGGAAAATCCGGGTGAAAAGATCACCGCATCGGTCACGGTGTTTGCCGGGGTGGTTTACTTTACCACCTATACGCCCGAGTCCGCCAGCGCCAGTGTTTCCGATCCGTGTGAGGGCGCATCCGGCAGGGGACAGGCCCGGCTCTACGCGGTGAATTATCTTACCGGGGGGGCGGTGTACGACTGGTCCGACACGGCGGAATTTACCAGCGATACGACCCCCGTAGAGGTTCCCCTGGGGAAAAAGGACCGGAGCAAACTCATCGGCACCTCCATTCCGTCTGCGCCGGTCATTGCGGTTCTGCCGGGCGGCGCCAGATTGTACATCGGTGTTGAGGGGGGCGTTTCCAAGCAGGATCCTGCCGCGGTGACAGATGTGAATGCGTATTACTGGCGCCAGCTTAACTGACAAGGAGACAAAGATGAAATTCTCAATAACTTGCAGAAAAATGATCTGGGCAGGGCTTTTTTTCGGGATCTGCGGGCTTCTATATCCGAATTCTTCCGTTGCGTTTTCAGGACCCGTGTTTAATCCTGCTCAAATGGAATATGTTAAAATCAATGGGACTGTTATGGAAGTGAACATCGAAAAATCCTATGTGGTGGTTGCAGAAAAATGGTTTGACGTTACTGAATTTAAAATCGGCAATGAGATTTATCAAACCAACTTGCTAAATCCCAACGGAAAAAATATCCATCTGACATCATTCAAAAAAGGTCAACGGGTGATCATATTTGGGATTAAACTTTCAAAGGATCAATTTGTCGCAGACAGCATTCAAATCAAAGCAGCCGGAAATGAGGGCCTGAAAAAATATCAATTGATTCCCCAGGCGCGTTCGATAAAACCGCTGCCATATACGCTGGACAGCCGCCCGCCCTCGGCTGAAACCGGAAGCCGGGGTCAGGAATGAAACGAATCGTTCACGCAGGTCTTCTCCTGCTGGTGCTGGTGCCGGTCTTATTCTCACAGGGACTGGCGGCTGTGGAGGGGGACATCCTCAAGACATTGAACCTTAAGGCGGCCCCACTGGATGTGGCTGTTTCGCTCAGCGGGAAGTGGCTTTTTGTCTTGACCCAATCCGGCCGCATTGAAATTTATACGCCTGACGGCCGACTGGAGGGCCAAATTTCCGTCAGCAGCAAGGTGGACGGCATCCGGGTAGGGCCGCGGGATGACCTGCTGCTGCTCACCAGCAGAGCGGAAAAGACGGTTCAAATGATGACCCTGGATTTTATCCGGCCGATTCGTACGGCCGGTTCGCCCTTTAAAGGGCCGGCGGATGCACCGGTGGTGATCGCCGTGTTCAGCGATTTTGAGTGACTGTACTGCCGGCGGCTGGCGCCGCTGCTCGAGCAGGTGCTCGAGAAAAATCCCGAAACGGTGAAGCTGGTATTTAAAAACTTTCCCCTGCAGAACCATCAGTTTGCCCAGAAAGCCGCAGCGGCCGCTCTTGCCGCCGACCGGCAAAAAAAATTCTGGCCGTTTCATGACCGGCTGTTTGAGAATTTCGGCAAGCTCAGCGAGCAGAAATTCCAGGACATCGCCGCTTCCCTGGAATTGAACATGGATGAATTCAGCAGTGATCTTAAAAACCCCGCGATTCAGGCAAAGATCCGTCAGGACATTCAGGACGGCCGGATGGCCGATGTCAGGGGAACCCCGGCAGTCTATATTAACGGACGAACGTTGAAAAAACGGACCCTGGCCGGTTTTCAGGAAATTATCGATAAGGAGCTTGGGAAAATGCCGGGAAAGAAATAGAGATGAGAGGCTGTAGACAGAGGTACATCCATACGGCGATACGTCCGGCAACAGGGATGTTATTAAAAAAGGAAACCTATTTCCCTTCCTTTCATAAAGAGAGGCGCTCTGCCTGTGCGCTGCACGCAAACAAGGGAGGGATTTTCATTCGCCCGGATCTTTTGCGGTGTGTCCGAATCGGTCTGATTATCCTTCTGTTTCCGGCACTGCTTTCGGCGGAAGTCTATCACTATACCGATGAAAGCGGCGTGATTCGCTTTACCGACAACTACGTCGAGATTCCGGAAAGCCAACGCTTTAAAGTGGAGATCATTAATCGACGGAGCGACACCGCTCCGCCTGAGGTGAAGATGGAAACGGACCACACCCCTGCGACGCGGCCGCCGGCGACGCGTGCGGAAAGTGGTCGTTCCAACGAAAAAGCGGGACTTCAGGTTCCGGAAGCTGCTGCCGGCGGCGTGCAGTCTCAACTCCGGCTTGAGGCGCTCATCAGGGTTAAGGCAAATTTAGACACCCTCTATCGGGTGCTGGCGGCTGAAAAAGAAGCTCTTGAGAAGGAACAACAGACCCTTCAGACAGCTGAAAGCATCCGTGCGTATCAGGACAAGGTGAATCTTTTTAATGAGCGTCTGGCCAACTATGAGAGACAGCGCCAGGCGTTTCAGGGCCGGGTGGAGGCATACAACAGGGCAACTAATAAATAGCGACGGAAGAAAATTTTGGTTCATAATCGATGAGATGACAAGCGCCATCCCCCCCACCTTGTAAACCCGTAAATGATACCCGCCTCATTTTTCCGACAGATTCATAGGGATTCCGGAAAACCGGCGTTCCGATACTGAATTTCGCCGGCCCGCCAAGTTTCCCAATCCGGGGCTTTTGGATAACTGTATAAAAAAATGTAATAATTTATGCTTTTATTATATTTTTTCATACCCTGACATCCGCCGCCGGTGGGCCGTGTGGATATTTCAACAGAAAATGATATCTTAATATAAGTAGTTTTTTCAATATGATAAGTTTATGAACCGCCCAATTCAGGGCGATCCCCGCCCCTTTTCTTGTCATGGAAACAGTCTGGCATAAAACTTGCTTAAATTTGTGTCAGGAGGAGTAAAATGCGAAGACAATCCGGCTTTACCATGGTTGAGTTGCTGATTGCCATCGCCTTGATGGCTACGGTCACCGCCACGACAGTGCCCAATTTCATTGAATGGATCCCGAATTTTCGTTTGCGATCGGCCGCCCAGGATCTGTTGTCAAATTTTCAAAAGGCCAAGCTGACGGCCGTAAAGAGAAACGTCAATGTATCGGTATGTTTTAAAAGTGACAACAGCGGGTACCTGGCTTTCGTGGATTCCAACAGCAATTACGTCACTGACGCCGGGGAAGAGGTGGTGTCGGACGTCGCCTGGGCCGATTATAAAAGCCTGGTGGTCAGTCTCATGGAGAATACATTTGATGCCAGCGTGGGGGCGCGGCCTTGTATGGCGTTTCAGTCCACTGGAATTCCGGTGGACGGCAGTGCGGGGGGGTTTTCTTCGGTAGCTTTCCGGGAGGCTTCGATCCGCAATACCAACGGGAGGTCGGCCAAGGCGTTGGTGTCGCCGGCCGGCAGCGTGTACCTCGAGTAGCAGTAAAAACGTTAAGAGGTTAAGCGATGACCTTGAGAGCAAATTTTAGAGGGTTTACCCTGGTTGAAATTCTGGTGGCCATGGTGGTATCCGGTCTTGTTTTGTCGGGCATCTATTCCACCTACCAGTCTCAGCAGCGCTCTTATATTTTACAGGATGAAATCGCCCGGATGCAGCAGAACCTGAGGGCGGCCATGTACTTGATGAGCCGGGAACTGCGCATGGCCGGGTTCAATCCTTCCGGCAGTTCGGGCGCGGGTATTTATGCTGGAGAATGGACCCATACGTCCCTACGGTTTACCAAAGACGATAATGGCGACAGCGACGTAACCGACATCGGTGAAGACTTGACCTATTCGCTTTACACAGACGGCGGCATCCCGAAGCTGGGGCGTAAAAACCCGGCGACAAACCGGCCGGTGGCGGAAAACATCGAGGAGATCTGGTTCGTGTATCTGGATGTGAATAATAATGTGACCGCCACGTTGTCCGACATCCGTTCGGTTGAAATTACCCTGGTGGCCCGGACCGGGCGTCCGTCCGTAAACTATATCAATACGATGACCTACTCCAATAAATTGGGAACCCGGACATTCGGGCCCTATAATGACGGCTATCACCGCAGCGTCTTGTCCGAGCAGGTCAACTGCCGCAACCTGGGACTGGCCAGTTAGTGCATATAAAAATAAATATGCGGGTGTCTCAAAATTCCTCCCGGCCTGCTTTTGTAAACGGGAGGATTTCTTTATGGCGTTCAGGTAGAATAATAGGCCACTCAATTTACAGGCAAATTTTTCACAGGAAGGTCTGACATGAAAAAATTACGACTCACTATCCGTTCAGTGGGCAATGAAAATGGTTTCACCATGATCGAGATTTTAATTGCCATAACCATTTTTGCCGTGGGTATGCTGGCGGTGGCCTCGATGCAGGTTTCCGGCATCCATGGCAACGCCACCGCCAAGACCCTGACCGGAGCCGCCGTTCAGGCGGCCGGCACCTTTGAGAGCCTGCTGGTGAAACCTTATGATCATATTGATCTGGATCCGGCCGGCAACCCCCATTCCGGGGGAACTCAGGGCCGCTACGACATATCGTGGGTTGTCACCGAAGACGATATCATGCCCAGCACCAAGACCATACGGGTCAATGTGACTTACAGCGACCGGGGCAAACCCAGAAATGTGTCCTTAACGTATTACAGGTCGAACATATAAGAGGATCCGTCATGCAATCCCTAAAAATTAAACCGGCAGCTGAGCAAACAAACTGTTTATTGCGGTTCGTTAGACCCGCACCGGCGGAAACCCGGCAGTTTCGACACCCTTTCTGGAATCCGGTTCATTGCCCTGCACAGCCTGCCTGCGTGAAACCGGGGGGCCCCAATAGCCCGTTTTATTGCCGGATTCATAACGAAAAGGGCTCGTTGATGGTGATCGCCATCATCATCCTGATGCTGCTGACCCTTATCGGCGTTGCCGTTACCACCACGGCTTCGCTGGAGATGCAGATCGCTTCCAATGACCGCTTGCATAAAAGTGCGTTTTATCAGGCCGACGGCGGTGTTGAAATCGGGGCCGAGCTGCTGGAGCAGAATGCGAGCTGTCCCGATGGGTTTACCCCTACCATCGGCACCGATCAGACGAATATCGGGTCCGTGCGGGTGGCTGACCTGACGCTGTGGCAAAACACCGATAGCGACGCTACGGTGCCAAGCGACACGAACCGCCATTTTTATTTTCCCCAGGACTACAGCCCCGGCCAGCCCCATACCAACCTGACGGTGGGGGGCAACAGCGGGCTTTCCCCCGGAAATTCCAACCTGATGCACGGCGGCTATGAACGCACGGGCAGAAGCATCGCCGGTGGCGGCGCCTATATCATTTATGACATGCATTCCCAACATGTAGGGGTCGCCGGCAGCCAGTCCGTTATTCGAGTCCAGTGGCGGCATGTGATCGGTCAGGAAGGAGACTGCAACTATTGATTTGAGATTTCAAATTTGAAATTTCAAATGGGCAAGTTCAGCTCGATTGAAATTAAGCGTGAACAGATAAATTGAAGATGTTAAGCAGATATTTAAATGCAAGCGGAAGCAAACGAGGTCAATCCATGAAAAGCCCCTGCAAATATATACGGATACTCCTATGGGTTTTGATGGTGGCGGCAGCCGGCTGGCTGTCTCCTGTCAACGGCCACGCCTTTCCCACCAGCTCGGTCGCAATCTGCAGCAGCGACAGCGCCACCCCGCCGTTTCTTTCCGGCGGCGTGGATCCCAATCTGCTCCTGATGATTGACAACTCCGGGAGCATGCTGGATCCGGCCTATGCGGTGGACGGCTCCACCTGTTTCGATGAGTCGTATGACAACAGCCAGACCTATGCCGGATATTTTGATCCGGCGAGCCAGTATATTTATAACCTTACCCATAAAAAATTTGAGGTCTGGACCAATCAGGCATACTGGACCGCTGCGGCCGGGACTGTATACTACGATACCGATGTGGTTTACCTCAAAATGACCGCAGCGCCTGTGGTTACCGGGTTCAGGGCCAGCGGCAACTTTTTAAACTGGGCCGCGGCCTCCAAGATCGACATCCAGAAGGAAATCCTGACCGGCGGAAAATACGATGCCGCTGCCGGCCGGATGGTGATGGAATCGCGCGGCTGCGCCAACCGGCGCTTTATCAAGCAAAAGTTTCTGCCCAATCCTGCCGGCGATGCCCGCTATCTGACCCTGGCCGTTCGGCCGCCGCAGGAACAAACCTTTCCGCCATGGCTGAATGCAACGACTTATGCCGCCAATACGGTGGTCAATGATTTGGGCAGTTTATACTATGCCACCGCCGCCGGCACGTCCAGCGGCACCAACGTAGACGATGACACCGGCGTGACCTGGGCGCCCTATACCAAAACGCGCTGGACCAGCGGCGCCGCTTATGTGGCCGGCGATATCGTTACGGACCCTTACAAGGCCAACACGCTTGATAAGGGACAGCTTTACATCGCTACCAGCAGCGGCACGGCTGCCGGCTCAACCGGCGTGGTCGGCGATACCGGGATATCCTGGGAGCCCTACAACCTGACGCATATAGAAATTTATCGAGCGACCAGCAGCGGATTTGACAACAGTGCCTGCCAGGAAGCCGTCAACCTGCTGGCCACCGGCGGGAGTCAGGGTACGATCAAAGATCGTATTGAGGGCTGTATGGGATATACGCCGGGGGGTTCAACCAACACCCTGGCTGCCAACTCCAACGCCGCTTTCAACCATGCCCTGCACACCTGCTGGTACCGGTCCAGGTTCGGCATCTGGCCGCCGGGGGCCGGCTCCGTCAGTTCCCAGATGAACGCCTGTGAAGACGTATATGGCGACATCTCACCCTGGGGCATTGCGCCGGACGACACGGGCTATGGCTGTTCGGGGTTATGGACCGGCGATCCGGCCAGCGACAGCGGCTACGTAGGTCGTTGCTGGAAGCCGGGTTCGGGTTATGTGCTGCAATGCACGAAGTTTAATAGCGACGGCTCCTGCAAAAAAGAAGAATGGGTCTGCACCAGTCCGCCCTGTACGGCCGCAGGTTGGGACGCCGGCGCAGCCGGATATGGAGATATTGAAGCGGATGGGGATGTTGATGCTGAGGACTGTGTGGACCAGGCCATGAAAGACTACTGCAGTTCCATGGAAATCCCGGAGGTGGTGGACCCCAGCGAGCAGGTCAGCCAGACGACCCTGGATACCGAGGGGTTCTGGAATATCCCGGCCATGCTGACCGATTCCGGGGTGGTGGGGCAGCTGGATCCTCCGCTCTTGGTCATGAAGGGATTGATCGACCGGTCGTCGGCCCCCAGCGGGCTGATCCAGGAGTTTGCCGGCGAAATCCGCTTCGGGGCCATGGTGTTCAACCATGAAGGTTCGGCGGCCGAGTGCAGCACGACCGATCCTTTTATCCTCTATAATTGCACGGATCCGAGCAATACGGATGCCGGCAAAGTGATCGCCCCCATCGATAAGTCCAGTCTCCACACCGCCGCCCTGGTAAACGCCATCAACGCTGTTAAGGCTACTTCCTGGACGCCCCTGGCCGAGGCCATTTATAATGCCATCGGCTACTATGCCCAGAGAAGCGACATGCGCCTGAATACTGCTGATTTTAAAATCGTGGGTACGGACAGCGGCGCAGTGGACCCCATTACGGACTACTGCCAGGACAACAACATCCTGATCATTACCGAGGGGGCCTCCACCGCGGACCTGCACCCTGATGTCGTCAGTTTTGCCGGAACATCCGGGCAAAATGACGGCGACAGCGGCGATACCACGGCCGCTTCAAACTGTGGGGCCTTAAACGGCAGCACCCTGCTGGACGATCTGACCTGGTTTGCGCAAAACAGTTCCAACTGCCATGTGGCCCAGATCACGGATGCTGACGGCAACCCCCAGGACAAGCAGAATATCGCCACCCATATCGTGGTGGCCGGCACGTTGCGGGATACCGGCACGGCCGATGAATGCAACCCCAAGGTGCTGCTGGAACGGGCGGCCCTAAACGGCGGGACCGCTCTTTATCAGGCATCGGACCCGACCCAGCTCGAGAACACCCTGCGGGCGGCCTTTGCCGCCATCCGCGCCGGGGCTGCAGCCGGCTCGGCCGCCTCGGTTATATCGGCGTCGCGCAGCGGCGAGGGCGCCGCCTATCAGGCTATTTTCTGGCCCAGCGTGGATCTGGCCAGCGGCGACAAGGTCCAGTGGATCGGCGAGGTTCATTCCCTGCTGGTGGACGCCTACGGCCAGCTTTACGAGGACAGCAACGGCGACCATGCGCTTGATAGCGGGGATCAGCGCATCGCGTTTTTCTTTGATCCGTCCGTGAATCAGACCAAGGCCTGCCTCGGCGAATTGAACGCTGCCGGCGCCTGCAGCGGAACCGTGTTGGCGATGGAAGACGTGAAGTATCAGTGGTCGGCGTCCCAGTGGCTGTCGGAAATACAACCCGTCGCTGCATCGGCAGCGGCCGCCGGCGACATTCTGCAGAATCGAATCCTGGTGGGGACGACCGCCATCGCCGGCTATATATCAAGCACCAAAAAACGTTATATCTTTACCTGGAACGATTTAAACAACGACGGCATCGCCACCGCCGACGAACTGCTGGATTTTACACCCGGCACGACCTGGTCCGGGCTGTCGGTGTCCGGCGGCCGCGGGCCGGTTCCGCTTGATTTCGGCGTCCGGACCGACGCCGAGGTCGATAAGATTATCCGATGGGTACGGGGCCTGGATTATACTCCCGATAATCTGCGGCTTCGTCAGATGCCCTATGACTTTGATCATAACGGCGTGGCTGAAACCGTTACTTGGCGGCTGGGCGATATCATTCATTCCACCCCGATGTCGGTGTCGGCGCCGGCCGAAGGTTACCACTTTATTTATCGCGACAATTCCTATGCCCAGTTTGTAGCCGCCTATAAAAAACGGCGTCACATGATTTATTTCGGCGGAAACGACGGCATGATGCATGCCGTCAACGGCGGGTTTTATGACGAGGCCCTGAAAAAATTCTGCGGTACGGCCGATTGCAGCGTCGATCCCAACACCCCCGCGCTCGGGGCCGAGATGTGGGCCTATGTGCCCTATAATCTCCTGCCGCATTTAAAATGCCTGACCTCTGCGGGCTATCAGCACAAGTACTACGTGGATCAGCGCCCGCGCATTTTCGATGTGCGCCTTTGGGATCCCAACGACCTTACCGACACCACCCATGTGGGCGGCTGGGGCACCATCCTGGTGGGGGCCATGCGCCTGGGCGGCAGCATGGTCCGGCCGGGATTGCTGGACCTGAACAATGATGCGGCGGCGGATTATCCCACCGACACGCGCGAGTTTACCTCGGCCTACTTTGTGCTGGATGTTACCGATCCGGAAAAGCCGCCCAGGCTTCTGGCGGAGATGACCCGGAGAAGTTCCGGGGCTGATGCCGACCTGGGCTTTTCCCTGGCCAT
>ENA-OSEO01004684-OSEO01004684.1-sediment-metagenome-genome-assembly--contig:-NODE-4684-length-14019-cov-3.656649_pt1 | contig 14019 bp, 11 predicted proteins | sample MGYA00237883_ERZ534232 | MGnify/ENA metagenome assembly ERZ534232 | reverse complement strand
TGCCGACGGTTCCGGGGACGACCGGCGCGCCGGTCTGTCTGCGGATCAACGCCTTCGGGAATAACGGATCCGGTCAGTTTTCAGAATCCTGGGGTGGGGGGATGGGAATCTTAAAAAATTGGATGCCTTCCTGTTTTAACGTTTTTTCCTCTTCCGCGGTGCTCACGCCCCTGATGTTTCTCGGCTCAGAAACACCATAATGAATTTTCAGCGCCTCCTTGGCAAACTCGCAGCCCACGTTATCAAAATTTTTTTCAATAAATTCGGATATTTTGTGTCCAAGTTCCGCCGCCTGGTCATCATGCGCCGACCCCTGGGGGTCGGCCGGGACATTTTTTTTGATGGCGATGGGGGATAACATCTTGGACACCTCGACGCTGTTGCAGATGGGACAAGAGATCAGGTTTCTTTTTTTCTGGGCTTCATAGGCTTTGCTGTCCTCAAACCAGCCCTCGAAGGTATGGCCATTGGCACATTTAAGGTCGAACGCAATCATACGAAAGCATCGGCTCCGGTTCTGTCGTTTTGGAAAATTTTCATTTTGTGGTATTAAAGGTATCATATTTGCTGTTCATTTCAAAGATTTTATTGACAGATCCGCTAATTTCTTAGAAATATAGAAAAATTTTACGGCTTGGGTCCCCTGCACGGTCGTTATGGAAAAAGCGCCGGCACCCGATCGGCAGGAACGGACCGCCGCAAAATCGGATCGACAACCCCAGGGGAGATCACCGACATGAAATGGTATGTGATGGCCTGCATGATTCTGGTTTTGGGATTTTCGCCCGCCCATGCGGAAACCATGTATATCTCTGAAATTATTGAAATCACACTTCGAACCGGACCCGGTATCGATCACAAAGTCATCGCCATGGTCCCGTCGGGGATATCCGTCGAGGTGCTTGAGCGGGGACCCGAGTGGTCCAGAGTGCGCCTTCCCAGTGAGCGGGAAGGGTATGTTCTGAGCCGTTTTCTTACCGACAAAAAACCCAACGATCTGCTGCTCAAGGAACTACAGCAACGCTACCAGGCGCTCGAAGAAAAGAGCAGGACGTTGCGCGAAGCCGCTGAAAAGCACCGGGTCGAAAACGAAACCCTGAAAGCGGAGCTGGCCAAAAAACAGGAAATCATGGACAGGGTTACCGAATCCTATGAATCGCTGCGCAAGGACTCTGCAGAATTTCTCAACCTCAAAGCGAACAATAAAAAGATGGCCGAGGAACTCAACGTGCAGAGCAGCCGGGCGGAAGCGCTTCAAGAAACCGTCACCAAACTTCAAAAGCAACAGATCTTCCGATGGGTTCTCACCGGCGCGGGGATCCTGCTGGCGGGTTTTCTTATCGGCATGAGCTCCAAGCGTCAGCGCCGGCGGTCGTCTTTGCTTTAGTCTGCGGGCTGGGGGTTTTTCAATCCGGCCGGGGCTCGGTTTGCAAGGGATTACCGTTGAGGAGCGTCCGGTGGGTCGAGCCGCAACCCTTTTGGCATTGACATCGTCGGTTTAGGTATTATTTTTCCCCGTTATTGTTGGCTTATTTCATATCGATCCAAACCGGTTTGCCGTATGGGACCCAAAAGAGACTATTACGAAGTGTTGGAAGTCGGTCGGAATGCATCGGCCGACGAGCTGAAAGCCGCCTATCGCAAGCTTGCCTTGAAATTCCATCCCGATCGCAATCCCGGAAACAAAGAAGCAGAGGAAAAGTTCAAGGAAGCCGCGGAAGCCTATGAAGTGCTCCGGGATTCCCAGAAAAGACAAATTTACGATCAGTTCGGGCATGCCGGACTGGAAGGTTCCGGGTTTTCAGGGTTCGGTGGGTTCGAGGACATTTTTTCAAGCTTCAGCGATATATTCGAAGATTTTTTTGGGTTCGGAAGCGGCAGACGGTCAAGATCCCGGTCCCACCGGGGTGCGGACCTTCGCTACGACCTGACCCTTTCCTTTATGGAGGCCGCGTTCGGGACGGAAACGGAAATCGATATCAATAAAATGGAACCCTGCCCCACGTGCCGGGGAAACGGTTGCGCGCCCGGCACCACCCCGGAACCCTGCCCCTATTGCCACGGCTCCGGGCAGGCCACCCGGACCCAGGGCTTTTTTACCGTCCGTACCACCTGCCCGCACTGCCGGGGGGCGGGCAAAATCATTGCCGACCCCTGTCCGGAATGCAAGGGGACCGGCCAGGTAATGGTCCGGAAAAAGGTTGCGGTAAAGATTCCTGCCGGGGTGGACGATGGCTCCAGGCTGAGATTGACCGGGGAAGGCCAGGCCGGGGAGTTCGGCGGCCCCCCCGGAGACCTGTATGTTTTTATTCATGCCCAACCACACGAATTTTTCCGTCGGGAAAATACCGACATCATCTGCCAGGTGGAGGCGTCCTTTGTTCAGGCCGCCTTGGGGGCCAAAATTTCGGTTCCGACCTTGAACGGAAAAAAACAGCTTGATCTGCCCAAAGGCACCCAACCCGGGGATATTTTCCGGTTTCGAGGGGAAGGTATCCCCTCTTTGAGAAGTGGAAGACGCGGGGATCAAATCATCCAGGTGATTATCCGGACCCCCACCCATCTTTCCAAAAAGCAGGAAACCCTCTTGAAAGAATTCTCCAAACTCGAGGCCGGAAAATTCAGCAACAAGTTAAAGAAAATCCTTACCGGTGGGTCGGAAAGCGCAACCGGCTGATGCCGAATCCGGCCGATTCGAGGGAATCCATGTTTGAGCTAAAGGTCGTCACCCGGTTCGCCGCCGCGCATCAGTTAAAGATGGTGGGGGAAAAATGTGAAAATCTGCACGGGCACAACTGGAAAATCGAGGTTCAGGTGACCGGAGAGACCCTCAATGATGCAGGGGTGCTCATGGATTTCGGCGAAATCAAAGCGTGCCTTGCAGAGGTGATGCGCACCCTGGATCATAAGTTTCTAAACGAACTCGAGTGTTTTAACGGAAATCCCTCCTCCGAAAGAATCGCCCGGTATGTGGCATCCGCACTGGAGAAGAAAATCACCGATCCGTCGATTCGAATCAGCCGGGTGACCGCCTGGGAGTCCGAAGACGCGGCGGCTTCCTACATCCCGTAATAGTCAACGCGCCGGCCACCGGTGCGTCCGGCCCCCCCTCCATTGTATAGTATATTCCTTGATTTCTTTTTAAGAAGCTATTGATTTTAAAGCGATGATTCGCTATGGAGACAAGTAGAATCCGTCGAGTTTCTGCTCAAGCAGAGCGGTTGATGCAGAACGTAAGGGGAACCAAAACGCTTTGGCCATGTCCACCCGACATAGCATCCTTTTCAGCGCGCGTATCCTGTGGATCGTGGCGAGTGTTTTTTTCTCAGGCTTGCCTTTGCACGTTTCGATCGCTTCGGTTGCCGGTAAAAACGGGAGCCCCCCGGCTCGTCTCCAAGCGATCGATGTCTCCAAAGAAAACGATCGTCTGGTCATCACCATCCGCACCGACAGCCCCGTGTCCGACTTCAAAGCGTTCACGCTGGATGCGCCGGCGCGAATCGTCGTTGACCTGTTCGGCATCCGGAGCCCCTACCGGAAAGAACAGTCCATACCGGTAAACAGCAAACAGGTTCAGCGCATTCGGCATTACGGGGATTCCAATCGACTCCGGGTGGTGGTCGAAACCCTCCCGCCCTATCCGGCATCCTTTGAGACCCTTCGGCGGGATGGCGCTTTGGCCATTATCGTTAAAGCCCCGGACGCCGCTGCACCCGAGACACCCAAGGCCCCATCGCCGGAGCCGAAAGCCGTATCCCCGCAGGAACCGGTTTCAAAACCGATGCCGGTGCCTACCCCCCCCACGCCGCCTGCGGGTGGGGTATCCGAAAAACAGCGTCTGTCCGAGCAGCGGCGGAAGGATATGGTCCGCACCGAGATTCCCGATCCGGGCAGCATCGTGGGAAAACGGCTGGATTCGCCCGATGGCAAGCTTCCCCCGGAAAAATTCTCGCTGCAGAAAACCATCGATGCCGCCCTTTCGGCAAACCTGGAAATCAAAATTCTAGAAGAAAACACCCAAGCCGCCATTGCATTGAAAGCCCGGCAAAAGACATTCTTTTTGCCCACGCTCGGTGCCAAGTACAGCTACCTGCGCAACGATGAAAGACCCAATATCGGCGGTTTTGCCGCCGGGTCCCTAAACGACGTTGATTTTTCCACAACCGTTCGGCAACCCCTTTTTACCGGCTTTTCACTGATCAATCAGTACAAGATCTCCGGCCTCGGCCTGGATATCGCCAAATTCAACGAGAAGCTGTATCAGCAGGATGTGATTCTGCAGGCCAAATCCGTCTACTATAATCTGTTAAAGGCCCGGAAACTGGTGGACGTCGCCCATCAAACCGTCGAACAGATCACCGCGCAAAGAGAGGTGGCCAAAAACTACTACCAGGTCGGCATGACCCCGCTCAACGATTTTCTGCAGGCACAGGTCGAACTGGCCAACGCCAAACAGGACCTTGTCGTTGCCAGAAACAACCTTGAGACGGCCGTCTCGGATTTCAACACCCTGCTGCGCCGGCCCATCAACGCCCCGGTGGATCCGGAGGATACCACCGCCCATACCCCCTTTGGACAGTCCCTGGAATACTGCCAGCGGATGGCCGAGCAGAACCGGCTGGAAACCCAGATCGCCGCGCTGGATATCCATCTTGCCGAGAAGGAATTGGAATTGGCAAAGGGAGACTTCTATCCTTCCATCGATTTTCAGGGGACCTACTATAGAAGCGGCGATAACTGGACAGTCGATGGGGGCGAAGGCGTATTCGACCCGGAGGGCTGGAATATCGGCGCGACCGCAACCTGGGATTTTTGGCAATGGGGCAGAACCCGCTACGGGGTGAAGGAAAAAATATCCCGGGTCAATCAGGCACGCTATCGGAAGGATCAGCTTCTGGACCAGATTCGACAGCAGGTCAAAGCGGCCTATCTGAAAAACCTCGAGACCGAAATCAATATCGTCACCATTCAAACGGCCATCGAACAGGCCGAAGAAAACCTTCGCATCAACCAGGAACGTTTCAAAGAACAGGTCTCCACCTCCACCGATGTCCTCATTGCCCAGACCCTGCTGACCCGAACCATGACCAACTACTACAACGCCCTGTACGATTTCAAAATTTCAAAGGCCGCACTCTACCGGGCGATGGGTATGGAAAGCCCCACAGATGAATGAAGGGGTTGTCAAAGCCGCCGTCATTCGACTTTTCCGTGTATACAAACGATATGGGGGGAAAAACGCACTGGTCGACCTGAGCCTCGATATTTTCAAAAACGAGATGCTTTTCGTTACCGGGCCCAGTGGGGCCGGTAAAACAACACTGCTGAAACTGATCTACGTGGGCGAGCCGGCCAGCGAGGGCCAAATTTTAATCGACGGGATGAATCTGTCCCGTATCGCGCACAAACGAATTCCGTACCTGCGGCGGAAAATCGGGATCATCTTTCAGGATTATAAACTGATCCCCACCAAGTCTGTTTTCGACAATGTCGCACTGGTTCTGGAGGCGGCAGGAAAAAACCGCCGGTTGATCCGGAAGAAAGTCCAGAGTGTTCTTCGAACCGTGGGGATGGAGGAACGGATGGAGACCTTGCCCCCGAGCCTGTCCGGAGGAGAACAGCAGCGGGTGGCGGTGGCGCGTGCGGTGGTGGGGGAGCCTGAAATTATCCTTGCCGATGAGCCCACCGGCAACCTGGATCCGGAATCGGCCGATGCCATTCTCCGGCTGCTCAAAACATTTTATGCCCATGGGGCGACCGTGATCATTGCCACCCACGACAAGGAGATGATTCGCAAAACCGGGGGCCGCGTCATCCTGCTCAAAGATGGGCGCCTTGTCGATGAGTTGCGGATGCCCCCGGCGGCGGACAGCTGATATCGACACCAAACCCTTATGATGCTAACCTATTATCGACGCGCGCTTCAGGACATATTCACCCATCGATATCTGAATGCGGTCACCATCGTCACCATCGCGCTTTCCATTCTCATTGCCAGTGCATTTGTGTTGGTTTTTGTCAATGCCAACGACATGATCGCCTCCTGGGAAAAGGGCATCCGAATCATGGCCTACCTGAAACCGGGCATCGGAGAAGCGGTCCTTCTGGAATTGAAACAACAGATTCAGACCCTGGCCCGGGTGCAGACCTCACGGTATATTTCAAAGGACGAGGCCCTCGACGCGCTGAGGCGTCAAATGCCCCGACAGTCCGCCCTGTTTGACAACCTGAAAGAAAATCCGCTTCCGGATGCGTTTGAAATTCGGGTGGTACCGAACGGGGACGGAACCCGGGACATCGAGGCCCTTGCCAAAAGAATCGAATCGATTCCCGCCATCGCCGAGGTGGAATACGGCCAGCGCTGGCTCGGACAATTCACCTCCATCGTCAATCTGTTCAGACTGACCGGCTATGCGCTGGCCGGGCTCTTTTTTTTGGCGGCCCTGTTCATTGTGGCCAACACGATCCGGTTGATTCTTTACTCCCGGCGCGAAGAAATCGAGGTGATGCGGTTGGTCGGTGCAACGGATGGGTTCATCAAAGCCCCCTTCTATATCCAGGGAATTATCCAGGGGGCATTGGGCGGGGGGGTCGGGTTGACGGCGTTGCTGTTTGCCTACGCGTTTGTTTCTTCCAATATCGGTCGGCATCCGGCGGTTGGAATTCCCCATATTCGATTCCTTCCGCCGTTGCTGACGGTCGGCATTCTTTGGTGCAGCATGTTTGTCGGATGGTTCGGGTGTTATCTATCGCTCAAACAGTTTTTAAAATCCTGACGGTGGGCATCGGGATCCATCTGCTGGTGTGGGGAGGGTCTGTGTGCGCATCGGCGGCCGAATTCGGCGTTGTCTCAGCAGACAAACTGAATGTGCGGTCCGGCCCGGACCGCACGGCGCCGTCTATCATCGTCCTCAAGCAGGGGACACGGGTTCGGGTGTTGAAGCGTCTGGATGGATGGCTTGAAATCTATCACGACGGGAAGACGGGGTTTATCCGCAACCGAGATCGATATGTACGCATCGTTGAAGATACTCAAGCAAAACCGGCGCCATCCAAAGCCCAAGGTCCCCGCCCAGATGCCGTCAAGAAGGAATCCAAAGATATCCTCAGAGAGATCGAACAGCGGAGCGCCGAGGTCAAAGCCTTTACCCGCGAGGAGACGACGCTGATCAACGGCCTGGATGAAATCGATCTGTCGCTGTCAAAGGCACAGAAACGGATCTCGGAATTGCGCTCGGATATGGCGGCCCTGGAAGGGCAGATCACCGAGACCGCCCAAACGGTCAAGGCCCTGCTCAAGAGCATCGAAACCAGCGAAAGCTACGTGAGCAAACGGCTGGTGGCGCTCTACAAGATGCATGTCCTGGGCAGAATGCAAATTTTGGCCTCCGCAGATTCCATGAACGATTTTTTTTTGAGAAAATCCGCCCTCGAGCGGATTCTTGCCTACGACGAGGCCGTCCAGAAGGATCTGCTCGAAAAAAAGGCATTGCTTGCGGATCTGTTGGACAGGCTCAATGCAAAAAAGGCCGACCGTGTTGCTCTGGAAGATAACCATCAGCGGCAGATTCAATTTATGTCCAGGGAGCGGAACAAACGCAGCCGGTTGCTTGAGGACATTCGAAGCCGAAAGTCGCTTGAACTGGCGGCCATCGAGTCGTTGAAAGCGGCGGCGGCCGCGCTGGAGCAAACCATCCGATCGCTGGAGTCTGAGCAAACGCCCGTTGCGCCGGTCAATAAAAAGCCTTTACAAAAATCCTTTTCCGCTTTAAAGGGATTACTCAAGATGCCTGTAAATGGTAGGGTGACCTCCCGTTTCGGCACCTATACCATCCCCCGATACCAGTCAAAAGGCTTTCTCAGCGGCATATACATCGAGGCGGACCGGGGGGAACCGATTCGTGCCGTATCCGGGGGATACGTCATTTATTCCGGCTGGTTCAAAGGATACGGCAATATGATCATCATCGACCACGGCGAAAAGTATTACACCGTGTACGCGCATGCTCAGGAACTGTTCAAGACAAAAGGGGATTCGGTCGAAAACCAGGAAGTGATCGCCACTGTCGGGGATATGGGGTCGCTTTCCGGACCCCGGCTCTATTTTGAATTGCGGCACCTTGGAAAACCCGTGGACCCCCTCCCATGGATGAATCACGGATAGCGCAAGATTGACAATCGACACCCCGTGCCGGTTATGAGAAGGAGCAGCACATGAAACGAAATCGATCCGCCAGACCGATACTGATGATTGCCGTTGCCATCATCTTGTGGACCGTCGGGTCCGGCTCCTATCGAAATTTGTTTGCGACCAATGAAGAGACCTACAAGGGACTGAAACTGTTTTCCGACGTGATCGAACTGGTCGAAAAAAATTACGTGGATAAAGTAGACACCAAACAGCTGATCCAAAAGGCGATACAGGGAATGGTGCGGAGCCTGGACCCGCACTCCGCGCTGCTTCCGCCCGAAGCGTTCCAAGAGCTTCAGGTCGATACCCAGGGGGAGTTCGGCGGCATCGGCATCGTCATCACCTCGGAAAAGGGGGTGCTGACCGTCATTTCCCCCATCGAAGGCACGCCCGCATACCGGGCCGGAATCCAGGGGGGGGACCGGATCATCAAGGTGGACGGGGTATCGACCCAGGAAATGGAGTTGTGGGAAGCGGTCAAAAAAATGAGGGGTCCCAAGGGGACCGCCGTAGTCATCACCATTATGCGGGAAGGCGTTGCAAAACCCATCGAGTTTAACCTGGTCCGGGACATGATTCCCATTGAAAGCGTGAAATCCACGTGGCTGAAACCGGGATTCGGATACCTATGGATTACCAACTTCAGGGACAACACCACCGACGATCTGCTCAAGGCGTTGGACACATTCGAGTCGGACAAGACCCCGTTGAAAGGGATGATCCTGGATCTTCGGGACAACCCCGGCGGATTGCTCAACCAGGCCGTTGAAATTGCCGATCTGTTCCTCGACAAGGGGGAAATCGTCTCCATCAAAGGACGCAAAGAACAACACACAAAGATCTTCAAGGCCCAGCCCGATGAAGTGAAACGGACCTATCCCATGGTGGTTCTGATCAACGGCGGCAGTGCCAGCGCATCGGAAATCGTCGCCGGCGCCTTGCAGGACAACAAGCGGGCGGTGATCATGGGAACCACTTCGTTCGGAAAAGGCTCGGTGCAAACCGTCGAATACCTGCGGGACGGTTACGGGCTCAAATTCACCATCGCCAGATACTACACCCCGAGCGGCCGATCGATTCAAGCCAAGGGAATCGAACCCGATATCATCGTAAAAGACCGGACCATCGAAGAAGAGCCGGCCGCGGATGAGCATCTCCTCAAAGAAAAGGATCTGAAAAACCACCTCGAAGCGGAACCGGAAGGCACCCGGCCGGAAACCGGCCCGAAAGGAGACGAAAAGACACCGCCGCGCCGTCAGGAAGTCTCCAGGCACGGTCCCCTCAAGCTGGAAAATCTGAAGGCCGACTATCAGGTGATGCGAGCCCTGGAGATTCTCATCAGCTATGACCTGTTCAAGGGGGCCAGGGGACAGCAGTAGATCAGATGGCCAAGAAAAAGCCGGTGCGGACGATCAAAGCCGGCAAGGGGAAATCTCGAAAAACAACGCCGCGTCACCCTTTGCGGGGAATCGTGCTGGGTGCCTGTCTGCTGGTGGTGCTGTTTTTTGCGGCCGCGCTGATCCATTACCGGATCGTCCAAAAACGATCCGAGAAAACCCCCGGGCCGGCACCGGTCCGAACGGAAGCGCGGTACAAGATTCCGGCGTTTGAAATCTATCCCAAAGAAGAGATCCCGCCGCCCAAACCGATCCCCAAACCGGCACCCACCCACCTGCCGAGAATCGCCGTCATCATCGACGATCTGGGGTATGATGACCGGATGGCCGAAAAGTTCATCCGGCTCGGTCCGGTGGTGACCCTTTCGGTCCTGCCGAAAAGCCCCTTCCAGAAAAGGATTCTTCGCAAGGCGAAAAACAAGGGGATTGAAACCATGCTCCACCTGCCCATGGAGCCCATGGAATATCCCCGGGTCGATCCGGGCCCGGGGGCGCTGCTCACCACCATGACCCCGGATGAGCGCATCGGCTTGCTCAAGGCGCACCTGGAAGCCATGCCGACCATCCGGGGGGTGAACAATCACATGGGCTCCAAAATGACCACGCTGTCCAATCAGATGTACCAGATCTTTTCCATCCTGAGGCAGCGCGATCTTTACTATATAGACAGCCGGACCACCCCCGAGAGCCTGAGCCGGCCATCCGCGAGGCTGCTCAAGATTCCCTTTGCCCAGCGGGATGTGTTCCTGGACCATGAGCAGACAGCCGAATTCATCGCCCGGCAGATTCGTCAACTGGTCCGCATCGCCACCCGGCACGGGGAAGCCATCGGCATCGGCCATCCCCATGAGATCACCTTTGAAATTCTGCAAAAGGAACTTTCCAGGCTGAAAAACCAGGTCGAATGGGTTCCGGCTTCGGCCGTGGTTCATATTGTCGGTTAGACCCCCCATCCCACGCAAACCGTGGTGCATTCAATGAACTGGATTGACATATCGGAGGGAATGGTTAGATTACATTCGATCATTATCTTATAAAATATTTAAAAAAGGTAATGCGAGGTATCTTTAATGCGATTTGACAAATTTACCATCAAATCCCAGGAATTGATTCAGAGCGCGCAATCCCTGGCCGGTTCGCTGAACCACCAGCAGATCGAGCCGGAGCATCTGATTCAGGCCATGCTGAACGAGTCCGAGGGGATTACCCGATCCATACTCAACAAACTGGGGGTTTCCCCGGAAGCCGTTCAGCAGAAACTGACCCCAGCCGTCGACATGCTGCCCAGGGTCAGCGGGACGGGAGATGTCTACTTTTCACCGAGAACAAAAAGCGTTCTGGATTCGGCGTTTTCCGAAGCCGCCAATATGAAGGATGAGTACGTCAGCATCGAACACATCCTTCTGGCCATCGTCGAAGAAAAAGGCGGTAAGACCTCGGCAATCCTCAACGGCTTCGGAATCACCCGCGATTCGATACTGAAGGTTTTGATGGAAATACGGGGGGCCCAGCGCATCACCGATCCCAACCCTGAAGAAAAATACCAGGCCCTGGACAAGTTCAGCCGGGATCTGACCGACCTGGCCCGTCTCGGAAAGCTCGATCCGGTGATCGGCAGGGACGAAGAGATTCGACGCATCGTTCAGGTCCTGTCCAGACGCACCAAAAACAATCCGGTTCTGATCGGTGAGCCGGGGGTGGGTAAAACCGCCATCGTGGAAGGTCTCGCCCGTCGGATTGTGGCGGGAGATGTCTCGGAGTCTTTGAAAAACCGCCGGCTGGTTGCCCTGGACATGGGCGCCCTGATCGCCGGGGCCAAGTATCGGGGGGAATTCGAAGACCGACTCAAGGCGGTGCTCAAGGAAATCGAGCGCGCCGAAGGGGAAATCATTCTTTTTATCGACGAGTTGCACACGCTGGTGGGAGCGGGTGCCGCCGAGGGAGCCATGGATGCATCCAACATGCTCAAACCGGCGCTGGCCCGGGGTACCCTGCGGTGCGTGGGGGCGACCACCCTCAATGAATATCGGAAGCATATCGAAAAGGATGCCGCCCTGGAGCGCCGGTTTCAGCCGGTGCTGGTCCGGGAGCCCACCGTGGAGGACACCATCTCCATTTTACGGGGATTGAAAGAAAAATATGAAGTGCATCACGGGGTGCGGATCAAAGACAGCGCCATCGTGGCCGCCGCAACGCTGTCCCACCGGTACATCACCGACCGTTTTCTTCCCGACAAGGCCATCGATCTGGTTGATGAATGCGCCTCAAAGCTGAGGATCGAGATCGACAGCATGCCGGTGGAGATCGACGAGATTCAGCGAAAAATCACCCAGGCCGAAATCGAGCGGCAGGCGCTCAAAAAAGAGACCGACCCGGCTTCAAAAGAGCGGTTGGAAAAGCTGGAGGTCGACATTTCCGATATGAGCGGCGATCTGAACGAGATGAAGGCCCACTGGCAGAATGAAAAAGACATGATTCAGACCCTCCGGAGCATCAAAGAAGCCCAGGAGCAGTTCGGCATCGAAGAGCAGCAGGCCGAGCGGGAAGGAAACCTGGCCAGGGTGGCGGAAATCCGGTACGGAAAAGCTGCGGAGCTTCGCAAGCAGCTGGATGAGGCCAACCGGAAGCTGGCCGATCTTCAGTCGGGGCGAAAGATGCTCAAGGAGGAAGTGGATGACGAGGACATCGCCGAGGTGGTTTCCCGATGGACCGGGATTCCGGTGAGCAGGATGCTGGAAGGAGAGCGGGAAAAACTCATCCAGATGGAAGATCGACTGGCAAAACGCGTGATCGGTCAGAGTGAAGCCATCCGGGCCGTGTCCAATGCGGTGCGCCGAGCCCGCTCGGGACTTCAGGATCCCAACCGACCCATCGGATCGTTTATTTTCATGGGACCCACCGGGGTGGGTAAAACCGAGCTTGCCAAGGCCCTGGCGGAGTTTATCTTCGACGATGAACAGGCCATCGTTCGGATCGACATGTCGGAATATATGGAAAAGCACGCGGTGGCCCGGCTTATCGGCGCTCCTCCCGGATACGTGGGGTATGAAGAGGGCGGATACCTGACCGAAGCCGTTCGGCGGCGGCCTTATTCGGTGGTCCTTTTCGACGAAATCGAAAAGGCGCACCCCGAAGTCTTCAATGCCCTACTGCAAATCCTGGACGACGGCCGCATGACCGACGGCCACGGCAGGACGGTGGACTTTAAAAACACCATCATCATCATGACCTCAAACGTGGGCAGCCAGTATATTCAGGAGTTGGGGGCGACCCGGCAGGAGGAGATGAAAAAGCGCGTCATGGACGCGCTGCGCACGCAATTCAAGCCCGAGTTCCTCAACCGGGTCGATGAGATCATCGTGTTTCACAACCTCTCTGCGGATCAGCTCCGGGCCATTGTCGAAATCCAGATTCAGCGCCTCGACAAACGGCTTGCCGATCGCCACATCGAGCTGACCCTTGAGGACGGAGCCCGGGCCTACCTTGCGGAAAAAGGGTATGATCCGGTGTACGGGGCCCGCCCCTTGAAACGCGCCGTTCAGCAGTATATCGAAAACCCGCTTTCCCTGCAGATCCTTGAAGGCCATATCCGGGAGGGAGACCGGATCCGCGCTGCGGTGGAGGGGGATCGGATCGTTTTCAAGACCCTTTAACGGCCTTTATGCCCCTTTTCCCCTGGAGGGTGTCCGGTTTGCCTTGCCGCTTATATGATCGCTGGGGCGCTTGGGAGCCTCTGAAAAACCAAGCGCCCTCTTTATTTGTTCTTATCCCTCCTGGGTCCAGCCTTTTAATCACTGTCTCGAAACAGAACGGTTCGCGTTCGGTAGAATTTGTTGCCCTGGCCAAGCAGTCAGAAAAAGGATTGCCATTGATTTCCCGGATGATATAAAATCTTTTACCAAGTCCAGCAGTTCCATTGGATGTTTCCCAATAGGAAGACGTGATGGAACCTATCCATCCGGATTACCCGGCATTAAGATCACCGCTGCGGGAACGGGCGAGATAGGCGTTCGGGCAGAGACGAGCGATGGCCCACACGGACTGTCACGGACAGACAGGGAACGACACGGACGGACACGGACAGGCTGGGATAACGGGGGCCGGGCATGGTTGAAAAAGAGCCGTTGATCCCCAAACACGGCGGGTACCGAAAGCTGAAAAGCTTTCAAATCGCGCAGCTCATCTACGATGTAACAGTTCGGTTTTGTGAGCTTTACGTAGACCGGTTCAGCCGCACCCGGGACCAGATGGTGCAGGCTGCCCGCAGCGGGGTGCAGAATATCGCCGAGGGTAGCCAGGCATCGGCAACCTCGAAGAAAACCGAATTGAAGCTCACCAATGTGGCCCGGGCCAGCCTGGAAGAGCTGCGCCTGGATTACGAAGACTTTTTGCGTCAGCGGAGGCTGCCGGTGCTGCCGCCCGATCACCCGG
>ENA-OSEO01004682-OSEO01004682.1-sediment-metagenome-genome-assembly--contig:-NODE-4682-length-14024-cov-8.760665_pt1 | contig 14024 bp, 9 predicted proteins | sample MGYA00237883_ERZ534232 | MGnify/ENA metagenome assembly ERZ534232 | reverse complement strand
CTCGGAAAAGCCGGACCTTCGGCCCCCAGTTTCACCATGGTTTTTTCCAAAAACTCGGCCGTTTCCGATTCGGTCCGTCCCGGCTGCAGAAAATCAAGGGTCTGCTGCAAAGCCTTTTCCGTGAGGCGCAAGGCCTGGGTGATCAGCCTGATTTCACCGGGGTCCTTGACCGCCCGCATCTTTTCCACCAAGCCCGGCGCGGCGATCATCTCGGTTTTTTGACCGATTTCCTTGACCAATAAGCGGTGAGACTGGACGGTCAGGTGATTCTCTTCGAACCCCAACCGCCGAAGACGAAACCGTTTGACCAGTCGGCCCACGGCTTGGGCTTGTCCCTGCCGGTAGACTTCGACCTCAAAATCAGCCGCCTCCTTTCGAGCCTGGACCGCGTAACGGAAATCCGTCAGGAGGAACTGGCGACGCCGGGTGATCAGCAGACAGCCGGACGACTCATCCAACTGGGGGTCTTCTGCGGTGAAACCGGACAGGTAGCGCCGATTCTCCGGGCGGGAAATCAACAGGGCCGGCAAATCGGCTTCCGACAGGGCCTGCCGCAATTTTTTGAGACGATCATTATAATTAATCGTTTTCACCAGGTTTCACGCACCTTGACCTTGTGGCGGCGCAAGTATTCCTTAAGTTCGCCGATAGTGTATTCGCCGTAATGGGTGATCGAAGCGATCAAGGCGGCGTCCGCCTTGGCTTCGGTCAAGGCGGCCAGCAGATGCTCCGGTCGGCCGGCCCCGCCCGAAGCAATGACCGGGATGTTTACGTTAGTCGAAATCAACCTAGTCAGGTTGAGTTCATAGCCCTCTTTGGTCCCGTCGGCGTCGATGGAATTAAGGCAGATTTCGCCGGCCCCGAGACGTTCCCCTTCCTTGGCCCACCACAGGGCGTCTATCCCGGTCGGCCGGCGGCCGCCGTCGATGACTATTTCGTACCCGGAAGGAATCCGGGGCGTCCTTGGAACCTTGAGGACATCCATGCCCAGGACGATGCACTGGGAACCGAAGGCCTGAGCCCCTTCGCCGATGATCCGGGGATTGCGGATCGCCGCTGAATTGACGCTGACTTTTTCGGCTCCGGCCAGGAGGACCCGGCGCATGTCTTCCAAAGTCCGGATGCCGCCGCCCACGGAAAAGGGGATGAAGATGTTTTCGGCCGTCCGCCGGACTACGTCGATCAGGATATCCCGCCGGTCAGACGAGGCGGTGATGTCGTAAAAGACCAATTCGTCCGCGCCTTCTTCATAATAAATCCGGGCCGTCTCGACCGGATCGCCTATATCCACGTTGCCCTTGAACTTGACGCCCTTGGTCAGTTTTCCGTCCCGGACGTCCAGACAGGGGATGATGCGGCGGCTAAGCATACCGGCCGTCCCAGTTGCAAAAATTTTTCAAGATGTTGAGCCCGGGGCCTCCGCTCTTTTCCGGATGGAACTGGACCGCCACCAGGCTGCCCTGGCCGACGACCGAGGCGAAAGACAACCCGTAATCGGTCCGGCCGATGACGTGGGAAGTATCGGCCGGGGCCGGATAATAGGAATGAACAAAGTAGAATTCCTGGTCCGGGCTCACGTTCCGGAAAACCGGGTGGTCCTTGGCCAAACTGACCCTGTTCCAGCCCATGTGGGGAATCTTTAGCTTTTCGCCGTTTTCCGACAGATCAGGCGGAAAACGCCTGGTCCGGCCGGGCAGCAGGCCCAAACAGACCGTGCCGCCGTCCTCCTCGCTGAAGTCAAAGATGATCTGGGTCCCCAGGCAAATGCCCAGCAGAGGCGTGCCCTGGTCTCTGATCCGAAGCAAAACCTCGTCCAAATCCAGACGCTTGAGGTCGGCCATGGCCGCACCGGCCGCGCCCACGCCGGGGAAGATGACCTTGTCCGCGGCCAGGATAACTTCAGGATCTTGAGTGACCGCGGCTTGAAAACCCAGAAAACGAACGGCCCTCAGAACGCTGGTCAAATTCCCGGCTTCATAGTCGATGATGGCGATACTGGGCATCAAGTTACCTAATTCCAAAATTAATCCGGCGAACAAGAGTTTAGTTAAAAAAACCCTCAAATGCAAGGGTAGGGGAATTTAGCATGTTTTCAGGTTGTTGGGGTATAATAATATCAACCGTCCGGATTGACCGCCTCCGGTCCGAACCCGGACGTTTAGACGAGAGGACCGGATAACTCTATCACCAGAATAAAGAAAGGCCTTCGAGGACCTCAATGAAAACCGGGGCCCGAAAGGGAAACTTTTCTGGACTAAAGTCCAGGCTTAGTATAAATAAAAAAAGTCGGGGCGTGGCGCAGTTTGGTCAGCGCGTCTGCTTTGGGAGCAGAAAGTCGGAGGTTCAAATCCTCTCGCCCCGACCAAATTATTCCCCTAAGTTAAGTCGTCTTGCCAGGCGCTTTTTTTCCAGACAGATAGCCCCAGGTTTAGTCACTGGTCAGAGCCAAGCCCCCGGCGAGGGCCAGTTGAAAACCAGGTTCCGAATTCCGCTGGTATGGGAAATTTAATTTCCTATTTAAAATTAGTATGTAATATCAAAGGATTAAGCATGATAGTTAAGCTTGGGGCCGGGTGTTGGTCCTGGCAACAACATAAAATCGGAAAATTCAATTCCGATTTTACTGGGGTCTGGAGAAAATATTTAATGAAATATCAATAAAATATGGCTTAAGCATGATTTTTGAATAAATACCGCTTTAAAAGGGGACATACGAAGTAGCCCGAAGAAGGGAACCTTCGTGTGATCAATTGCTGGAAAGAGAAGCATTGAGAATTGTAAGGAGATTTAAGATGAGGAAAGTCACCCGTATTTTACCGATCATTATGAGTCTGTCCCTTCTGTTGGTCGGCGTCGCCCTGGCCAAGGAAGCAGACGTAGAAGGCGGCAAGGATCACCCGCTCTTCAATCGTATGCCGGGCTTCTACATTAAGGAATATACCGAAAAGGAGTTTGACACCCACGAATTCAGGGACGCCAAACTTGAGCCGGTTAATGTGGATGGCCGTTTTTTCGAGATCGTCTATGCGCTCCAGCCAGAGGCCAAAGAGCCCAGCCAAGTAGAGATTCTCCGCAACTATGAAAACGCCGTTAAAAAGATCGGCGGGACCGTCTTGTACAGCAATTGGGACGGCTCTTCGTTCATGAAGGTGGTCAAGGAAGACAAGGAGATTTGGGTTCAAATCAGCGCCTATATGACCTATGAACCCAGACTGTTCATTGTCGAAAAGGAAGCCATGGCGCAAAAAATCGTGGCCAACGCCGAAGCCCTCTCCAATGATATCCGGTCTACGGGTCATGTGGCCGTGTACGGCATTTATTTCGACTCCGGCAAGTCCGTGATCAAACCCGAATCCGAGCCGGCTTTGTCGGAAATCGCCAAGCTCCTTCAAAGTGACCCCGGCCTCAAGTTGAATGTGGTCGGGCATACCGATAATGTGGGGAAAATGGATTACAACATGAAGCTCTCTCAGGCCCGGGGAGAGGCAGTGGTCCAAGCTCTGGTGACCAAATACGGAATCGCTTCCGACCGCCTGAAGGGGTACGGCGTCGGGCCGCTCGCCCCGGTGGCCTCTAACGAGAACGAGGCGGACAAAGCCAAGAACCGGCGGGTGGAATTGGTTAAGCAGTAAACCAGTTCATACCGGACCAGTCCGCGATTGTTTTTTTATCCTGGAACTTTTTGGTCGGACTATCATGTCCGGCGAAGAGGTTTTGCTTGGTCCTTATCATTCTACGGGCAAATAAACTCATTAATCTTTAAAGAAAATTTGGAATCATGAAAAAGACGCTAATCAGCTTTTGTTCAATTCTTCTGGTATTTATGGCGGCAACGTCTCTTTGCGCCGGAGGACCCAAGTACCTGCCGGATTACCCCGGCCGGGCTTCCGTCAAGGTCGACACGGGCAACACCGGAGATTACAAACTAAACCCTGCGGAAGCCTCCGCCTATCATCAGAATCTCCGCCGTCTGGCGGACCTGCTTTTGGCCCAGCCCACGCTCAGTCGGCCCCGAGGTATTAATATTGAAGGTGTCATCGGCGCCCATCCCATCGGCTCCTTCATGAATCATCCGCCGGCCCCCTCGGCCCCGGTCCCGGGTTCCGGACAATTTTATTACCAGGATTGCCTTGAGATAGATGGCAAGCCTGCCTGACTGAAGCCGACGCCTTATGAAATGAGAGTGGTTATCAATGATCCTGAGCATTCCGGCCTCCATTTTTTCGGTGGAGGGGCGGAGAGGGACACGCAGGGCCGCTATATTTATTTTATGTCCACGAAGATCGGCGAGGTTCAAGGCTTCCCTCTTTACCGAAATAAGGATGGTTTCGATACGCTGATTCTGAACAACAACCGAAAACCTATCTGGTTGCCTTTGCCCCAGGAGGAATTTCTCAAGCTTGAGATTCGAAGGATGGAAAAGGAGCTGGCCGAGAGCGGGCCGATTGGTCAAGACCCCTCCAATCCATACCGGCAACGGTTGGAGCGACATAAGGCGCTGTTAGCGGGTATGCCGCCCTCCGAACGGCAGGCCCAGGCCGTTTACCTGCCCAACGAGAATGTGCTCGATCCGGACTTGGCCCCTTCGGGTTCCGAGGAAGGCCTGCCCCTGGTCGTCGCCAACCGGGACTGGTACGACCCGGCCGTGCCCCGGACGGCGATTCAGCTCATCGCCGTCACCTTCGCCTGCAACCTCATTGATGACCCGAACGACACCGGACCGCCGACTGAAGACCTGCCGGTATCCTGTCTGCGGCTTTGGGAGACGAAGCAGACGAGCGACTGGAAGGCGGTCAGCGCGGTCCTGCGCCCTTGAAAAAAGAGGAAGCCATAACTCTTATTTTATGAATAAAGTAATCCGCTTCACTTTTGTGACGAAGGTTAAAAAACTTCTCCTTGCCTCAATAATTAGTTTAATATATAAAGTTATCTGGGAGACAAATACCAAAATGAATCACCATTAAATCCCAGGGAGGACAGCCATGGCCGAGAAAATCAGGGCAGTGGACAAGGTGGAAATTTTAACCCTTCAGGACAACTACATCGACCTGGTCGCCCGGGACGACTCGGCCGTGGTCAAGAGGGCCTTGCCGCTCAAGGGCTTGGAAGCCAAAAACAGCATCTTGGCTGAACACGGTTTTTCGGCTGTGGTTTCCGTAACGGAGAAAGATCAAACTCGCAGCCTTCTCTTCGATTTCGGATATTCGGCCCATGGGGCGGCTTTTAACGCCGAAGCCCTGAGTGCCGACCTGACCCGAATCGAGGCCATGGCCCTGTCCCACGGCCATCCGGACCATGTGGGGGGCTTGGAACAACTGACCAAACTGGTGGGCCGAGAAGGAATAGAGCTGGTCCTCCACCCGGCCGCTTTCCGTTATCCCCGCTACCTCAAGGTTTCCGAGGAGTTGAAGATTTATTTTCCATCCTTCACCCGGGAAAAAGTCGCCGCCGCCGGAATAGTTTTGAAAGAGACGACCGGGCCGCTTCCCCTGCTTGACGGGACTTTGCTTTTTCTTGGTCAGATACCCCGCCGGACCGACTTCGAAAAAGGGGCCCCTTCCTTGTGTTACGAGGATCACGGTCAGGAGAAGCAGGACACCTTCGAAGACGACACGGCCATTGTCCTCAAGGTCAAAAATAAAGGACTGGTGGTCTTGTCCGGATGCGCTCACGCCGGCATCGTCAACACGGTCTGGCAGGCCCGAGAGGTCACCGGCGTGGACAAGGTCTTCGCCGTCATGGGCGGTTTTCATCTGGGCGGACCGGACCAAGCCCCGGTCATCGCCCCGACCATCGCCGCTTTAAAGGAAATAAACCCGGACTATATTGTCCCGACTCACTGCACCGGCCGCCAGGCCGTCATGCGGATCGAAGCCGCCATGCCGGACAAATTCATTCTGAACATGTCCGGCACCAGGTTGACTTTCGCCGCTTGAGCTTTAGTTCCAGGACACGAAGAGGCTGGGGCCGGGCCTCAATTTAACCCTGAACCGGCCCATAACTTAGAAGGGCCGTCCGAGGCCGGGTCCCGACCGGACCCGGCTTCAGGCTATTTACTTGCAAAAATAAAATCTCTCCGTTATTTTCAAAATACAGCCAAGCCAATCTCTTAGTTGGGGCGCTATGGCCCTGCCGATTTTTCAGATGTTTAGGAATCGTTTAATGGGAATCCTTTTAAATATCTTGTAGTCAACCGACCAACAGGCGTCAGTGAGCAGGAGATTTTATGGCCAGCAAGAAAAAGGGAAGGAATCCGAAAATATCGCCGGCCGAGACCTATCGTCATCCCGAAGCCGCCAGCCTTTTGCGGCCGGACGTGGGCACTCAGGCCCAGTTCCGCAAGAAGAAGCCGCCGGCAACCTACCAATATGATTCGTCCCTGTCGCCGGCCCTGGATTGGGACGGTCAAAACTGGGCCCGGGAACGCGGCGAGCAATTGATCCGCCGAATCCAGGAAGCCGCGACCCTGGAACAGGCCAAGGCCGCGGCCGAGGAATTGAAGCGCCTGTCCCGGCCTTTTCTCAACTGGGCCGGCAAGGCCGAACGCCTCTCCTTCGACGTTCCGACTCTGCCCTTGTTCATCCATGAGCGCCTGTCCACCAAGGCCGTCGTCGAGACCCTCAAAGGCCATAAGCGGGACAAGCAGATGGATATGTTCGACCTGTTCGGCGACCCTCAACATTCGGTCGCGGATCAGATTCTCAAGGCCTACGAATATCAGGATGAATGGGTCAACCGCCTTATCCTGGGCGACTCCCTGGTGGTCATGAACTCCCTGCTGCACTACGAAAACCTGGGCGGCCAGGTCCAGATGATCTATATGGACCCGCCCTACGGGGTCAAATTCGGCTCCAATTTCCAGCCCTTCATCCGCAAACGCGACGTGAAACATAACGACGATGACGACCTGACCCGCGAGCCGGAAATGGTCAAAGCCTACCGGGACACCTGGGACCTGGGCCTGCATTCCTATTTGACCTATCTGCGGGACAGACTGCTCCTGGCCCGGGAACTGCTCGCCCCCACCGGCAGCATTTTTGTCCAGATAAGCGACGAGAATTTGCACCATGTCAGGGAAGTGATGGATGAGGTGTTTGACCCTAAAAATTTCAGCGGACTAATTGTGTTCCGTACGACTGGGGGACAGAGCAGTGCTCTTTTATCAACTTCTACCGATTTTTTACTGTGGTATTCGAAAGATAAATCACGAGCAAAGAATATATTTAAGAATCCAACAATCCCTAAAATTGGGGGTTTAGGTGATAAATCCGGTCAGTATACCTGGATTGAACCTATCGACGGCTCTATAGAGCCAAGACAATTGACAAGACAAGAACTAGAAAATAACGAAATTCCTGATGGTTATCGTCTATTAGCTCATGATACGATATATTCACAAGGTTCACCATCTGATCCAAACGAGAGAATCTTTGTATGGAAAAACCAACGCTTTATTTGTCCACCAAACACCCACTGGAAACCAGGGGTTAAATCGGGTGGAATGGAAAGATTAGCTAAAGCTAATAGGCTAATGGTTATTGGCAACACCCTTAGATATAAAAGATATGTAGAAGATTTCCCAGTCTATCAAATCGACAATGTATGGAACGATACAGCTATTAGCGGTTTTGCGAGAAAGAAAGAATACATCGTTGAAACAAGCACGAAGGTTGTTGAACGTTGCCTCCTCATGACCACGGACCCTGGGGACTTGGTGCTTGATCCCACCTGCGTGCGGAAGGGGACCATGATTTTGACCCCTCTTAATCCCGCCGTCAACGAAGACGCCCCTCTTAGTCCCGCCGTCAACGGGGGGAAAGAAGAGGGTCTTGCTCCCTCCCCGTTGACGGGGAGGGCTGGGGAGGGGCTGCCCCAAATGGCCGAGAAGACCGAATATAAAGCCCGCCTTGCTCCCGCCGTCAACGAAGACGCCCCCCTTAGTCCCCCCGTCAACGGGGGGAAAGAAGAGGGTTTTGCTCCCTCCCCGTTGACGGGGAGGGCTGGGGAGGGGCTGTCCCAAATGGCTGGGGTGGGGCTTTTTCCCATCGAATCCCTCCGTCCCGGCGATTGGGTCTTCGGCCACGACGGCCGGCCCCACAGGGTCCTGCGGGTGATTCAAAGACGCCGCCAGGGCGGCCTGATCGGCGTGAAGCAGGCCCGAAGCGAAAAAGTTCTATGGGCGACTCCGGACCATTATTTCCTCTGCGCCAAACGGACGCGGTCTTACGGAGCCGATCGGACCTGGAAACATGTCCCGGCCCGCCACTTTAACCGGGCCAAACAACTCCGGCGGGAGATGACCCAACCCGAGCGGGAGTTGTGGCGGTTATTGCGGGCCGGCCAATTGGGGGTCAAGTTCCGCCGGCAGCATCCCCTCGGCCCTTATTTCGCGGATTTTTATTCCTGGGAAGCGGGCCTGGTGGTGGAAGTCGACGGCGAATCTCATTTTTCCCCTGAGTCCCAGGCCTATGACCGGGAAAGAACCGATTATCTTGAGGCCTTGGGTTTGACTGTTCTGCGGTTCACCAACCTTGACCTTCAGCATGAGAAGGAAGCCGTGGTTGAAACCCTAATGGAGGTGCTCGACGGCGTCAAACCATCGGAGGACCATTACCGGGAATGGCGGCGGGCCGATCGTCTTCGCTGCGGCGACACGGTCTATTTCGGGCCTGGCCTGGAACCGGTCGCGATAGTCGGTTTGGATGAAGCGGATACGGCGGAGGAGGTCTATGATCTCGAAGTCGAAGGCTGCCATTCATTTTTGACCGAGGTCTGCGCGGTGCACAATTGCGGCAGCGGCACGACCGCGTACGTGGCCGAACAATGGGGCCGCCGCTGGATCGCCATTGACACCAGCCGGGTGCCTCTGGCCTTGGCCCGGCAGCGGCTGCTGACGGCCACCTTTCCCTACTATCAGCTCAAGGATGAAAAACGGGGACCGGCCGGCGGTTTCGTCTATGTACGCAAACAGAACCGCAAAGGAGAGGAAATCGGCGGGATTGTCCCCCATGTCACCCTGAAGAGCATCGCCAATAATGAACCGCCACAAGAGGAAATCCTGGTCGACCGGCCTGAAGTGGACAACGGCGTCACCCGGGTCAGCGGCCCCTTCTGCGTGGAAGCGACCATACCCACGCCGGTGGACTGGGAAGGCGACGGCATCGAAGATTCAGGCTCGGCGGAAGCCCAAGGCTATGCCTCTTACGAATCGCGGATGCTGGAAGTTCTGCGCAAATCGCCCGTTCTTCATTTGGGCCACGGCAAGACCGTGACCTTGCACCAAGTCCGGCCGCCGGCCAAGACCCTTTCCCTGTCGGCCGAGGCCTGGGTGGACGCCTCGGCTCCCGGACAGAAACCGACCTTGGAAGACGTGATCCACGAGGCGGCGGAAAAAAACGGCCGGGAACTGCCCTTGTCCAAACAGCCCGTGGCCATCGTCTTTGGTCCGGAAAACGGGGCGGTCAGCGAAAAACTGATCTACGAGGCGGCCCGTGAGGCCCACCTGAAAAATTATACCCATTTATATGTGATCGGCTTCGCCATCCAGGCCAACGCCCGCAAGCTGGTCGAGGAATGCGAAGAGGTGGTGGGCGTGCCGGCGACCTATGTGCAAGCCACCCCGGACCTGACCATGGGCGACCTGTTAAAGAACATGCGCTCCAGTCAGATTTTCAGCGTCTGCGGACTCCCGGAAGTCAAAATTCATAAGGTCAAAGCGGCGAGCGAGGGCGATCCCGTTCAGTATCAAGTCGAACTCCTGGGCCTGGACGTCTTTGACCCGATCAACATGGAAAACGACCACCGCCGGGGGGACGACGTGCCGGCCTGGTTCCTGGATATTGATTACAACGGACTTTGTTTCCACGTCAGCCAGGCCTTCTTCCCCCGGACCAGCGCCTGGGACAGTCTGAAAAAGGCCCTTAAGGGCGCGTACGAAGAAAGCGTCTGGGACCACCTGGCCGGAACGGTCAGCGCCCCGTTCGAGGCGGGCGAACACGGACAAATCGCGGTTAAGGTCATTGACGATCGGGGCAACGAGCTATTGGTCCAGAAGTCGCTGAAAGAGGCCGAGTGATGGTTGCCAAGGCCGATAAAGAAAACTTCGAGGTTCCGGAACCGATACTTAATTCGCCTTATCAGGAGCCGGCGGAATATTGGCATATCGAGGAAGGGCGGCTGGCTGAGCGCCGGCCGGGCCGGCGTCCGGCGGGCTACTTCTACCGTGATCCCGGCCTGACCGCGGCTTCCCTCGAGGACCAAAGCGTCAAAGGTTCCTGGGTGGAACTAATCCTGGTCAACCTGATTCGGGACCGGCTTAAGGAGTGGCGCGTTCAGGGTTGGCCGGGAGCCACCCGCACCACCCTGGAACTGCTCAATTACTGGCGTCGGGACGGCCGAGCGGAGCCGCTGTTTTTTGCCCAGATGGAAGCAGCGGAGACCATTATTTTCCTCAGCGAGGCCCGCGAAGACTTCCGGCAAGGCCTCGACATCCCCCTCGATGAACCCAGCTCCGATCGTCTGGGTAATGGGTACCGCGCCTTCCGGCGCTACGCCTGTAAAATGGCCACCGGGTCCGGCAAGACCACGGTCATGGCCATGCTGGCCGCCTGGAGCATCCTGAACAAGGTCAACGATCGCGGCGACGCCCGTTTTTCCGACGTGGCCCTGGTGGTCTGTCCCAACGTGACCATCCGCAATCGCTTGCGCGAACTGGATCCCCAGGAAGGAGAAGCCAGCCTTTACCGCACCCGCGACCTGGTCCCCCCTCATCTGATGCCGGATTTGACCCAAGGCCGCGTCCTGGTGACCAACTGGCACGTGTTTGAGCCTCAAGCGGTGCATCCGGGCGGCGTGCCCTCCAGAGTATCCAAAGCCGGGGTCCCGGTGCGGACCAAGGAGACCATCACCATCGGCCCCAAGACCACCACGGCTCGGGGCCGGCGGTATTTGACCTTGAAAGATTTTGAAAAACAGGTGGCGGCGGGATTGCTGCGGATTCTGAAAGAGGACCGCGACAAGCAAGGCCATTTGAAAAAGGTCGAGGTCGAGTCGGTCAAATACGTGGAAAGCGATACGGCCCTGATCAACCGCGTCCTGGGCCGGGAAGTCGGCGGAAAACAGAACATCCTGGTCTTTAATGACGAGGCCCACCACGCCTATCGTATCCGTAAACCCGAGCCGGATGAGATTGAAGATGAACTCTTTCCGGACGAGGAAGAAAGCGAGGTCTTCTTCAAGGAAGCCACGGTCTGGATAGACGGGCTGGACAAAATCCATAAACTGCGCGGGATCAACTTCTGTGTGGACCTCTCGGCCACCCCATATTATCTCGGCCGCGTCGGGCAGGACGCCAACCGGACCTTTCCCTGGGTGGTCAGCGACTTCGGCTTGACCGACGCCATTGAATCCGGCTTGGTCAAGATTCCCCAGTTGGCGGTCCGGGACACTTCCGGAGCGGAGATTCCGGGCTATTTCAATATCTGGCGCTGGATTCTCCCCAAACTGACTTCCGCCGAACGCGGGGGCAAAAAGGGCAACCCCAAGCCTGAAGCTATCCTGAAATGGGCCCACACGCCGATAGCCATGCTGGCCGGCCTATGGGAAGACCTGCGCCGGGAATGGGACCAGGTTAAAGACGATCCGCGTCCGCCGGTTTTCATCCTGGTGTGTAAGAACACCAAGATCGCCAAGGTGGTTTATGAATGGCTGGCCGAGAATAAGCCGCCCATGGGCATTCCACCCGCCAATGTTCATGGTTTTCTCAACGAAAATGGCAAGATCAATACCATTCGCGTCGACTCCAAGGTGGTTCAGGAGACGGACTCGGATCAGGCCAAGTCGGATGAATCCGCCTGGATGAGGAAAACACTGGATACCGTGGGAACGACCGAATGGCCCACGGATCGACAAGGACGGCCGCTTTACCCGGATGGATTTGAAGCCTTGGCGGAAAAGCTGGGCCGTCCGCTCCATCCGCCGGGCCGGGACATTCGGTGCATCGTCAGTGTGGGGATGTTGACCGAAGGTTGGGACTGCAAGACGGTGACTCATATTGTCGGACTCAGGCCCTTCATGTCCCAGCTTCTTTGCGAGCAGGTGGTGGGCCGCGGTTTGAGGCGGACCAGTTATGAAGTTGGAGATGACGGAAAACTGACCGAAGAGGTGGCCAAGGTCTTCGGCGTGCCGTTTGAGGTGATCCCCTTCAAGGAAAACAAAGGCCGGTCGGTCAAGACCAGGCCGAAGCGTCACCATGTCTGCGCGGTCCCGGCCAAAGCTCGTTATGAGATCCGTTTCCCCCGGGTCGAAGGCTACCGGCAAGCCATTAGAAACCAAGTGCAGGTTGATTGGAAAGCCGTGGCCTCACTCCCTCTCGACCCGGCCAGGATACCGCCGGAGGTTCAGGTCAAGGCCGCCCTGCCCGCCAATCAAGGTCGCCCGTCTTTGACGGGGCCGGGCAAGCTTGAAAGTGTTGATTTGAATCCTTATCGGTCCGGTCGGCGGTTCCAGGAACTGGCCTTCGACCTGGCGGCGACCCTGACCAAGGAATATGCCTCCCGCGAAGGATGCGCGGCTCCCGCCCACGTCCTTTTTCCGCAACTAGTCAAAATCACGCAAAAATACCTTCAACAAAAGGTGCGGCCCATTCCACCGGCCGATATTCTGGATGTCTTTTGTTCCCCTTATTATGGTTGGGTGATCGAGACCTTGGTCGAGGCCGTCAAGCCGGATGTGTCGCAAGGTGAAGCGCCGGAAATCCCACGCTACGAAAGCAGGCGGAGACCAGGATCGACGGCGGAGGTGGATTTTTGGACCAGCAAGGAAGTCCGGGAAGTGGACAGGAGCCATGTCAATTATGTGGTCGCGGATACAAAAAAATGGGAGCAATCCGCCGCCTATTATCTTGACACGCATCCCAAGGTCGAGGCTTTTGCCAAAAATGCCGGACTGGGCTTTGCCGTGCCCTACCTTCATAACGGTCAGCCTCACGACTACGTCCCGGATTTTATAGTCCGTCTAAAGCTTGAGTCTCCGACGTATTTGATCCTGGAAACAAAAGGCTTCGACCCCCTGGCCGAAGTCAAGGCCCAGGCCGCCCGGCGTTGGGTGGAAGCGGTCAACGCCGAAGGCGGTTATGGCCGATGGTCTTATGCCGTGGCCCGGAAACCGGAAGAAGTGAAAAAAATCCTGGATGAATTTGTTTTGTAAATTGAAATTCCTTTATTCGGCCCGGCCGGAGAGGCTTGGGGGCCTTCTCTGGCGGGCAAGCCGAGTGGTTTTAATCTATGGCTTTATCGGCGGCAGGTTATTTCTGTTGAGCGAACCTGCGGCACAGATTCACCCCGGCTTTGGGGTCCAGGGTCCAGGCGTCGGCCCCGACGTAATCGCGCACGGCCAAGGTGGTCGGCCCGCCGCCCACGATCACGAATCGGTCCGCCCGCAGGTTTTTTTCCTTGAGCAGGTCCACGGTCTTTTTCATCGATTCAAAAGTAGGAGTAATCAAGGCCGACAGAGCCACAATCTTGGCCTCTAACTTGGAGACCTGTTCGACGATGGTCTCAGGGGGCACGTCCACCCCTAAATCATAAACCTCGAAACCGCCGGCCTTCAACAAGGTGGCGACGATGTTCTTGCCGATGTCGTGAATGTCGCCTTGAGGCGTGGCGATGACCGCAGCGCCCAAGGCGGCCCGGCCCGGGTTGTTCAGCAGGAGAGGCTCCAGTTTGGCCGCCGCTTTTTTAAACAAGTCGGCCGACATGATCAGTTCGGCCAGAAAATATTCCCCCCGGCTGTACAATTCCCCGACTTGGTCCATGCCCGACCGGCAGTCTTCCAGGATGTCCAGAGGGTCCCGGCCGGCGGCCATGCCCTGATCGACCAGGGTCATTACTTCGGTGAATTTGAGGGCGCCCAAAGCCCGGCCGATTTCACCCAGGGGAGTCTCGATCGGAGCTTCGGCTGTTTCGACCCCCGCAGTCTTTTCCGCCTTGACCCGGCCTTTTCGGCCCCGGTAACTCCGGCCGGTC
>ENA-OSEO01004680-OSEO01004680.1-sediment-metagenome-genome-assembly--contig:-NODE-4680-length-14025-cov-4.550330_pt1 | contig 14025 bp, 11 predicted proteins | sample MGYA00237883_ERZ534232 | MGnify/ENA metagenome assembly ERZ534232 | reverse complement strand
AGATCACCGGCACCAACTTCCCCACGCGCGACGGCACGGGCATCCGCGACTACATCCACGTGTGGGACCTGGCGCGCGCGCACGTCAACGCGGTAACGCAGTTTGACGAAGTCTTTGAACGCGCCGGCAGTCCGGTCAGTAATTACCTGGTGATCAACCTGGGTACAGGTCGCGGTGTGACCGTGCGTGAACTGATCACCGCCTTTGAGAAGGTCTACGGACAGACCATCAACACGCGCGAGACCGATCCCCGCCCCGGGGATGTGGCCGGCTCGTATACCAACGCCGATACGGCCAAACGCCTGTTGGGCTGGAAGGCCGAGTTGAGCATTGAGCAAAGCATCTCCGACGCTCTCAAGTGGGGAGAGTTGCGAGAGTCGCTGCTCAAATACGATTGAAAGATAAAGAACCCCGAGAGGGGTTCTTTTTTTAGGAATACTTTTGTGGAGTGCGCCAACCTGCCCCGGCACTTTTGGGGCGGCGCGTCAGTGGATTCAATTTAATCAGTGCGTCCCCCATGAATCGGGGGACGGCACCGAACAGTTTACTTCTAAAAGTTAATCCTCGTAATGGACGAAGTACTGCACACATTCTTTCCTTGAGGAAAATCCCATTTCTGTCTGCAGTTCCTCCCAACCGCAAAGCGAAGCCATTCCGCCGTAATTGCCGGATTCCAGCACGGAAATGCACGCGCCTACAAACGCGGGCGGATAATCCGGGTTGGCTTCATACATCTCCTGACAGTATTGTGGAATATCTTCGGGATTTTCGGGGACGCAGGCGGCCATTAGCAAGAATATAAACGTGACGATAAGCACGACAAGTGTTTTTTTCATCTTATGCTCCTTAAACAGTAAAACCCACATAACGGATAAATGAGATGGTACCTGTAAAGCACCTCCTTAAACAACAAAAACCGGCAATATCAGCCGGTTTCGCTATTCGCTCCCCAGGGACTGTTACCTGAAAGTCAGGGAAAGCTGGAATATTCAATTCAGGAAAAGCGACCTACTACCAGTCCTGGATCATTACGTCTGAAAAAAAGATTTACATGAACATAGTAGCATTAATCCGATGGAAATTCAATTCTTCGGCCTGTTTGAGTTGGGGCATATCCAAAAGAGGGGGCAAATCCAGTCAATCAATTGATCAAATGGCTTTGGGGTGAGGGCGAAAAGAGACGGCGCGCCTCCAAAATCGGGCAGGGGGCTTAAATGATGCTACAATGAAAGGAGCCCCGATAATTCTTCGCCAATTTGAATATGATGAAGGTCTTTTTATGTTGACGCAGTCTTCAGGTGTTAATTTAAGACACTGGAAAGGTCGTCTATTTTGCAAATCGCATTGATCAAATCGTTTTCAAGTAAAGCCTGGCGTAATGCTGATACATTTCAACGGATTGAAGATAGCCTCAAAGAAAAGTGGACAGTCAGTTCGATTGCCACCCAGGATCCGCAAGAGCTTCACGAATTTTTGAGCCACATGAAGGAAAATTCTTCTGACGGAGTATTTGTTTTTAATATTTCCGAATATCTGGATGAAGACAAGAAGGAGGGTTTCATCCCTGCTTTACTGGATCAGTGGGGGTTTCCACATCTTGGGTCAAAGGCAGAGGTCATCGCGAATGGTTTGGATAAAGAAAAAACCAAGAGGCTCTTGATCGAGAATCATATCCCCACGCCGCGATTTTTCATTGCTACCACAATGGATTGCGATTATTCAGATCAAGCAGAAGGAATCGGTTACCCGTTGTTTGTAAAACCGCTTAATGAGGGTGGACATATCGGCATCAGCGACAACTCCATTGTCCGCAATTCGGATGATCTGCACAAGGAGATCGCAAAGATTCTCACCATCCAGAAAGAACCGGTTCTGGTTGAAGAATTCATTACCGGCGACAATATGCGTGAATTCAGCGTCGGTATCATTAATGGGGAAATAACAAGTTTTACACCGATTGAGATAGACTTTGTTTCCATGGGCCAAAAGACGGATATTCTCAGCTTTGAGTCCGCCGAACAGGACCTTGAACGGATCATGCTGGTCCGGGAGCAGGCTGTCCGCGAGAAACTGTACGCCCTGACCGAAAGGACTTTTTCCGCCATGGGCGCTTCGGATTACAGCAGGGTGGATATCAGGATGGGGCAAAACGGCTATTATGTTTTGGAGATCAATGTCATGCCGGGACTCGGCCCGCACAGCTTCCTGCCTGAAGCAGCGGAGACCATCCACAAGATCAATTATCACCAATTGATCCAAACGCTTGCCGAAAACTCGATCATCAGGCAGCAAAGCGAAACACTCGTTGCTTAATTAGTAGAAACAATTTGGCTTTCAAGGCCTGCCGGTGTCCGCATCGGACGTTATCTGTTTTCAAATTTATGCGTCCCCCAAAGATCGGGGGATGGCACCCTGTGGTTGATCGCATATTTTACGAGGCGCAGGGTGCAGGCTATCTCCCACAAAAGAGACTGGTTTTGTGGATGAGGGTGAAATCAGCCGATTGGAGCGCCTCTGGCGGGCTCTCTGAAAAAAATTCCTGCGTTATTTCGTTCACCAGGCCAGCAAAGGTAAAACCTTAAAAATAGTTGCTTTCCGAAACGTTTTGATTTATTATATTTGTGTTCCGAAACGTTTCGGATTTTTACTTCAAGGATGGGAAAACCAATGACAGTGACGATTAAAGATATTGCTAAAAAAGTCGGATTATCGGTTACCACAGTTTCAAGGGCATTAAACGATTTCGATGACGTCAATCCGGCCACCAAAGAAATAATCAAGAATGCAGCTGCTGAAATGGGCTACTCTCCCAATATCCTGGCACAACGATTTCAAAAGAAGCGTACCGATACGATCGGATTGATTCTGCCGACATTTGGCCCCCGGTTTTCAGATCCATTTTTCAGTGAGTTCATTGCGGGAATCGGCAACACAGCCGCCCAATACAAGTTCGATATGCTTGTTTCAACCCGGGCTCCAGGCGCAGAAGAAATGCAGGCTTACGTTCAAATGATTCAGGGTCGCCGGGTGGACGGACTGATCATCGTTCGCACCAGAAAAGAAGATAGCCGAATTACTTTCTTGAAAGATAACAATTTCCCCTTTGTATCTTTTGGAAGGACGGAGGGAAAAATCGATTTTTCCTTCGTTGATGAAGACAGCGTCTACGGCATGCAGCTGGTGGCCAATTATCTTCACGAAATGGGACACAGGAGAATCGCCTGCATCACCCCGCCCGATGATTTTATGTTTGCAAAATTCCGTTTTGAAGGGTTAAAAGACCGTCTTGAGCAGTTGGGCACCCATCTTGAACAAAATTATATTCGCATGGGGGATCTGACACAGAGAAGCGGCTATGAAGAAGCCGTTAAGCTTCTTAAAATGCCCGAACCCCCGACAGCCATCGTGGCATTTAATGACCTGATGGCTTTTGGTGCCATGAGTGCTGCACAAGACAAGGGGTTGGTTATCGGTAAAGATATTTCCATCACCGGATTTGATGATATCCCCATGGCAGCTTATTCTCATCCGCCTTTAACAACCGTGCACCAACCGATCTATCAGATCGGGGCGAAAGTCTGTGACCTGTTAATTAAGAAAGTTAACAATCAGCCAATTCAGGAAGATCAGGTTCTTCTTCGTCCTGAGTTGATCGTCCGGTCTTCAAGCGGGCCGGAAAAACTGGTTTAGGAGGTGGCCTTTAAAAATCGTTCTGTCGAGTCTATTATAGAAGGAGGAAGGTAAATGAAAAAAGGTCTATATGTAATTCTGGCAGCCGTTATGGTCCTGGCACTGGGGCTCTCTGCCTGCCAACCCCAAGTAGTAGAAAAAATTGTTGAAGTGACCAAAGAGGTTCCAGTGGAAGTGACACAACCGGCGGTTGACAAAACCGTGGTTGAATTCTGGACCACTGACAACGAGGAAGCACGCGTTGATGTTTATGATACGATCGCAAAACTCTACATGGAAGAACACCCTGACGTGGAAGTTCGTATCGTACCCATTGACGAAGCCACCATCAGCCAGCGCATCGCAACAGCGCAGGCGGCAAACAGGCTTCCTGATATCGTCCGTATGGGTGTTGAAAGATCAGCCGCTTTTGCCGCTGACGGCATCATCGACGAAGACGCAACCACGGCGGCCATTGAAGCCATCGGCGCTGATGATTTTAGAAGCGGTCTGCTCGAAATGGTGACCGATCCTGCCACCGGAAAATACGCCGCCATTCCATTTGACGGATGGCTTCAGGCAATTTGGTATCGCGGTGATTTGTTCAATGAATTAAACCTTGATGCCCCAACCACTTGGGATTCAATAAATGCTGCTTGCGACGCACTTCCAGGAACTGGGAACCTGTTGTACGGGGTTGTTCTGCCTGATGACCCAGGTCAGAATTATCCGCATCAAGTGTTCGAACAAGTTGCCATTTCCAACAATGCCTGGCCGTTTGACGCGGATGGCAATGTCACTATGAATTCGCCCGAAATGGTTGAGGCTCTTAAATTTTACACCGAATTGATTCGTTGTGCGCCTCCCGGCCCGCAATATTGGCGCGGCGCCCGCGAAATGTATGAACTTGACCAATCCGGCATGATGTTCTACAGCACTTACGTCATGGACGATCTGGTGGATGGGTCCGGAATGGAAAGCGGTGAAAACGTTCAGATTGCCGTTGAAAAACTGGCTGAAAAGACCGGTTTTGCACCTTCCATGGAAGGCCCCAATGGTGATGCCGTTTATGGCCAACTGGTTACGCTTGGTATCATGAATGGCGCCGATCTGGCAGCGCAGGACGTGGTCAAATTCTTCATGACCGGACAAAATTACACGGATGTGCTGGCTTTGGCTCCGTTAGGTAAAGTCCCCGTGTTATCCAGCGCGGTGGTTGGCTGGAAGGACCTGAGTCCATACTTTGCCAATTACTCCGCGGACACCCTGGATCAGATTGCTAATGGATATGAGAGCATGCAGCGCTGGCTGTTCAGGCCCGATTACGACGCCACAGAACGGGCTGTCGTGGGCGATATTGAAGGCCGTTTGTTGATCTCTCAGGTACTGAGCAATATCATCCTTGAGAAGTCCATGACACCTGAAACTGGGGCGGAATTCCTCCAGCAGGAAGTGGAAAAACTTCTGGCTGATCGCAGCGAGTAAACAACCTCTAGACCGGGATGGAGGAGATGATTGATCTTTTCTCCTCCATCTCGAACCTCAGGAGTTCTCATGAATGCTATTCTAAAGAAAAGAAGTTCACTGCAAGCCCGAGAGAGTCGACTGGCCTGGTTTTTATTATCTCCTACTGCATTGATCGTGTTTGGGTTGATCCTTTTTCCGGCCATTTTCAGTGTATGGATTAGTTTTCATGATGTAGGGCTGAGCAACTTGAACGATGTTTTTCACGCGCCGTTTATCAAATGGCAGAACTATGAAAGTGTTTTAAACGATTTTTCTTTCAAGTATCAGGATATCAAAAATCTGGGAGCGGCGGTCACAACGATTGTCTATTCAATTTCCGCAACGGTATTAACCGTTGTGGTTGGTTTGATTGCCGCATTGCTTTTGAACCGGCCTTTCAAGGCGCGCGGGGTGGTTCGCGCGATCTTCCTTTTCCCTTATGTGGCCCCGATCGTCAGTATGGCCTTTGTCTGGCGCTGGATTTTAGACCCGCGGCCTTCAGGGGTCATCAATGACCTGCTCATGAGGGCTAATATGATTGAGTCCCCGCTTGGTTACCTATCCACTCGCGGGCTCGCGCTTTTCCTAATTATTCTTTTTGAAGCCTGGAGATATTTTCCGTTTGCGATGCTCATGATCCTGGCACGACTTCAGGCGATCGATGGATCCTTGTATGAGGCGGCTGAAGTGGACGGAGCGGATTCATGGCGGCAGTTCCTGCACATCACCCTCCCTGAATTGCGTTACGTGCTTGGGGCGGTTTTTCTGCTTCGATTGATGTGGACTTTCAATAAATTCGATGACATATTCCTGCTCACGGGAGGCGGCTTTGGCACGAAAGTGCTGCCCGTGCTCACGTATGAGTTCAGTTTCAAGCTATACGATTTTGGCCGCGGCGCGGCTGCGGCAATGATCCTGATGGTGATTCTTTTGGTCTTTATGGCTTTCTATGTCCGTTTTGTGATGCGGAATGTAGAGGATTAAGGCGGAAAATGATGTCTGATTCAAGCAAACTCAACCTTATCCAGCATTATGCCAGGCGTTTTTCTTTCAAACAATTGGTCTTTTTGTTGGTTTTAACTTTTTTCCTGGTCAGTATCCTGTTTCCGTTTTACTGGATGGTAAGTTCCTCTTTTAAATCTTATGCAGAGATCGGCGGCAGGCAGCCTGTTTACGTACCTTCCGCTTTGAGACTGGATGCCTATCGCGAATTGTTTGACCCTGAGAATAAAAGTTTCCAAAATTTTGGTGCAAATATCATAAACAGTCTTCGCGTCTCCATTCCAACCTCAATTATTGCCGTAATTCTGTCTGTGTTGGGGGCTTACGCGATTGCCCGCTTGAACTTCAAAGGCAAGAACGTATTACTGAACGGTGTGTTGATGGTGTATTTACTGCCCGGTGTATTACTGATCATTCCGCTGTTTTCAATGCTGGCAAGAATGGGAGACCGGCTTGGGTTTGGTGTACAAGACAACTTGAATATTTTGATCATTACGTATCTGGCTCAAACAATGCCCGTAGCCTTGTATATGTTGACCAACTACTTCCGCACCATTCCGGATGACATTGAACAGGCGGCCATGATCGACGGGTGTAACCGGTTGGAAGTGATCTGGCGAATTACCTTGCCGCTGGCCATCCCAGCGCTGGTATCTGTTTTTATCTATACCTTCATGATTGCCTGGAACGAATTTCTATACGCGATGGTATTCCTGAACACAAGAGATTTGTTCACCATGCCGATCAAGATCAATACGATTTTCAATGATCCAAGTCCTCGTCCTCATGTTGTCATGGCTGCATCGACGATCATGACCATACCGATTGTGGTCCTCTTCCTTGCGCTGGAGCGCTTCCTTGAAAAAGGTCTAACCGCCGGCGGCGTAAAGGGATAAGCGGGAGGATTTATGCGCATCGGTATTCTCGCCACCCGTTTATCCGGTACAGATGGCGTCTCATTGGAGACTGCCAAATGGGTTGAGGTTTTGAAAAGATTGGGGCATGAAGTATTTTTTGCCGCAGGTGAACTATCAGGCGTCTTTGCGAGCGGTTGTTTGATCCCGAAAATGCATTTTCAGCATGAAACGATCCTCGAGATTCAAAGCAAGCTTTTTAATCAACAGGAACGAACTCAACTGAATTCAACGATTGTCATGGTTGAAAAAGTTGCGCAGGAGTTATCTGAGGGCATACAGGAATTCATCCATGCCAACCGGATCGAATATCTGATCGTGGAAAATGCTCTCGCAATCCCCATGAACGTCCCTTTGGGGATTGCGATCATGGAGCAGGTCAGGAAATCGGGGCTACCCGGGTTGGCCCACCATCACGATTTTTTCTGGGAACGTGAACGCTTCAACAATTGTATTATCCCGGAAATGCTTGAAGATTATTTCCCGGGAGACGCTCCCGGTCTGACCCATGTAACCATCAATTCCCTGGCCCGGGACAGTCTGCTGAAACGAAAAAGTCTGGATTCGGTCATCGTCCCCAATGTGTTTGATTTTGCGGTTCCCCCTCCGAAACTTGACCAATTCGGGCGTCAACTCAGGAACCAGATCGGGTTTTCAAATGATGAAAAATTGATCCTTCAGCCGACCAGGGTGATCGAACGCAAAGGCATCGAGAAGGCCATCGAGTTGGTGCATTCCCTCAACCTTGAGAGGCCCAGGCTGGTGATCTCGCATCCGGCAGGAGACGAAGGGCGCAGCTATTTGGAAAGAATTCAAAGGATTGCTGATGAGTTAAAAGTGGAACTGGTTTTTATCGACTCATTGCTTCAAGACACCTGGAATGAAAACGCGGGGTCGAGGCATTTTTCGCTGAGTGACATCTATCTCAATTCCGACTTGGTGACCTATCCAAGTCTTTATGAAGGATTTGGGAATGCCTTGCTCGAAGCCGTTTATTTTAAACGTCCGTTGGTTGTTTACCCATATCCTGTTTATAATGCGGATATTAAACCCAGAGGATTCAGTTTTATTGAAATAGGTGACCAAATCGACCTTGCAGTGATCGAACAGGTTAAGCAGATATTGGCTGCTCCTCAGCAATGGGATGAGGTTGCTGAAGAAAATTTTACTCTGGCGAAAAAGTTTTATTCGCTCGAAACACTGGAACAAATTTTACAAAAAATCATTTACTAAACCATTACATTGAAAAAGGCTCATGATTAATAACAAGGAAAAAATTAAGGAAATCCTGTCTGGCTTATATCCGAACAATTCTGTTGACGAACTGTTTTCTTCCGTGCAACTGCGCATGGATCGGTTTACTCGTATTTTTTCTCCGGCAAAACAAGAAACCCACAGACGCCGATTTGATGAAAAAGACATCATACTAATCTGTTACGGAGATCATTTGTCAGATAACAGACAATCTCCATTAGCAGCATTAAACTTTTTTATCCAAAAGAATCTTTCAGGGCTAATAAATTCGGTCCATCTCTTGCCGTTCTTCTCCTATTCATCAGACGATGGCTTTGCCATCATCGATTATCGCGAAGTAAGCGGGTCGTTGGGCAGTTGGAGTGATGTCTGGCAGATCGGCAGTTCTTTCAATTTAATGGCCGACATTGTCATTAACCACGTATCCTCAAAGAACCCCTGGTTTGCCGGTTTTATCGAAGGCAACAATCAATACACTGATTATTTCATTTCAGTTGAGCCCGGTGTTGATCTTTCGAAGACAGCCCGTCCCAGGTCGACACCCTTGTTGACTCCGTTTGAAACCAAAAATGGGACAAAATACGTTTGGACAACTTTCAGTAATGATCAGGTTGATCTTAATTTTTCCAATCTCCAGGTTTTTCTCGAGATGTTGGATATCCTTCTCTATTATCTCCAAATGAAAATTAAGATCATTCGCCTGGATGCCATTGCATACTTGTGGAAAATACCGGGTTCAACTTGTATTAATTTGCCTCAAACGCACAACGTCATCAAACTGTTCCGGCTTGTTTTGGATGAGGTAGCTCCTTACGTTTCAATTGTTACAGAAACCAACGTCCCGCATGAAGAGAACCTTCAATACTTTGGGGAATTCAAGCCGGAGATCGATGGAACAGATGAGGCGCAAATTATTTACCAATTTGCCCTGGCTCCTTTGATCCTGCACACGTATGCGTCTTCGAATGCTGGCAAGCTGCTTGATTGGGTGGAGAATCTGCCTGTTTTACCGAGAGGAAATGCCTTCCTGAATTTTGTGGCTTCACACGACGGGATAGGCTTGCGTCCCGTCGAACAGTTATTATCAGCCGATGAAATTCGCAACCTTGTTGACGCGGCACTTGATCACGGTGGCAAAGTATCGAGAAAGACAAATTCAGATGGTACTGAAAGTGTCTATGAATTGAATATCACCTGGTATGACGCGCTAAATGATCCCAAGACCGAAAACACAGAAATTGATATTGACAGATTCATGGGATCTCAAGTGATCATGCTTTCACTGGCGGGCATCGCCGGCATTTATTTCCCCAGCCTGTTCGGCGGTAGAAATTGTAAGGAATGTATTGAGGTTTCCGGGCAAAACCGGTCGATCAACCGTGAAAAATTCAATGTATCTCAATTGGAGTCCGGTCTTAAACAAGACTCGCGTATGAAGAAGGTGTTTGAAAGATATCAAAAAATATTGGGGATACGAAACAGTCACGAGGCGTTTAGCCCGGAATCTTTACAAAAAGTGTTAAAAATATCCCCATCGGTATTTTCCGTCCTGCGGGAATCAGTAAACGGAGAAAAGATCGTGTGTCTGGTCAACGTTACGGACAACACGTGTGAAGTGCAAATCCCCGGAAACGTGGTCGGTTCAGGCGGTGACGATAAATGGCGTGATTTTATATCCGGCGATATTTTCGACGATGCGAAAGATGGTTTATCGATCAGGATGAACCCCTATCAAAGCCTCTGGCTGACAATTGAAAAATAGCGCCGCGGCGCATCCAACGGTTCACATTTCACGAATCACGGTTCACTTGCTTACTATATGCTTCCCCGTTTCGATGTGCGCTGAATGAGCGCAAACATCACAGCCATCAATGCCATGATGGCAACTGCAAAGATCGAAAAGACGACCGCGCCGTCCTTTTCGAGCAGTACACCGGCCAGCCACGGCAGGGCCAGCCCGCCGATGCTGCTCATGACCGACACCAGGCTGACGGCTTTACCCTGGTGATCGGGGAATGCAGCCGTGGTGAGTGAGACGGTGGTGGGAAAGATGGCGCCGAAGAAGAAACCGACTGCCATGATCGCGGTGATCGCAGGAGCGGTGCTGCCGGTCAAAAGTAGAAAAGCAACGCCGCCAACCAGTGCGCCGATGATGGAGGTGCCCAAAAGCTGCAAAGCTGTCAGTTTGCGGCTGATGACGATGCCCACCAGGCGGCCGAGGGTTAGAAAGCCCCAATAGGCCGATGCCACCAGGGCGCCCTTTTCAAGGGACAGGCCGGCGGAAACATTCATCAAGCTGGTGGCCCAGCTGCCGATGCTGAATTCCACACCCACGTAAAGCAGCAGTACACCGCCAAACATCCACAGCAGGGGGGTGCGGTAGAGACCGGTCTGGCCTGACACCGCGCCCTGCGACGCCGGTCCCTTTTGACGGGGACGGTTCTCGTAGAACAACAGGAAGAGCACTGCCAACAGCAGGAAGGCGGCAGCGGCGCACCAGAACACCATGCGTCCCTGCGCACCGAACGAGAGCATCAGGCTTACCAGGGCCGGGCCTAAAAAGGCGCCCAGGCCGAAGAAGAAATGCAGCAGGTTCAAGACGCCGGTGTTGTTCCGCGGGTACGCATCCGTGATGACCAGGTTGATGGCGATTTCCATGGCGCCCTGTCCGAGGCCGGCCAGCAGGAAAAAGGCGAACATAACAGGCAGCGTGTGGGCGTTTGAAAAACCGGTCATTCCAGCGATCAACAGCGCCATGGATACGATCAGTACGTATTTTTGCCCGATGCGGTCGATCAGAGGTCCGACGATCAGCATGGACGTGAGTGATCCGGCAAAGAGAAAGGTCAGCACTCCGCCGACGACGGCCAGGCTTGAACCTGTTTGAATGGATAGTTCTTCGAGAATGGGGCCGACGGAACTATTGAACAGACCGTAAAAAAGAAAATCCAGGCAGGCCAGCGCGACGATGAATTTAGGCGAAGTTTTTTTCAATTTCGTCCCCCACAGGTTTAATTAACTTGAATGGCGTGTTTTTTTGACAGACGCAGCACGATCTGATAAAAGACGAGCATCAGCACCATGATGAAAACAACGAAGAGCGCGAAAGAAAGGGCGCTGTACTGTTCAAGCAGCACTCCCTGGATCCACGGGATCGTAACGCCGCCAATGCTGCTCATGGAACCCACTAAGCCGTATGCCTTGCCCTGATCTTTCGAGAAGGTCCTGGTGGTAAGGGCAATGGTGGTCGGGAAGATCGGACCGAGGCACAAGCCGATTGCAACCAGCGCAATGATCGTCCCGGCAGTGGTGCCGAGCAGCAGGGTGAAAGCAACGCCGCACACCAATACACCGGTAACGGTCAGCGAGAGCAATTTGCGAATGGTCATCTTGCTGCTGAGGAAAGCCCCCGAAAGGCGGCCGATGGTGAATACTCCCCAATAGGCTGAGGTGACCAGCGCGCCCGTCGCGGTGGACATGCCGGAGTTGACCTGCATTAGCGTGGTGGACCAGCTTCCCACGCCGTACTCGATGCCTACGTATACCAGCAGCATCAAACCGATCATCCAAAGCACGGGCGAACGGTAAATGCTGGCTTTAGGTGCGGTGCTGGCTGTATCCGACGCTTCCTTTTCCGGTTTGTCGTCATGATACAGGAAGAGATAGAGCAGTACGGCGACCACGAAAAGCCCGGAAGGGATCCATTCGGCTAGCATCTCGGGGCCGTTCAGCCTGAGGATCAGGCTGACAATTGCGGGTCCGCTGAAAGCGCCCAGTCCGAAGAAAAAGTGCAGCAGGTTGAGATAAGAGGTGCTCTTTTCAGGATACGCATTGGCAACGAGCACGTTGGTGGTCAGGTTCATGCCGCCCTGCCCCACACCGGTAAGGAAAAAGTAGAAGAACATCCACGCTATACTGTGAGTCAGGGTCAAGCCGAGGATACCCACAGCCACCATGAGCATGGAGACCATCAGTACGATTTTATTGCCGACAGCGTCGGCAATGGGGCCGGCCGTGATCTGAGCGATCCATGCGCCCAGAAAGATGGCCGTGATCACACCGCCGATGACCCCTATTGTGGAATGGGTCTGGCTGGCAAAACTGCCCAGCAGCGGACCGATGGCGCCGTTGAAAATACCGCCTACCAGAAAGGAGAAGCAGGCCAGCGAGACAATGATCTTTGGATTGTTATTTTTCACGAAGAGTTTTTCCTGAAGCGTTTATTTTATGAAGTATAGTACGGAAACAGCCAGGCCGATACCGACCACGATCCAGCGCAGCACGGTCGGATTGATGGCACCGGATAACTTGCCGCCCAGAGCGCCACCGACCAGTGCGCAGACGGCCATGACCAGCGCCGTCCACCATAATACCTGCCCCGAGAAGAGGAAGTATATGGCGGCTGCCACGTTGGTAGCCAGGGCAATGGCCTGTTTGAGGGCATTCAGGCGGGTCAGCGACTCGTCGTAGAACAAGCCCAGCGCGGCCAGCACGATCACGCTTAAGCCCGCGCCGAAATATCCGCCGTAGACCGCGGCCAGCCCGACCGGCAGCAGGGCGATCTTGTCTGAAGCGGCTTTATCGGCAGAAGAAGATTTATTCCTGAGCCATTTCTTGAGCGGCTCACCCAGCGCAAGCAAAAGGCTGGCTAACAGGATCAGCCAGGGCACCAGGTTGCCGAACAGGCGTTCACCGGAGCGCAGCAGCAGGAATCCGCCCAGAATGCCGCCCACCAGTCCGACGGGGAGCAGCAGCCAAAGGCGTTTCTTCTGGTCTTTAAGTAGGTCGCGCTGGGCCAGGGTTGCGCCGAAATAACCGGGGCAAAGCGCCACCGTGTTGGTGACGTTGGCCGAAACCGCAGGCACGCCCAGCGCAGTCAGCAGCGGAAAGGTGATCAGGGTGCCGCCTCCGGCCAGCGCATTCACTGCGCCGGCGGCCAAAGCGCCCAGTCCGATCAGGATGTATTGCAGAAGTGTCATGAGATTTTTCTTATTCCTTTAATCAATAAAAGCCGTGGACAATTATCCCACGGCTTTTTAAAATTGGGAGCGGTTTCACGCGTTCAGTTTCTTGTTCCAGCCGCGCATGATCTCTTCAATACGTTCCATTACGTCCGGGGTCAGACGCTCAAGCGCGTCAATGGCTTTCATATTCTCGCGGATCTGTTCCACGCGGCTGGCGCCGGTGATGACCGAACTGACATTGGGGTTCTTGAGACACCAGGCCAGTGACATATGCGCCAGCGAGACGCCGATCTCATCGGCCAGTTTGCCCAATTGCCTGACGCGTTCAATGGCTTCCTGATCGGTCAACCGGTCTTGCAGCCATTCGTAACCCTTCAGAGCGCCCCTTGAATCGGCCGGGATGCCGTTGTTATATTTACCGGTCAGCAAACCGGAAGCCAGCGGGCTCCAGATGGTGCTGCCGTAGCCGTAATCCTTGAAAAGCGGCGCGTATTCCTTTTCCATGCGGTCGCGCCAGAAGAGATTGTACTGCGGCTGCTCCATGACGGGTTTGTGCAGGTGGTGGCGTTCGGCGATCTCAATGGCCGATACGATCTCCGCCGCTGACCATTCTGAGGTGCCCCAATAGAAAGCCTTGCCCCACTCGATCAGGTTGTGCATGGCCCAAACGGTTTCTTCGATGGGGGTGGTGGGGTCGGAGCGGTGGCAGAAGACCA
>ENA-OSEO01004678-OSEO01004678.1-sediment-metagenome-genome-assembly--contig:-NODE-4678-length-14029-cov-4.282540_pt1 | contig 14029 bp, 18 predicted proteins | sample MGYA00237883_ERZ534232 | MGnify/ENA metagenome assembly ERZ534232 | reverse complement strand
TCTGGCAGAGCCGCATCTTCGTGATCAGCCATCTGCTCGGCCCGTTCAGCGCGATCGCCATCTTCGGCTATCTCCATGTCGTGCTGCAGCAAGGCGACGCGGTGTTCTGGACGCTGTGCCTGATCTGCGGGGCCTTCTGGCTCATGCCGCTCGGGCTGAAGCTGGTGCGCAATCTGACCCCGATTGCGCTTTGCTCCTACTGGACCCTCACCTTCGGCAGCGTCCTGGGCTCGTTCTTCTATGGCGGCGTGAGCTCGCCCTTCCTGCCCTGGCTGCTGTGCGCGCTGTTGATCGGCTTCTTCTTCCTGCACAACCGCGCGCTCCTGGTGGTGGCCATCTTCGTGGTCCACCTCGCCGGGTTCGGCGTGGCGTTCCTGATCAACGGTTCGTTTCCGACGCGCGTTCCGCTGAGCGACCTCTCAACCGTCGGCATGATCTCGGTGCTGTGCGCCACGCTCTACAGCTCGATGATGGCGATCTACTACGCCCACGTGGTGGTCGAGCAGTCGGCGCTGCGACAGGAGATCGAAAAACACCTGGTCACGGCCCGCAAGCTCCATCTCGCCAAGCGCGAAGCCGAGATCGCCAACGAGAGCAAGGCGGTGTTTCTCGCCAAGATGAACCATCAGCTGCGCACCCCGCTGAACGCAATCATCGGCTACAGCGAGATCCTGCTGGAGGAGGGCCTGGCCCGCTGCCTGATCATCGGGCCCAACACCCGCTACGCCGAGCGCCTCATCGAGGCCGAGCGCCGGGCCAGGGCGGCCGGCCGGGGCCTCTGGCGCGACTGGAAGAGCCGGTGAGCCAGTCCCGCCGCTACCCGGATCGCCCCCTGGTCGGGGTCGGCGGGGTGGTCATCAAGGACGGGCAGGTGTTGCTGGTCCGGCGCGGCCGGCCGCCGGCCAAGGGCCAGTGGTCCATCCCGGGCGGGCTGGTCAAGGTCGGCGAGGCCCTGGTCGCGGCCCTGGAGCGGGAGCTGGCCGAGGAGACCGGCCTTCGGGTCAGGGTCGGTCCCCTGGTCTACGTCATGGAGCGCGTCGTCCCCGACGGCCAGGGTCGGACCGCCTACCATTACGTGGTTCTGGACTATCTCTGCGACTGGCTCTCCGGCCAGCCCCGGCCCAGCTCCGACGCGGCCGCGGCCGACTGGTTCGACCTGGACGACCTGGGCCGCCTGGGGCTCAACCCCGAGACGGCCCAGGTCATCGTTGAGGCGGCCAGGCTGGCCCGGAAGCCGGATATCTCCTAGATCTAGCGGCCTCTGCCCGCCTGGCGCATCTGTCCCTGGCCGGCGGCGCCCAGATCCTCCTCCCCGTTGTGCCAGTCCACGAAGCCGGCGCCATTGGGGCCGTAGACGGCCCGCCAGCGCTCCTGGGTCAGGTACTCCTCGGCCCAGACCCTCTCGGCCAGCTCGCCCCACCTGGCCGCGTAGGCGTCCATCCGGTCGGCCAGCTCGGTGAAGATCTCCTCGGCCCCGGGATGGGTGAAGCGGCAGTCGCACTCGGCGATGATGCGGCGCATCACGGCCGGGTTGTCGATGATCATGCAGGGCCTGAGCTGGTTGCCGTTGTGGGGCTGATTGCGCCGGATGGTCCTGAAGAGCGGGGAATCGAGGGCCTTGGCCAGGCTGGTCCGGTGGATGTTGTCCACGGCGATGTGGGTGTAGACGCAGGGCTCGACGTCGCCGTTGGCGTTGACGTGGAAGTAACGCCGGCCGGCGGCGATGCAGCCGCCGACGTAGGGGCCGTCGTTCCAGAAGTCGAGCATGAAGATGGGCCGGGTGTCGCGGACGGCCATGACCTGGCGCCTTAAGTGGTCGCGCTGCTCGGGCGTGACCATGAGGTCCAGATCGGCCCGGCCGTTGACCGGGAGGTAGAGGAAGTAGTTGTGGGCCACCGAGCCGAACTCGATGAGCCGATCGATGAATTCGAACGAGGCCACCTTTTGGACGTTGTCCCTGGTCACCGTGGCCGAGGTGCCGGCCAGGCATCGGGCCTCGCGGAGCAGGTCGAAGCCGCGCCTGATCTTGGCGTAGACGCCCTTGCCCCGCCAGCTGTCGGTCTCCTCCTCGTCGCCCTCGATGGAGATGACCACCAGGACGTTGCCCGCCTGGGCCAAGCGCTGGGCCTTGTCCGCGTCCAGGAGAGTGGCGTTGGTGTAGCACTGGAAGAAGATCCGGGGGTGCCGCTCGATCAGATCCAGAAGGCGGGGATACATCAGCGGCTCGCCGCCCAGGAAGGTGACAAAGTTGATGCCCATCTCCTCGGCCTGGGAGATGACGTCGTCGGCCACCTCGAACTCGAGCTCGGGCTTGAGCCCATAACCCAGGGTGTAGCAGCCCTTGCAGCGCAGGTTGCACTTGAGGGTGGGCGAAAGGATCATGATGAAGGGGGGCCAGAAGCCGAAATTGCTCCGAAAGGCCTCCCGCTTCTTGTTGCCCTCGAACCAGGCCCCCAGGAAGAGGCACTCGAACAGAGCGACCTTCTGCTTGAAGGAGAGGAAGTTGAGGACCCGGTAGAAGAGGCGCTTGGCCGGATGGTCTCCCGAGGCGATGAGCTCCCTGACTCCCCTGATGCCGCCGATGATCTCGGGGTCGTCGGTCAGCCGCTCGCCCAGATGGGTCAGCTGAACCAGACGTTCGTCCGAGACGCGGTCCAGGAGCTGGACGATCATCCGCGCCGCCTGATGCCCGGTGAACTGTTTGACGTTGTCGGCAAAGTTCACGCCGCCCTCCTTTCCGGAAGGGTCGAAGCGGTCGCGTGGGGCCAACAGCTCGGGCAAAATCAGCGTCTCGAAGGGGCGCGGCCGCCCCGGCCGAGTCCGTGATCAATAATGATAAAGAACAAGGTTCCCTCCGGGCGGCCAGGCCCGGAAGAATGGATTATTGCTAGTTTACCAATTTAAAAACCTGGGTCAAGGGTGAGGGAAACCGGGCAGGATAGGGGGATCGGGAGGAGCCGGGCCTGTCCTTCTCGGCCGCGGGCGGGCGGCCCTCAAGGCTCAGGCGTACCGGTCCAGCTCGCCGTTCTCCGCTTCGGGCCGAGGGGGCTGGCGCCCGGGGTACCCGCCCCGGGGCTGGCGCCGCTCCGAGTTGTCGGCCTCGCTCCGGCGCTCGACCCGCGGCCGCAGCCCCGCGGGCCCGATCTTGGGCCGGGGCTCGAAGCGGTTGATCTGGGCCTGGTCAACCTGCATCTTCTGCGACCTCCAATCTACTGAACGGCTCTCAAGAGAGAAAACTTGAATCTCGGTCGCTTTCAAGCGGGCCCACTATCTTGTGGTCATGAATGGTTATCGGCCCAGATATTGCCGATAAAATTGGTTAGCTCGTCAATCTTGACAAATACGTAAGAAAAAGCGTAAGATACTCATGCACAAGTCGCCCTCGCGCGCCGAAAAAAGTGGGCTAGGGGATGAGGTTGAGCGACAAGCTGGGCCTTTGATCGGCTTTCTTTCATTTGGATTGGGCCACTACCCGGGGTAAGGTGGGGAGAGGATGTCCAAGCGCGAGAGGAAGAAGTCTGAGAACAGGCTGCGCCTGATCCGTTCAGCGGCCAAGGCCTTCGCGGCCCAGGGACTCAAGGGTGCCAACATCAACCTCATCTCGCTCAACGCCGGGCTGGGAAAAGGCACGGTTTACAACTACTTCCCCTCCAAGCGGGAGCTCTTCGTGGCCGTCCTGAACTGGGCGGCCTCCCAGCTCAACGGCCAGATGGGCAAGACCGAGCCCGGCGACCAGAACGGCATCGCCCGGCTCAAGTCGATCATCGTGGTCATCCTGACCTTCTACCAGGAGCGCCCCGAGCTGGCCAAGATGCTCATCCGGACCGTGGCCGCCCACCAGGTCGAGCACCAGAGGGCCGTGCTGGCCGCCTTTGAGCCGACCCTGGCCCAACTCCAGGCCGCCCTGGCCGCGGGCATCGAGCAGGGCGAGCTGAGAGCCGACCTGGACCCCTTCATCTCGGCCGTGACCTTGTGGGGCATGATCAACCATCAGGCCGCCTTTCACTGGCTCGTCTCCTCCCGGCCCCTCGACCCCGAGGGTGTGGCCGACCTGGTCACGACCTACTTCGTCACGGGCGTCAGAAACCTCTAGGGATTCGCCTCGTGGACCTGGCGACCATATTCGGCGTCATCGCTGGACTTGTCCTCATCATCGGGGCCATGTTCCTGGGCGGCCAGCTCGACCTGTTCCTCAACGTCCCCGGGTTGATGATCGTCTTCGGCGGCACCCTGGCCGCCACCCTGATCACCTTTCCCCTGAGCGTGGTCATCTCCTCCTTCACCTCGGCCTGGCAGGTCTTCAAGTCCGCCCGCCGCGACCCCAACCAGGTGGTCAAGACCATGATCCGGCTGACCAACATCAGCCGCCAGCAGGGCCTCCTGGCCCTGGCCAACATCAAGACGCCCAACCAGTTCCTCCACAAGGCGGCCCAGCTCATCGCCGACGGGGCCGACGAGGAGCTAATCCGCAACACCCTGCGCATCGAGATCGAGGCTCTCAAGGCCCGCCACGCCGTGGGCCAGGACGTCTTTCGCAAGATGGGCACCTACGCCCCGGCCTTCGGCATGCTGGGCACGCTCATCGGCCTGGTCCAGATGCTCCAGCGCCTGGCCGATCCCTCGTCCCTGGGGCCGGCCATGGCCGTGGCCCTCCTGACCACCTTCTACGGCTCGTTCTCCTCCTCGCTCTTCTTCCTGCCCATCGCCGGCAAGCTCAAGGCCAGGAGCGACGAGGAGGTCCTCTCCCTGGAGATCATCTTCGAGGGGGCCATCGGCATCCTGGAGAACAACAACCCGCTCATCGTCTACGAAAAGCTGTCCTCGTTCATCGCGCCCCACAAGCGGGTGATCCTGACCCATCAGGCCCTGAGGAAGCTCTAGCCGTGTCGACCCGATTCTCGACCACCGAATCGGAAGACGACTCCAGGGCCTGGCTGATCACTTACGCCGACATGATCACCCTGATTCTAACCTTCTTCGTCATGCTGGTGGCCATGTCCGAGATCTCCCGGTCCCAGTTCGAGGAGGCCATGGAGTCCCTGCGCAAGTCCATGTCCGGCGAGAAGGCCGTGATCGAGCGCCGGGAGAAGAGCCAGGCGGTCTCGATGATGATCGGCGAACTGGAGCACAAGCTCATGGCCAAGGTGGACGAGGTCGTCCAGAAGTCGCCCTTGGCCAGTTTCATCCGGACCCAGTTCGACCGCAAGCGGCTCATCATCACCGTTCAGGACCAGGCCCTCTTCCAACCCGGCCAGGCCGTGCTCGGGCCCCAGGCCGGGGAGGCCCTCGAGCCGGTGCTCAAGATCCTCAAGACCTTTCCAGAGTACCGGGTCAACATCAAAGGGCACACCGACTCGACGCCCATCAGCACCCCGGCCTTCCCTTCCAACTGGGAGCTCTCGGCCATCCGGGCGACGACGGTGCTGCGCTATCTCATGGACGAGGGGATTTCGGCCCACCGGATGACGGCCACCGGTCTGGCCGACCTGGACCCGATCGCGCCCAACACGACCCCGGAGAACAGGGCCCTGAACCGGAGGGTGGAGTTTGTTCTGGAGAAGGAAAAGTAGGGACGACCTGGCCATCGAGGTGGCCAAGGACAAGCGGGCCAGCTTCCGGGTCCAGCCGCCCCTGGACGCGCCGCTGATCTTCTACGTCGGCCGGGAGGCCTACCAGGTCAGCGACGTCTCGGCCGGCGGCGCCTCCTTCGTCGCCCCGCCCGGCGCCACCCTGGGCGAGGTGCTGACGATCAGGTTCAGACTACCTTACTCGGGCGTGGCCATCCAGACCCGGTTCAAAGTGCGCGGCTTCAGGGAAGGCGTCATCTCCGGCGCCTTCGAGGGCCTCTCGGCCTCGGATCAGGAGAACATCCACCAGTACGCCCTGGAGGTCCAGAAGATCGAGGCCCGCAAGAGGAAGCGGGCCACCCGGCGCGGCGGCATGGGCCGGCCGCGGACCTGATAGGCTTTGACAGCCTCCGGCCGGCTGTGCTAATTTTGGGCAGGCCTCGCCTGGTGGCGAGTCACTCTAACCTAGGCCAATCGGCCCGACCTGGTGTTTTCAAGGAGGTACGGTCATGAGCGTTCTCGTCGGTGGCGTGGCGGCCCTGATATTGGGCATAATCCTGCTCATCGTCTGGTGGGGTCCTTTCCTGACGGTGCTGGCTGGCGCCATTCCCCTGCTTCTCCTGCTGGGTGGGGCCCTGGCCGCCTACCTCGGCTACGAGGAGATGAAGGACCGTCGCCAGATCGAGTCAGAGCTGACCGAAACGCCGGTGGCTTCCGCTCCGCCCCCGGCTCAGGAAGAACTGGAGCGCTACAAGCAGGAGACAGAGAAGTACAAGCGCGAGGTCGACGAGCTCAAAGAGAAGCTCAAGTCAGAGGGCCAGAGCGAGCAGAGCTGATCTCCCCCGGCTCATCCGCCTGAGGCGCCCGTGAGGGCGCCTTTTTCAGTCCCCGCCCGGACCACGATAAAGCCCCGCCTCACAGCCCGATGATCCGGTAGATGGCCTCGAGGTCGAGATGGCGCCGGATCAGATCGGCCAAGGCGTTGAAGGCGGCCTCCTTGCGGGCGGCGAAGTTGGGCCCGGACTCGGCCGGGGGCCGGCCGCCCCTGAGCTCGAAGAGGCGGGCCGTGAACCAGTTCCGGAAGCCGTCGTTGTCAAAGAGGCCGTGGAGGTAGCTGCCCCAGACCCGGCCGTCGGCCGAGACGGCCCCGTCCAGGAGGGACTGGCCGGCCCGCTCGAACCTGAAGGCCGGCTCAACCCCGTCCTCGCGCTCGGTCAGGCCCATGTGGATCTCGTAGCCCACCAGAGCGTCGTCCAGCCGGCCGACCTTGCCCAGGGCCGTGGCCCTGACCTGGAGGATGGTCTTGTCCGCGGCCATGCTCGTCCGGACCGGCAGCAGGCCCAGGCCCTGAATCCGCTCCAGGCTGCTCTCCACGCCCAGGGGGTCCTCGATCAGCCGGCCCAGCATCTGAAAGCCGCCGCAGACGCCGACCACCAGCCCGCCCCGGCGATGGTGTTCCCTGATCGCCTCGGCGTAGCCGGTCCGCTCGAGCCAGACCAGGTCGTCGATGGTGTTCTTGGTGCCCGGCAGGATGACCGCTTCCACCTCGGGCAGGGGGTCGGGCTGGTTGGCGTAGATCACTTCCAGGCCCGGCTCGGCGGCCAGGGCGTCGAAATCGGTGAAGTTGGAGATGTGGGGCAGGCGGATGACGGCCACCCTGGCCGTCTCGGCCGCTCCCTCGGCCGCTTCCGGCCGGCGGCCGGGTCGGGGCAGGTTGGCCCGCTCCACGGCCACGCCGTCCTCCTCGGGCAGGTAGAGGTCCCTGAACCAGGGCATGATCCCCAGGACCGGCCGGTCGAGGCGGGTCTCCAGGTAATCGAGGCCCGGCCTGAGCAGGCCCGGGTCGCCCCGGAACTTGTTGATGATCAGGCCCTTGATCCGCTCCCGCTCCGCCGCCTGGAGAAGCTCCAGGGTGCCCACCAGGGCGGCGAAGACGCCGCCGCGGTCGATGTCGCCGATGAGCAGGCAAGGCGCCTCGATCAGCTCGGCCAGGCCCAGGTTGGCCAGGTCGCCGTCGCGGAGGTTGATCTCGGCCGGCGAGCCGGCCCCCTCGCAGACGATGACCTCGAAGCGGGCGGCCAGGCGATCGTAGCTCTGCCTGACAAAGGTCTGGGCCTCCTTCTTGAAGTCCTGGTACTCGGCGGCCTCCATGTTGCCGTAGACCCGGCCGTGAATGATGACCTGGGCCCCGACGTCGGAGTTGGGCTTGAGCAGGATGGGGTTCATGTCGGCCTCGGGCTCGAGGCCGGCCGCCTCGGCCTGGGTCACCTGAGCCCGGCCCATCTCCCGGCCGTCGGCGGTGATGAAGGAGTTCAGGGCCATGTTCTGGGCCTTGAAAGGGGCCACCCGGAAGCCGTCCTGGAGCAGGACCCGGCACAGGCCGGCCGTGAGGACCGATTTGCCCACGTGGGAGGCGGTGCCCAGGAGAAGCACAGGCTTGGCCGTGGCGGACATGGCCGCAGTCTAACCGCCCCCCGGGGCCGGGTCAACCGCCGAAGGCCGGCTGGATGATCTCGACCCGGTCGCCGTCCTGGAGCACTCTCCCGGCCCAGTCGCGGCGGTGGACGTAGGCCCGGTTGATCTCGACGATCAGGTGGGTCGGGTCCTCGCCCAGGTCGGCGATGAGCTGGCCCAGGCTCAGCCCCTCAGCCACTTCCTGGGGCAATCCGTCCAACCGGATAAGCATCCGCTCCTCCGCCCGCCATCCATTGTGGGCGATGAACCGAGGCTCGTCAACCCGGACCTTGCAATTTGCACGATCAGGGCGTAGACTCAATTTCAAGAGGAAAACAATGGACCAGGATCATCTTCCGAGCCGGGACCTCATCCTCGACTCCCTGACCGAGGGCGTGTTCACGGTCGACAAGGAGTTGAACATCGTCCTCTTCAACCAGGCGGCCGAGCAGATCACCGGCATTCCCCGCCGCGAGGCCGTGGGCCTGAAGTGCTACGAGGTTCTCCGGGCCAGCGTCTGCCAAGCCAACTGCGCCCTGGAAGAGTCCATGCGCACCGGGCGGCCGGTCCTGGACCGGGCGGTCAACATCCTCGACTCCTCGGGCCGGCTGGTGCCCATCTCCATCCGGACCTCGGCCTTGCGCGACGAGGAGGGCCGGACCCTGGGCGGGGTGGAGACCTTCCGCGACCTGAGCACCGAGGTCAGCCTGCGCAAGGAGCTCAGGGGCAAGTACACCCTGGGCGACATGGTCGGCCGGGCCGAGGCCATGCTCAGCCTCTTCGCCGTCCTGCCCGACGTGGCCGACTCGGCCTCGACCGTGCTCATCCAGGGCGAATCGGGCACGGGCAAGGAGCTCCTGGCCCGGGCCATCCACAACATGTCCCCCCGGTCCAAGGGGCCCTTCCTGGCCGTCAACTGCGCCGCCCTGCCCGACACCCTTCTGGAGAGCGAGCTGTTCGGCTACGTCCGGGGCGCCTTCACCGACGCCAAGGCCGACAAGCCCGGCCGCTTCGAGGCGGCCCGGGGCGGGACCCTCTTCCTGGACGAGATCGGCGAGATCTCCCCGGCCGTCCAGGTCAAGCTGCTGCGCGTCCTGGACGAGCGGGCCTTCGTGCCCTTGGGCTCCAACAAGCCGCGGCCGGCCGACGTCAGGCTGGTGGCGGCGACCAACAAGCAATTAGTCGAGGAGGTGCGTTGCGGCCGCTTCCGGGACGATCTCTTCTACCGGCTCAACATCATCCGCCTCGAACTGCCGCCCCTGAGGGAGCGGCGCGAGGACATCCCCCACCTCATCGAGGCCCTCATCAACAAGCTCAGGGCCCGGACCGGCCGGGAGATCAGCGGCCTGAGCGAGCGGGCCCTGGCCGCCCTGATGGCCCATCCCTTCCCGGGCAACGTCAGGCAGCTGGAGAATTTCCTGGAGCACGGCTTCGTCCTCTGCCGCTCCGGGATCATTGACCTGGACCACCTGCCCACGGAGGTCCGCGAGCTGGGCCCCTTGCCCGGACAGCGTTCCGGGGCGGACGGCCTCCTGGTCGAGGCCGAGCGGCGGCTCATTACCGACGCCCTCAACCGCCACGCCGGCCGGCGCAAGATCGCGGCCCGGGAGCTGGGCATCTCGACCACGACCCTCTGGCGCCGCATGAAGCAGTACGGCCTTCTCTAGCTCCCTCTTTTTTTCAACTTGAAAGTTGTATTTTCCCATATGAAACTAGTCCGGAGCGGCTAGAGGCCGTCGGGCGACTAAAAAAAGGACGTTAGAGCCTGGCATTAGAATTGCAGCATTTGAAACGCATCTGGTCGTAGCCATGCTCATCGCCTTGCCGGCATTCAGAGACCGCGTCGCCCCCAGGCTCGATTCAGCCTGCGAGGTTCTGGTCCTGGAGCCGGTGAACAAAGGTCTGCCCCGGGAGGTCGAGCGCCTGGTCTGGAGCGAGGAGAGCCTGGCCGCCAGAATCCGCAGTCTGACCCAGCGAGGCGTCGGGCTCCTCGTTTGCGGCGCCCTCGAGCCCGTCGCCGAGGAGTCCTTCCGCCGTCACGGCATCGAGGTCGTCTCCTGGGTTCGGGCCAGCATCGAGGCGGTCCTGGAGGCTCTGGCCGCCGACAACCTGGAGTCGGTCCAGCACCGGCCCGCCAGCCCCGCCTGAGCCCGAGCCCTTCTTTGACACCCCGCTCGTTTGTGTGCTAAGCAAAATGGCCTCGATCTCCTTGTCCGGGAGGCGGCGTGGAGGCCGATCTGTTGGAGCGCGCCGGCCGGTCTCTGGCCGGGGCGCAGCGGGTGGCCGTGCTCACCGGGGCCGGCGTCTCGGCCGAATCCGGCGTGCCCACCTTCCGCGGCCCGGGGGGCCTCTGGCGCAACCACGACGTCACCCGGCTGGCCACGCCCGAGGCCTTTGCCCGGGACCCGGCTCTGGTCTGGGAGTTCTACAACTGGCGGCGCCAGCTCCTGGCCGAGTGCCGGCCCAACCCCGGCCACCTGGCCCTGGCCGCGATGGAGCGGGCCAAGGAAGAGATGACCCTCATCACCCAGAACGTGGACGGCCTCCACGCCCGGGCCGGCTCCCAAAACCTGCTGGAGTTGCACGGCAACCTCTGGCGGCTGCGCTGCCTGGGCTGCGGGGCCGAGACCCTGGACTGGCGGCCCCAGGTGGACTACCCGCCGCTTTGCGCCGCCTGCGGCCAGATGCTCCGGCCGGCCGTGGTCTGGTTCGGCGAGCGCCTCGACCCGGTCATCCTGGAGCGGGCCGCTGAGGCCTGCCAGAGCTGCCAGGTCATGCTCGTCGTCGGCACCTCGGCCCTGGTCCATCCGGCCGCCTCCCTGGCCCCTCTGGCCAGGCGGTCCGGGGCCGTGGTCATCGAGGTCAACCTGGAGCCGACGCCCAACACCGGCTTGACCGATACAACTCTGCTCGGCCGGGCCGGCGAAATTCTGCCCCAACTGGCCAGCCAAGCCGGGGTCGACTAGACCATGGCCGTCGTCACCCTGACCACTGATTTCGGTCTGGAAGACGCCTACGTCGGCCAGGTCAAGGGCGCGATCCTGAGCGTCTGCCCCGGGGCGAGCCTGGTCGACCTGACCCACGCCATTCCCCCCCAGGACGTCCGCCGGGCGGCCGTGGTCGTGGCCAGGTCGGCCGGCCGATTCCCGGCCGGGACCGTCCACCTGGCCGTGGTCGATCCGGGCGTCGGCACCCAGCGCCGGGCCCTGGCGGTCAGGTCCAACGAGCAGCTCTTCGTCGCCCCGGACAACGGCCTCCTGACCCCGGTTCTCCAGGCCGATCCCCGGGCCAAGGTCAGGCTGCTGAGCAACCAGGCCTTCCTGAGCCCGACCATCAGCCCGACCTTTCACGGCCGCGACGTCTTCGCCCCGGCCGCCGGCCATCTGGCCCGAGGCCTGCCCCTGAACAGGCTGGGCCCCAGGGTCGTCGACCCGGTCCTGCTCAAGCTGGCCCGGCCCGCCTGGAGCCGCGGCCGCCTCAGGGGCAAGGTCCTCTTCGTCGACCACTTCGGCAACCTGATCACCAACCTGCCCGCGGACAAGATCCTGGGCGCGCCCAGCTCCGGCTCGCCCGGATTCAGGCTGGGCCAGAAGACGCTCCCCGGACTGCACCTGACCTACGCCGAAGTGGACGAGGGCCAGCCCCTGGCCCTGATCGGCAGCCTGGACCTGGTCGAGATCGCGGTCAACCAGGGCCGGGCCGACGAGTACTTCGGGGTCGGGGAGGGGGCGGCGGTGGAGGTGGTCTGGGAGTGAGAGCGGCCGGGGAAATCTGGCCGGACCAGTGGTAGAATTGTTTTGGGGGTGGACCCATGAGAATCAAAGTCATCATCCATGAGGCCGAGGAGGGCGGCTACTGGGCCGAAGTTCCCTCCATTCCTGGCTGCGCCACCCAGGGCGAAACCTTCGAAGAACTTCTCAAGAATCTGTACGAAGCAGTCGAGGGCTGCCTGTCGATGAAAACAGACCCGACCGGTGCGTTCGATTCAGTTAATAGCGCTGGGATAACTGCATACTGTCAAGGTGACGGGGCTGGCCGAAGGCCAGTGGGATTGGATATCCCGAACCCGTTAAACAGGAGGTAAAGACATGGCGGGCGAGAAAGTCACAGTCGTGGCCCGGATCAGGGCCAAGGCGGGCCTGGAAGCCGAGGTCAAGCGGGAGCTGCTGGCCCTCCTGCCCCAGACCCGGGCCGAGGCGGGCTGCCTCAACTACGACCTCCACCAGTCCCGGGACGACAAGACCCAGTTCCTGCTGCACGAGAACTGGGTCAGCCAGGCCGACCTGGACAAGCATCTCCAGATGCCCTATCTCCTGGCCTGGCGGGCCAAGGCCGGCCAATTGCTGGCCCAGCCGACCGAGGTGACCCTCTGGCGGCGGGTCGAGGAGAAGTGAGGCCGGCCGTCGAAGGGAGTGGAACGATTGTCCGGCCCTGACCTGACCTCCAAGCGCCTGGCCGGCCTCAGGGACAAGCTGGCCCGCAAGAAGCTCAAGGCCCTGCTCGTCTCCGGGCCGGAAAGCCGGCGCTATCTCTCCGGCTTCAAGGCCGCTGACGGCGGCCTGACCGAATCCTCGGGCCACCTCCTCGTCACCGGGGAGCGGGCCTTCCTCCTGACCGACTTCCGCTACGGCCAGGAGGCGGCCGAGGAGGCGCCCGGCTGCGAGGTCAAGGTCTACCGCGACGGCCTGCCCAAGCTCCTGGCCGAGCTGCTGGCCGGAGAGGGGCTGGACCAGGTCGGCCTGGAGTCCGAGTATCTGACCTACGCCGCAGTCAGCCGTCTGCGCAAGGCCCTCAAGGGCATAAGGCTCGTCCCCACCAGCGGCCTGGTCGAGGGCCTCAGGCTGATCAAGGACGAGACCGAGATCGGCCTGATCGAGGCCGCCCTGGCGATCATCGAGGCCGTGGTCGACGAGGTCATCGGCCGCCTTGAGGAGGGCCTGAGCGAGAGCCAGGCGGCCTGGTGGATCGTCGAGGGTCTCCGGGCTCGGGGGGCCGAGCCGGCCTTCGAGCCCATCGTCGCCTCCGGGCCGGAGGCGGCCAAGCCCCACGCCCGGCCCGGCGGCCGACTCCTGGGCCGGGAGGAGACGATCCTCATCGACGCCGGGGCCAGGCTGGAGGGCTACTGCTCGGACATCACCCGGACCGTCTGGCTGGGCCGGCCCAGCGACCGGTTCAGGGAGGTCTACGCCGCGGTCCGCCAGGCCCAACTGGCCGCCCTGGCCGGCCTCAAGCCCGGTCTCAAGACCGACGAGGCCGACGGCCTGGCCCGCCGGGTCATCGAGGCGGCCGGCTTCGGGGAGCTCTTCGGCCACTCCCTGGGCCACGGCGTCGGCCTGGCCGTGCACGAGGGGCCCAACCTGAGCCCCTTGCGGTCGGTTCCGCTGCGGCCGGGCATGATCCACACCGTGGAGCCGGGCGTCTACCTGCCCGGCTGGGGCGGGGTCAGGCTGGAGGTCATGGCCGCCATCACGCCGGAGAGCTGCCGGATCCTGGGCGGCCTGGACCGGTTCTACTCTTTTTAATCAGACAAAGCGGCCGCTGGCCCGGAGCGGCGGGGGAAGGCGATGCAGGAAGTCGATCTTAAGGACCTCAACGAGTTGCGGCGGGCGGCCGACGAGTCCGGCCTGGCCAGGCGCCTGGGCCTGAGACTGACCGAGGTCGGGCCCGGCCTGGCCAGGGCCGAGCTGGTCATCACCGAGGACCACCTCAACTTCTACGGTCTGACCCACGGCGCGGTCCTCTTCGCCCTGGCCGACCACGTCTGCTCGGTGGCCGGCAACTCCCTGGGCCGCCGGGCGGTCATGGTCCAGGCGACGAGCTACCTCCTGGCCAACCCGGACCTGGGCCAGCGGATCCTGGCCGAGGGCCGGGTGGTCCGCAGCGGCCGCAGTCTGGGGCACCTGGAGCTGGAGGTCCACGACGACTCGGGCCGGCTGCTTTGCTCGGTCACGGCCATGATCTACTTCCTGGACAAGGAGCCGGTGTGAGCCGCCGAACCAAAGTCATCC
>ENA-OSEO01004677-OSEO01004677.1-sediment-metagenome-genome-assembly--contig:-NODE-4677-length-14035-cov-2.680971_pt1 | contig 14035 bp, 15 predicted proteins | sample MGYA00237883_ERZ534232 | MGnify/ENA metagenome assembly ERZ534232 | reverse complement strand
GGTTCGAAGGTTGTGGTCGTGGAGCTCATGGAACAGGTGCTGCCCGGAAACGACAAGCGCGTGGTGAAGATGGCGCAGTCCAAGCTCGAGGAGATGGGCGTCGAGTTCCACCTGGGCGATGCGGTTGACGCGGTCGAGCGTGTAGGGGATCGCATGCGCGCGACCTTGCGCGGCGGGGCCGAACTCGAGGCCGACATCGTGATGAGCGCCGTCGGGCGCATGCCGAACTCCGCCGGCTTCGGGTACCCGGAAGCCGGCATCGAGATGGACCGGGCCGCCGTCAAGGTGGACGAGTACTTCCGCACCAGCGTGCCGGGTGTGTACGCCATCGGCGACCTGATCGGTGGGATGATGCTGGCGCATGTGGCCGAGGACGAGGGCGTGGCCGCTGCGCGCAACGCGGTGGCCGAGCTCAGCGGCGAGAAGCCGACCGAGACGGTGTGCCACGAGTGCATCCCTGCGTGCGTCTACACCTTCCCCGAGGTCGCCGTCGTTGGTTCGAGTCGCGATTCGGCCAAAGAGCGCGGTACCGACGCAGTGCAGGCGGTGGCGAAGTTCGCCGCCAACGGCAAGGCGCTCGGCGAGGGGGAGAGCGACGGGTTCGTGCAGCTCGTGGCCGAGAAGGGCACCGGCCGCATCGTGGGTTGCCAGATCGTAGGCCCGCACGCCGTCGAGATCATCCATGAGGTCGCACTCGCAATGCACCACGACCTGAGTGTGGCTGACATCGCACACGCGGTTCACGCGCACCCCACGGTGAGCGAGGTCATCAAGTTCGCCGCCGTAGACGCGGCCGCCAAATGCGGGCTGTAGCCGGGCGCGCACTGTGAGCGAGAAGCGCACGCACGTGTACGCGCACGGTTCCGCGCGGGAGACCGAACGTTTGCCGGCGTGGCTGCGCAGGCCGATTGCCACGCCTGGTCAGTCTTCGGCAGTTGCGGGCGTGCTCGGCGAGCTGCGGCTGAACACAGTGTGCCAAAGCGCGAAATGCCCGAACCGGGGCGAGTGCTTCTCCGCGGGCACGGCGACATTCCTGATCATGGGCGATGCGTGCACCCGCTCGTGCCGCTTCTGCGCGGTCGAAGCGCGCGTACCGCAGCCGCTCGACGCCGATGAGCCCGCGCGCGTGGCCGAGGCCGCCCGTCGGCTCGGCCTGGCGCATGTGGTAGTCACCACCGTGACCCGTGATGACCTGCCCGACGGCGGCGCATCCCATTTCGTCGCGGTGATCGAGGCGCTGCGTGAAGCCGTCCCGCAGGCGCGTATCGAGGTACTCACGAGCGATTTCGCCGGGCGTATGGAAAGCGTTGATGCGGTCGTGCGCGCGCGCCCCGATGTCTACAACCACAACCTCGAGACGGTCCCGCGCTTGTACCCAGCCGTACGGCCGGAGGCCGACTACGAGCGCTCTCTCGCGGTGCTGGCGCGCGCTCGCGAGACCGCTGCCGCCCGCGAGGCGAACACGCCTGCCCACGTGGGAGCGATGCCCACGAAGTCGGGCCTCATGCTCGGCCTCGGCGAGACGCCCGACGAGGTGTGCGACGTCATGCGCGACCTGCGTGAGGTCGGCTGCGACATGCTCACGCTGGGTCAGTACCTTCGACCGAGCACGGCCCACCTGCCGGTCTCACGGTTCCCCGAGCCCGACGAGTTCGCGAAGCTCGCACGCGAAGCGCGTCGCATGGGGTTTGCCGCCGTGGCGAGTGCGCCGTTCGTGCGCAGCAGCTACCACGCAGGTGAGATGGCCGCAGAATCGGCCGGCTCCGCAGAGTAACGCTCGCGCGCCGCGGGCCTGGCGTGAGGCCTCCTAGCCGACCACCGGCTTCTCGACACGGTACGCGACGACCTCGCCGGCCCTGCCCTTGCCCGCGCGTTTCGCCGCGTACAGACTGCGATCGGCGCTTGCCAGCAGGCCGTCCATCGTGACGTCGGGTTCCCCCGGGGCGGTCGCGACAGCACCCCCGACCGAGACCGACAGCGGTGAGTCGGGGTCCCAGTCCAGTATCGGGATGGCGGCGACCTCGGACACGAGTCGGGCCGCCAACGTGGCAAGCTCGTCTATGTCGGTTTCGGGTGCGACCACCGCGAACTCGTCGCCGCCGTAGCGTGCGACCAGGTCCGAGCCGCGGACTGCACGGTTCATGGCACCCGAGATCGCCTTGAGCGCCAAGTCGCCCATCGCATGCCCGCGAGTGTCGTTGATCTCCTTGAGGTCGTCCACGTCTACCAGCAGCAAGCCCAGCGGCCTATCGTAGCGGCGCGCCCACGACATCCACTGGTTCAGGTGCGTCATGAGTCCTCGGCGATTCAGAAGCGAGGTCAAAGGATCGCGCGTTGCGAACGTCGCCAACGCCAGGTTGTCGCGCCATGCGCGCCGGAGCACTCGGGCGAGAAAGCGCGCAAGGTCGTCACGCGTGTAATACATCTCGACCGCTCCTACGATGCGCTCGAGGTGGCGCGCGTACGCCTCGCGGTGGTGCTTGGCACCGCCGGGCTCGGTGAGGTCGAGCAGCTCGCCGAAGACAGGGTCGAGCATGAAGAACTCGATCCGTGTCGCGATGTCGAGCATCACGTCCTGCGGCACCGCCGAGAAGTCGGCAGGTGCTGTGGTCTGCATCTCGGTGAGCAGCTGGCGCATGTGCCGCTCGAGGCCCTCGGTGTCGTTGACGACATCGGGGACGAGCCCCTGGTCCCACGCAGCAGTCAGGTCCTTCCACCACTCGACGTGGTGGCGCTCCTCGGCAGCCATGCGGTGGAAGATCCCGCCCAGGTCAGGGTCCGGGCAGGCGGTGGACATGGCGTCGTAGGTCTGCGCCGCGAACTCGTCCATCGCTACGCACAGTTCCAGGATCGTACGCATGCACTGCTCCTGACCGTCGGCGGGGCTGTCGGGTCGGCTGCGTGTGCGGACTCATTCTCATGATACCCCGTCACCGTGGGTGGGTCGCCTCGTGCTCTTGCCGCCGTTACGCCCGCCGGGGGAAGATACAAGCCATGCCGTACGAGCCCAGGACATACCGCCAGACCGTCGATCCTGAAGGGCTGACCTGCTTCGAGGTCACCATCAAGGAGACCGATCTGCTCGTGTGCGCGCAGCGTGACCTGACCGACCCGGCCGGGGACCTGATCGCTCGCGCCCGGTGGGACTTAGAGGAGTTCATCCGCACGCACCCGTACTTTCGCGACTCCTACACGCCCGTCGAACTGCCGGAGGAGGTCCCCGAGATCGTGCGGCGCATGGCCGATGCCGCCAGGGTCGCGAACGTGGGCCCGATGGCTGCTGTGGCGGGCGCGATCGCGGAGCACGTGGCCCGCGGACTTGCCGAAGTGTCGCCGGAGGTCATCGTAGAGAACGGCGGCGACATCTACCTGATGGGGGAGACGGACCGCGTCATCGCGCTGTGGGCGGGCGAGCAGGGGGTCTCCAACGTGTGGCTGCGTGTTCCCGCCGGGCTGATGCCGCTCGCGGTGTGCACGTCGTCAGGCCGGATCGGTCATTCGACCTCACTTGGCGATTCGGACGCGGTGACGGTCCTTGCGCGAAACGGCGCGCTTGCCGACGCCGTGGCCACAGCGCTCGCGAACCGCGTGCGCGAACCCGACGACATCCAGGCCGCGATAGAGGCGGCCCGCGGCATCCTCGGCATACTCGGCGTGCTTGCTACCGTGGACGGGCATGTGGGCGCGTGGGGAAACGTGCACCTCGTGGCGCTGGACTAGCCGCCTTTGAGCGTCCGCACGATCTCGTCGTATTCGTCCTTCGTGATCTCTCCGCGCGCGTAGCGTTCGCGGGCGATGCGCTCCCCGTCATCGGCCGCTGCGGTCGGGGGTTGCGTACCGCCGGCCGATTGCCCGCCGCCGGACTGGCGCACGACCCACACGATCAGCAGCACGATGCCCACGACAACCAGCAGGCCGAAGAACCCGAGCAGCAACAACTCCCACAGGCCGATGCCGCCCCCGAGGTAGTTCCCACACCAGGGGCAGAACCCGTCGTTTCCCCACATCATCGTGTATCCAACTCCTTGAGGTAGTCGAGGAGCGCTTCGAACTCCTCATCCGTGAAATCCCAGCGAGGCATGAGAGGGTCGAGCTCTTCGCCGTCGGGCTCCACGCCATCTTCGACGGCGCGCCTGATCTCGTCGTCGGTCCACCCGGCCTCGCCGTGCTCGTGTTCGGATGTCAGGGACTCGTAGGTGATGGCGGGCGTCTCGTACGTCCGGCCCATCGCTCTGAACGACCCGCCCTGGCCGTCCACGCCATGGCATGTCACGCATCCTCCGCCCATCATCCCCGGCCCGATGGCGGTGCGCGGCACCGTACGGCCATCAGAGCCGAGCCCATCGAGGTATATCCGAGCGCCCAGGGAGGTCTCACCCTCCTCGGAGTAGCGGGGGAACTGGCGGCCCATCGGCCCGCGTTGCCCGGGCACGACGTACGGGCCGACGTCGCCGTCGTCCGGTCGGGGGCTGACCGAGCGGCCATCTGCCGCGTCGCTGACTGCGAGTGTCACGGCAAACCCCGCCGCACCGACCACAATAAGAGCGATCGCGACGATGCCGAGCCATGCCTGTCTCATCCGGCATCACCTCCAAACAGCGAAAGGTAGCATGTGTGGCGTTCATACCCAGGTGGGCACGATAGAATGTGCGGTGTGGGCGGAACGCGCGCCGGCCCAATGAGCGCGGCGCGCGCGAAGAAGGAGACGAGAAGCGGATGGACAGCATCGACGAGCTGGACATGTACGAGGCCGAGAAGCGGCTGGCCTTGTACAACGAGTACCGGGATGCCGCCCGGGTGTTCACCTACTACATAGAGACCGAGCTGCGGGCGTACCTGGCCAACGAGGTCAGGGTCACGCCCCACAACGAGGGCGGCGGCGTCTACTTCGAAGTGGTCATGCAAGACGTTTGGATCTACGAGGCCGAGCGTCTCAACAGGTTCGTGCCGGAGGCCACGGTGTGGGCCATCGGCGACGTGCACGTTCAGAAGCTTCGTGCCGAGGAGTAGAAGGGCGCCGCGCACGTGACACGGGTCCCCGACGACCGCGCACAGGCCGAGGCTCGCGCGCAGGCCCTGCGCGCCGAGATCGCGCACCACGAGTACCGCTACTACGCGCTCGACGCGCCCGAGATCTCGGATGCCGCCTACGACGCGCTCGTGCGCGAGCTGCTCGACATCGAGGACGCCTACCCCGAACTCGTGACGCCGGATTCGCCTACACAGCGCGTCGGTGGGGCGCCCAGCGACCTGTTCGAAGCCGTGCACCATTCCCAGCGCATGTACTCGCTGGACAACGCGATGGACATGGACGAACTCGACGAGTGGCTCGAGCGTACCCGGCAGGCGATCGGCGCGCGCGAGTGCGCGTACGTGTGCGAGCTCAAGATCGACGGGACCTCGATCTCGCTGACCTACGAGAACGGCATGCTTGCGGTTGCTGCCACGCGAGGCGACGGCCGCGTGGGGGAGAACGTGACCGCCAACGTGCGTACGATACGCGACGTCCCGCTGCGCCTCCGGGACGCAGCAAGGCCGGCGGCCGGTGAGGACACGCTGTTCGCCGCGGGCGGTGAGTCCGACGCGTGGCCGCGCGTAGACGTCCGGGGCGAGGTCTACATGCCCAAGGCGAGCTTCGAGCGTCTCAACTCCGAGCAGGAGGATGCGGGGCAGCCCACCTTCGCGAACCCGCGTAACGCTGCCGCCGGGTCTCTTCGGCAGAAGGACCCGAAGGTGACGGCGTCGCGGGACCTGGCGAGCTTCGCCTACCAGCTGGTCGACCCGCGCGCGTTGGGCTTCACGCGCCAGTCGCGCGTTCTCGAGTGGCTGCGTCAGGCGGGTTTCCACGTGAACCCCGACGTGGAGGTGTGCGACGACGAGGAGGCCGTCCACGCGTTCTGCGAATCGGCCCTGGGCAAACGCGAGCACCTGCCGTACGAGATCGACGGCGTGGTGGTCAAGGTCGACGAGTTCGCGATGCAGGAGGAGCTCGGCTACACGAGCAAGGCGCCGCGTTGGGCGATCGCGTACAAGTTCCCGCCCGAGGAGAAGACCTCGGTGCTGCGCGAGATCCGCATCCGGGTCGGGCGCACCGGTGCGCTTACGCCGACCGCGGAGTTCGACCCGGTCACCGTGGCGGGCTCGACGATCGCGCGTGCGACGCTGCACAACTTCGACGAGATCGAGCGCAAAGGGCTGCTCATCGGCGACACGATCGTCGTGCGCAAGGCCGGTGACGTGATCCCCGAGGTCGTGGGCTCTGTCGAGCGGCTGCGCGACGGCTCCGAGACGCCGTGGGAGCCACCCGTATCGTGCCCGAGCTGCGGCGGGCCGGTCACGCGGCTTGAAGGTGAGGCGGTCACGCGTTGCACGAACGCTTCATGTCCCGCCCAGCGCCACGAGCGGCTGCTGCACTGGGCGGGCCGAGGGTCCATGGACATCGATGGGCTGGGCGAGGAGATCATGACGCGCCTGGAACACACAGGGCTCGTGGCCGACATCTCCGACTTGTACACGCTGAGCGCCGAGCAGCTCGCCTCGCTGGACATGGGGCGCACCAAACAAGACGGCACGCCGGTGGTGCTCGGCGAGACCGTTGCGGCCAAGTTGGCGGCGAGCATCGAGGCCTCGAAGTCTCGCGGGCTTGCGCGCGTGCTGTTCGGCCTGGGCATCCGGCATGTGGGCAGCACCGTGGCCCAAGCACTCGCTGACGCGTTCGGCACCATAGGAGCGCTCGTCGAGGCCGCCACCCATCCACCGGCGGAAGGTGAGCCCGACCCGATCGCGGGGACCGAGGGAGTGGGGCCGACGATCGCCGGCAGCGTGCGAGTGTTCTTCGGCAATCCGGACAACGTCCGGCTCGTGGAGCGATTGGCCGAGCGAGGCGTGCAGATGGCCGAGGAACGGCGGGCGCCGGCTCGCCCCCAAACGCTGGGCGGCCTCACATTCGTGTTGACCGGAACGCTGTCGCGCTGGACGCGGGACGACGCGTCGGCGCAGCTCAAGGAGCTGGGGGCGAAGGTCTCGGGAAGCGTGAGCAAGAAGACGTCGTTCGTGGTGGCGGGTGAGGACGCGGGCTCGAAGTACGACAAGGCGGTGCAGCTTGGCGTGCCTGTCCTGGGCGAGGACGAGTTGGCGCGCGTTTTGGAGACCGGCGAGCCTCCCGCTGCCTCGCACGGAGCTGCCTCGACCGGCGAGCAGTCGTGAGCGAGTCGAAGTCGCATGGGCAGGCGGTTGGTCGGCTCTCGCCCGTGGCGCCGTGGCCTGCCTCGGCGGCTGTCGCCGCGGTCATACTCAGCGTGCTGGCGGGTCTCGGGGTCGGCGTGCTGGCCGGCACAGATGCGGTGCGAGGCGTAGAGAGCACCGCCGGTGTCGCGCTCCGGTTCGTGTTGCTGAGCGCGCCGTACGGGCTCGCCCTCGTGCTGGTGATGCTCATGGCGCGGGCGCGGCGCTGGTCGTGGCCCGACGCCGTTGGGTTGCGTCCGTTCGAGCCGGCGGCCGGACTGGGCCTGGCCCTCGGGGTCGCGCTGGGCGGTCGCGTGCTGGCGACCGCGTGGGGGATACTGGTGGTCCTTGCCGGCTTCGAGCCGCCCCCCGAACTCGATGTCACGAGCCTGTTCCCGTCGGACGCCTTCGGCATCGCCGCGCTGGTAGTGATAGCCGTGGTGGTCGGCCCGTTCGTGGAAGAAGTGGTGTTTCGCGGTGTGCTGTATGGCGCTTTGCGCATCCGGGTAGGTGCGGGCTGGGCGATGGTGCTCTCGGGGCTTGCGTTCGGCTTGGTGCACGTCGACCTGCTATGGCTGGTCGCGCCCACCGCGACGCTGGGGATCGCGCTGGCTTGGCTGGTGGAGAAGACCGGGACGCTGTGGGTGCCGGTGCTGGCGCACTCGGCCTTCAACGTGACCGCGCTCGTGCTCGCGTATGCGGCCCGCGGCGCCGGGGTGGTGTAGGGCGCGATGGGGCCTTCCTCGATCAAGCTACGACTCGACCCCGACCTGTGCGACCGCTGCGGACGGTGCGTCGAGGTGTGCGGACCTGGCGCGCTCAAGGTCGGCGCATCCTACATCTTCGTGGATTGGCGCAGGTGCGACGGATGTGGCCAGTGCGTCGAGGCGTGCGACCGGGGCGCGATCACGCGGCGCACGGACGCGCCTGCGCGTGCGAAGGCGGCCGCCCCAGGAGCGCGCGCGGGCTCCTCGGCGAAGGAGAGACGCACGGGGCCGCGCAACGCGAAGCGCAAGGTGTCGAGCGAAGGGACGCGGGAGGAGCCGCGCGGCGAGAAGCCGCGCGCCGCGACCTCACGAGGCGGCGCTGAGCCGTGGACGCTGCTCGAGGCGGGCGCCATGCTCGCGATGGCGCTGGTTGCGTTCGTGCTCAAGGACGTGGCGCTGGGCTCTGAGTGGGCGCGTGGGCTGCGGCCGTCGGGTCTGGTGTGGTTCCGCGTCGGTGTGCTCGCCACCTTCTATGCTGTGCAGGTGCTCGCGCTGCTGGCGCTCACGCGTTTCCGTGGCGTGACGATCGCCGAGGCGCTTGGGCTGGGCGTGCTCGACACGTCGTGGCGCTCGAAACTCGACTCGTTGGCCGCGGTGGCCGGCCTGCTGGTGGCCACGCGCGTGTTCGCGTGGGTGTACGGCATCACGGTGCAGGCACTCGGGTGGGACCCGCCCGCGCGGTGGAACTGGAGCCTCACCGACGTGTTCGGCCCCGACACGCTGGGGTTGTCTCTGTCGGTGCTGATCGTGGTGCTCGTGGGGCCCGTGATCGAGGAGATGGTATTCCGAGGAGTCGTGCTGCGAGCGCTGGACACACGGTTCGGCGTGTGGGTCGCGATCGGGGTGTCCTCGGCACTGTTCGCGACGTACCACTTCAACGCGTGGCTGCTGTTGCCCACGTTCGTGCTGGGGGCTTCGGCCGGTTGGCTGGCGGCCACCCGCGAGAGTCTGTGGCCCGCGATCGTGCTGCACGCCTTGTACAACGTGATACCGGTGTCGATGGCGTTCTATCTGGTGGCGTGAGACGCGATTGCGGCTATCATGAGACCGTTCGTGTCCGTGGGACCAGGAAGGGGTCGTCGGCTTCATGGCTATCTCTGAGGAGCAGGTGCGCCACGTGGCGCTGCTCGCCCGGCTTGCGCTTTCCGACGAGCAGGTGGCGCATATCGGTGAGGACCTCAACTCGATCTTGGGGCACATCGACACGATCCAGCAGCTCGACCTCGACGGCGTCGAGCCGACCGCTCACCCGCTCGACGTGGTGAACGTGACGCGTGCCGACGAGGTGCGCCCCGGCCTGTCTCGCGAGGACGCCTTGAAGAACGCCCCTGAGGCCGATAACGGCGCGTTCGTGATCCCGCAGATCGTGGGCCCGGGCGGTGATGAGGCGTGAGTGGCGCGAGCGGAGCGATCGACCTGAGCACGCTTACCGCTGCGCACATCCGCGAGGGCATCGCCTCGGGACAGTTCAGCGCACGCGAGGTGTTGGACGCCGCGCAGACGCGGATCGTCGAGGTCGACGAGCGCGTCCACGCGTTTCTGCAACTCACCCCCGAGTTGGCCGAGGAGGCCGCCGGCGCGGTGGACGCCGCTGTGGCCTCGGCACACCAGGCGGGCCTGGACCCGCGCGACACGCTTGGCCCGCTGGCAGGCGTGCCGGTGGGGCTCAAAGACAACATGAACATCGTCGGCACGAACACCACCGCTGGCGCTAAGATCCTCGAGAACCACGTGAGCGTGTACGACTGCACGGCGGCGCGGCGTCTGCTGGATGCAGGCGCGGTGCTGGTCGGCAAGTGCAACCTTGACGAGTTCGCGTTCGGCTCCTCGACGGAGAACTCCGCCTTCGGGCCCACGCGCAACCCCTGGGACCTCGAGCGGGTGCCGGGTGGCTCCAGCGGAGGAAGCGCTGCGTCTGTGAGCGCCGGTGAGGTCGTGATCTCGCTGGGCTCGGACACCGGCGGGTCGATTCGGCAACCTGGCGCGCTCACGGGAACGGTCGCCCTCAAGCCGACGTACGGGCGCGTGTCGCGCTACGGGATCGTGGCCTTCGGCAGCTCGCTCGACCAGATCGGGCCGTTCGGCAAGACGGTCGAGGACTGCGCGATGGCCTTACAGGCGATCGCGGGACCCGATCCCATGGACGCCACGAGCGCGGTGGAGCCCGTGCCCGACTACGTTGCCGCGGTGGGGCAAGCGGCTGCCGGTGGCGTGAAGGGCTTGCGCGTGGGCGTGGTAACCGACCTGCTCGAGGTCGAGGGGCTGGCCGGCGAGGTCCGCTCGTTGGTCGAGCGCGCCGCGTCGGTCTTCGGCGAGCTCGGCGCGCAGGTCGGCGAGGTCGAACTGCCGAGCGCCGAGCACGGGTTGTCGGCGTACTACATCATCGGCCCGGCCGAGGCGAGCTCGAACCTGGCCCGCTTCGACGGCATCCGCTACGGGTACCGTGCCCACAATCCCGCCGATGTGCTCGACCTGTACATGCGCTCGCGCGCCGAGGGCTTCGGCCCGGAGACCATCAGGCGCGTGATGCTCGGCACGTACGCCCTGTCGGCCGGCTACTACGACGCCTACTACGGCCAGGCGCAAAAAGCGCGCACGCTCATCAAGCGCGATTTCAGCGCGGCGTTCGAGCGCTTCGACGTGTTGCTCACGCCTACCACGCCGACGACGGCCTTCAAGATCGGGGAGAAGTCCGACGATCCGCTCGGAATGTACCTGTCCGACTACTACACGATTCCAGTCAACCTGGCCGGCAACTGCGCCATCAGTGTGCCTGCGGGACTGGGTTCGGACACCGGCCTGCCGGTCGGGCTGCAGATTATCGGCGACTACTTTGCCGAGGAGACGGTTTTGCGAGCGGCCGCGGCGTTCGAGGCCGCCGTCGAGTTCGATTCGCGGCCTCGCATAAGAGGGTAGTATAGAGGAGGGACCACACTGGGTCCTAGCAGGCGCAGGAGGGGTAACTGTGGCCGAAGCACTGGCGCTCGAGGCCTTTCGTATCGCGCGGCTGCTCGTGGCACTCACGGTGCTGCCGTTCGTGGTTTACATAAGCCGCGACGTGCGCGTTCCCAAAGTCATCATGTGGTACATCCTGTCCTTGGTCGCGGTGTGTGCATCCTATTTCTTCGCGGTCGTTGAGGGATTTGCGGCGACCGAGTTCATGAACCTGATGCAGCATGTCTCTCTCGCGAGCGCGGGTGTGCTGGCGTTCGTGGGGGCCTTTCTCACGAAACGCCAAGTGAGGGAGGAAGGCGAGGTGTCGTGACAACCGCCCCGACCATCTTGAGCTTGATCGGGTTCGTGGGGTTTCTGGCCGGACTTGTCGTGCTGGTCAGCATTCCCGCATCGAGCGGCAGACTCTACAACAGACAGACGAAGACGCTGATTATCGCCGCCTACGCCGTGTACGTGTACGTCCTCGGCATCGACATGGTGGAGACGACGTTTCGTGGCACGCTACTCGGCGAGCTCAGGAGTCTGGCGCAGATCCTGTTCCCGATATTCCTCCTCATGGCTCTGATGTCGGGCCATGCCGCGCAGCAGATGCTGGACCTTCGGCGCTCGCAGACAGCCCTGAGGCGCTCCAACGAGTTCATGCTCGACCTTGTCGACTCCTCGCCCGCGGGCATGCTGTTCCTTGCCCCTCATGGATTGATCGTGTTCGCGAACAAGACCGCTCGCGAGATTCTCGACCTGTCCGAGAACCCGGACACCGGCCTGCTCGAGACAGCCGGATGGGTGTCAACATGCTCGTGCGGTGCACGATGCGAGAGGCTGGAGTGCCTGCTCGACCCGCATGGTCCTGGGCCGTACCAGATGAAGATCGAGTGGCCGACCGGCTGGACGATACACCTCGAGGTACACACCGAGCCCCTTGCCGACGAGGCAGGCAACGTGGGCGGAGTGGTCGCGACCTTCGAGCGGCCCGCCCCGCACATGGTCGCTGGCGGGCCCGAGGCGGTCTAGGCGGGCGCGCGGCCGTCTCCTGGGGCGCGGCCGTCCCCCTGGGGCGCGGAACGGCAGGCAGTCCAGCGGGTGGGGTTTGAGTTCCCTGCGAGTGGTGGTTGCGATTGCACCCATCATGGGTGCAATCGCACCCATGACTTGTACAGTCCGACAACCCCCCACCCCGACCTCGGTTGGAATTCGGTCACGCGAGGTTTGGGCCCCCGCGGTAGCGTTCGCGCAACATGCGACCTCACGAGAACACGTTCATGCGCATCGTCGGATCGCGCACACGAGCTTTGCTCATCGAGCGGCTCGTGACTCATCCTGAGGGTCGTCCGTGGCTCAGGGAGCTGGTCAGAGGCATCGGCACGGGGATGGGCGCCATTCAGCGGGAACTACTGCATTTGAGGCGGACCGGCCTGATCAAGAGGCGCGTCGAAGCGTGCGCCGTCTTCTACGAAGTCGACACGAGCCACCCGCTGTTCGAGCCGCTGCGCGGACTTGTCGAGGCCAGCAGGACCACCGACCTGTACTACGACCCATGCCGAGGCGGAACAGGACACGCCGGCGAGACTACCGAGCATGGAGCGGGATACTAGCTGACGCCTTCCGCCAAGACACCGAGCACTGAATCGACCGCCCAGTCCAGGTCCTCGCGCGAGATCACGAGTGGAGGCGCGAGGCGGATCGTCGTCGCGTGTGTGTCCTTGGCGATGATGCCCGGGTTCAGCCCCAGGAGCTTCTCGCAATATTCGCGAGCGCTGCCGGCGGTATGCTCGATCTCGATGCCCACCCACAGGCCGATGCCGCGCACTTCGCGAACGCACGGCGGTGCCTCGGCACGTAGGCGCCCCAGCATGTGCTCACCGAGCTCGCGGGAGCGCTGCTGGAACTCGCCGGTGCGCAGCAACGACAGCACCGCGCGTCCGATAGCGCACGCCAGCGGGTTACCGCCGAAGGTGGAGCCGTGTGTGCCCGGCGTGAGCACGCCAAGGATCTCCCGGCGCGACGCGACGGCCGACAGCGGCAGGATGCCGCCGCCAAGCGCCTTGCCCAGGCAGTACATGTCAGGCTGCGCGCCTTCGAGTTCGCAGGCGAACGTAGTGCCCACGCGGCCGAGGCCGGACTGGATCTCGTCGGCGATCATGAGCACATCGTGTTCGGTGCACAGGTCGCGTACCGCGCGCAGGTAGCCCGCGGGCGGCACGATGATACCCGCTTCGCCTTGGATCGGCTCGAACAGGAACGCCACCACGTCCGGGTCTGCGATCGCCTCGGCGAGTGCGTTCACGTCGCCGTAGGCCACAGTCTCGAAACCCGGTGTGAACGGGCCGAACCCGCCCCGGGCCACCGGATCTGTGGAGAAGCTCACCACGGTGGTCGTGCGGCCGTGGAAGTTGCCGTCGCACACCAGTATCTTGGCGCGGTCCTCGGCCACTCCCTTTACGTCGTAGCCCCACTTGCGGGCGGTCTTGACCGCGGTTTCCACAGCTTCTGCGCCGGTGTTCATGGGCAGGGCCATCTCCATGCCCGCGAGTTCGGTAAGCTCGCGTTCGAAGGCGCCGAGCTGGTCGGAGAAGACCGCACGGCTCGTGAGCGTGAGGTGCTCGAGCTGGTCGCGCGCGGCAGCCATCAGCGCGGGGTGGCGGTGTCCGAAGTTGAGCGCGGAGTACGCGGCGAGAAGATCGAGGTAGCGCTTGCCGTCGACGTCGGTCACCCACGCGCCTTCGCCGTACGCGACCACAACGGGCAGCGGGTGGTAGTTCGGGGCACCGTACGTGCGCTCAAGATCGATGTACATCTCGGTGTCGGTGCCGGTGACGTCACGGGGAGCGGTCATGACTGGTCCTTTCGAGGCTGATGCAGTCAGCGCTGGCGAACGTGAGTATGCAGTCGCACGGCCAGAGTATACGGTTGTGTGCGCTCCGCGGCCAGGGTGCGAGGCCGAGAGGCGGAATGGGGCCGGCACCGGGATCGCTCCCGACGCCGGCCCCGCTCGTGCGCGCCCCTCGCTAGAAGCCGAGCAGCGCCTTGATCTGCTGTGCGACCGATTCGGCGATCGCACCGGTCCCGCCGATGATGCGCACGGCGTCGAT
>ENA-OSEO01004676-OSEO01004676.1-sediment-metagenome-genome-assembly--contig:-NODE-4676-length-14037-cov-5.098782_pt1 | contig 14037 bp, 13 predicted proteins | sample MGYA00237883_ERZ534232 | MGnify/ENA metagenome assembly ERZ534232 | reverse complement strand
CGACCGGGCGGTCGGCAGCTACGATCCGCCCCAGGGGAACGCAGAATTCATCGGGGCGGTCGCGCGTCTGCTCCGCGAGCAGTTGGGCTGGCATATCGGTCCGCAGAACGTCGTGGTGACGAACGGCAGCCAGTCGGCCTTCTTCATCCTGTTCAATCTCCTGGCCGGCGAGTACGAGGACGGGACCCGCAGGCGCATCCTCTTTCCGCTGGTCCCGGAATACATCGGGTACTGCGACGTGGGCCTCTGTTCCGACCTGTTTACCGCGCGAAGGCCCCAGATTGAGCATATCGATAGCCATCTGTTCAAGTACCACATCGATTTCACCAAGCTGGACATTGCCGGTGACATCGGTGCCGTCTGCGTCTCACGGCCCACGAACCCTTCCGGGAACGTGCTGACCGACGGGGAGATCGAGAGGCTCGGTCGCCTCGCGCGCGACCGGGGCGTGCCGCTGATTGTCGATAACGCCTACGGGGCGCCCTTTCCGAACATCGTCTTTGTGGATGCCCAGCCACACTGGGATCCGAATACGATTGTCTGCATGAGTCTCTCGAAGCTGGGCCTGCCCGGCGTGCGGACCGGGATCGTGGTCGCGCGGGAGGAGATCATCGAGATGGTCGCGCGGGTCAACGCCGTGATGAGCCTGGCCCCCGGCGGCGTGGGCACGGGCGTCGTCATGGACATGATTCGCTCAGGCGAGATCATCCGCGCCGGTCGCGAGGTGATTCGACCGTTCTACGAGAGGAAGATGCGGGACACGGTCGCGCACGTCCACCGATGCTTCGAGGGGATTGAGTATCGCATCCACAAGCCGGAAGGGGCGTTCTTCTTATGGCTATGGCTCCCGAACCTGCCGATCACGAGCCAGGAGCTTTACGAGCGTCTCAAGCGGCGGAACGTCCTCATCGTGCCGGGCCACTATTCCTTCCCCGGCCTGGCGGAACCCTGGCCGCATACGAACGAGTGCATCCGCGTCAATTACGCCGAGGACCCGCAGATCGTCGCCGCCGGCATCGAGACCATCGCCGACGAAGTGCGTCGCGCGTGAAGCGTTATGCGTCGTGCGGGAAGCGTCGATGTCGGACCCCATGCCCTGATGTCTGACGCGCAAGACGCGTCTTCTCTGTTCTTCTTCTCATTCTGTGCATCTCTCCAACCGATAGGGAGATACAGGACGGAAGCTTTGGCGAGGGACATGCAGATACCGCAGCGGTGACCCGACGGGCACACGCTGAGGGTCGTTCCAGGCAACTGAGCAGAAAGGGGCAAGAAGCGTGTCGCGAAAGCAGTTTGCGTCACGCAAATTCGAGGATTGTGAGATACTTGATGGGAAGACGAAGAATAAGATCGGCCACATTCGCGTGAAGCCGAGTGGGGTTCTGTGGGCTCCAAAGAGCGCCCAGAAGTGGTTCCGCGTCGATCTCAAGACGTTTGCCAACTTCATGGAGGAGAATGGCAAAGAACAGAGAAAGTGATATAGGGTGGTCCCCAGACTGCTAGTAACGCCGGAGATCAACAGGGGTTGTTGAATGACGAGGGAGATCCAGGATATACTGTATTTTCGCGCAGATATATCTCCGTTTCTGGTTCACCTCACGCGAGATCGTAACGGGAGCGCGGGGGATGCGAAAACGACGCTCCAGAAGATCATCAGGGAGCGCAAGCTGATTTCCGGTGAGGGTGAGATCAGCGACGTGAGGTACGGTGGGAAGACGAGCGAGATGCGGCCGGAGGACAAGAAGAAATACTTCGCCGCAGTATGCTTCACCGAGACTCCCCTGAATGAGATTCACTGCTTGCTCGAAGTCAATCGGCGAAGCGTCGACCTCCGCGGCTATGGGCTGGTTTTTCTGAAAGACGCGTTGCACCGGAAGGGTGTCTGCCCGGTGTTCTATGTCAACAATGAGACGGGAGATATGGATGGCGTGTTTCAAGCCCTCTTCTCGTTGATCGAGACCTATCCCGATGAAGCAGCCAGAGTGCTCCCACTGTTTGCTGTCTTCGGACAGAAGGTTCAGCCGCCTGGGGCTGAGATAAGACCAAATGGCCCTGTTGACTTCCGGTGGGAGAGGGAGTGGCGATATCCCTCGGTATCTGGTGATCTGGCGTTCGGTGAAGGTGATGTTTTCGTCGGTCTATGTCCGCACGACGAGATCAACGACTTCGAGCAGCTTCTCCCTGGAATCGGGTTCGTTGATCCTCAGCGTAACATGAAGTGGTATGCGAAGAAACTGATTGAGGCGCGCCAGCGACTTGATCTCAAGTATTCGGTCGCGTAAGTCGGATGCGAGGAGTCTTCGGGTTTCTTCGGGTGCTATGCTTGTTCCAGTGGGTGCGTATGTGTCTGAGAGAACAGATGGGGTAAGTCGTTGGCCTCCATGCTCTCCACGCGCTGCGTCCCCTTTCGTCACCGAGCCCATTGACCAACGACTGGCTGGCGGGTAGAATCCAGGTCGAATACGGCAGCTGGATTGATTGAAGCTATGAGGCAGAACCATGACGCCACCTATCCGATTCGATGAGTTGCTGGAGGCTGTTGAGCGTTTGCCTGACGAGGCGCAGGCGGAGCCTGTTGATGTGATCCGTCGCCGGCTGGCGCAGCGTGGGCGGGAGCGCGTGGCGAAAGACGTGCACCAGGCGAGGGAGGAGTTCGCCGAGGGCAAGTGTTCCCCAACGACGCCTGACGACGTGATACGAGAAATTGAGCTGTGAACTGTGGTCTGGTTACAGACGGAGACGCGGAGATGGTTCTGACGGCAGTTATTCGCAAGGAAGACGACTGGTTTGTGGCCGAGTGTCCGGAGGTTGGAACGGCCAGCCAGGGGCAGTCTGTGGAAGAAGCTTTGGCGAATCTGAAAGAGGCCACGGAGGTCTACCTTGAGGAGTTCCCCCGGCAATCCAGCATCCACCCTATCCTGACGACATTTGAGGTTGCCGCACATGCCTGAGCTGCCGCGCACCTCGGGCAAGGAGGCGATCCGCACCTTTGAACGGCTTGGTTTCCGCCAGGTCCGCCAGAAGGGCAGTCACGTTGTCCTCCGGCGAGAGGACAAAGGCTGTGTTATTCCTTTGCACCACTCACTTGCTCTTGGTACCCTTCGAAACGCGATTCGACAGGCTGGCATCAGTGTGGAAGAATTCGTTGAAGCACACGCGCAGAAATGATCGTGTGGACTTCGGCCAGATGCGCTGTTATCACTTGTGCATTCCCGCCGGCGGGTCCTGAACCTGTGCTTTCGCCGGTCCTTTGATGGGGACGTCGAGGAGCTTGGGCTTCTCGGTTGACCAGCGGTTCTCCCGGTAATTGAAGGGGACGGCGAGGAGGCGGTTCTCGCTGATCCGGATGACGGTGACCTCGCCGGCGGATTTGGGCTCGGGGGAGGGGAGTTGGACGAAGTTGATGCTGCGGAATCGGGTTACGACCGCCTTGTGATAGTGGCCGCCCAGGACCAGGATCACGTTGGCGTCGCCGAAGGCGTCCACGAACTCGTCCCGGTTGGTGATGGCGTCGAAGCACAGGTGCGTGGCCACGACGACCGGTTTGCCCGCGGGCACTTTGGCCAGGGCCTTGCGCAGGTAGTCGAGCGCGGGTTTCGAGATCGGCTGGGCGGGATTGTTCAGGGTCTCGTCGTACTCGGAGAACAGGGCGATGAAGACCACGCCGGCTTTCTCGAACGTGTAGCGCAGGGACCCGTGCCGCTGTTTGAGCCAGTTGAGGACGGTGTCGCTGGGGGAGAGCCCGCCGATGTCGTGGTTGCCGGCGACGTCATAAGTGGGGAACTTCAGACGCTTCGTGATGAGTTGCTCGTAGGCATCCTTCGCGGCTTGCGAGGGCCACTCGGTCATATCGCCGAGCCCGAAGACGAAGGCGGGTTTGCCGACCACGCCGCCGATGGACTCTGGATACGGCTTGCCCGGCAGGGAATTCATCGCGTCGATGGCGGGGACCAGGTGCTCCCCGTTGCCGTCGATCTGCACATGCTGGTCCGACCAGCCGAATAGGGTGAGGGGCCTTATCTCCGCAGCCTCCGCGTCCGTACACCACCCCGGAGGTGTCAGCCAGATGAATTGCCATACCAGTGCCAGGAGAGTGACTCTGATTGTAGTCATTTCTGTCCTCCAACTGTGCCGGTGCATTCGCCTCGGGATTCCGAATGTACCCGAAGGCCAACATAGCCAGTTTACCCTTGACGGCAACGGAGACAAGGGGGTATTCTCCACTTCCGAATACGGAGGCCATTCATTCCGGAGCCAGTGGCGTGGCAGGCGAATTACTTCGGGCGTCATCACAAGACGGACATGGAGGTGAGATATGAACACACATCGGGAGTCATTTCGAGGTCCAGGAGGGTCCAGCACTTCGGTTTTGGCGGAACTTCGTGCTGCGCGAATCGTGGCCGGGCTGGATTGGGGAGAGGCGCGTCACATGGGCGCCGTTCTGTTGCTCGTCACCGCTCTGGTCGGCGGGCGGGCTGTCGCCGCGGAGTTGAAGGTGCCGAGTGACTACGGAACGATCACGGCGGCGATCGAGGCGGCCAACGACGGCGACACCATCCATGTGGCGACGAGGACCTACTCCGTGGCCACCGGCGAGGTCTTCCCGCTTCGGCTGAACAAAGCGATCTCGCTTGAGGGCGATCCAAACAACCGTCCGCACTTGCAGGGGGACAAGACGCACACGGTCGTGCTCATCGCGAGCGGAGGCGTAACTCTGCGGGGGGTTCGGATCACGGACGGGCTGGGCTCGGAGGGCATCAACAACATGGACGGCGGGGGGGTCTGCGTCTTCGTCGGGCCGGGCGAGACGCGGGATGTGAACATCGTCGATTGCCTGATTGAGGATAACGTCTGCCCGAGCGACGAGACCTACGACGGTTGCGGCGGCGGCATCTACTGCGGCGGGACCTATTGCACCTGCTTCACGATACGCATTCGCGACTGCATCGTTGGCGACAACGCCATTCATGGGCAGGGCGGGGGCGTATTCTGCGCGCTGCTGAGCAACGTCGAGATGAGAGACACACTGATTATGGACAACACCGCGGACGACCACGGGGGCGGTGTGTTCGTCGATGTCTTTGCCTGGCTCGATATGACCAACACGCATGTGATGCTCAACAATTGCCCGGGCGATCGCCAAAAGGCGGATTGGGGCGGCAAGGGCGGGGGGCTGGCGTGCGAGAGCTTCGGGGTCTTCTCGGCGACGGATTGCCTCTTCTCCGGGAACGAGGCGCGATACTACGGCGGCGGGATCTTCACACGAGGGGGCCTGTTCGCCGGCGAGGACGTCTGTGGCGACGGGGAGCGGTTCCCTTTAGTGGCCGGGTCACGCATCGAGAAGAATCGCGCCGACGTGGCGGGCGGCGGCGTGTACGTGGCGAGCAGCGCCGTTCTGTCATTCTCGGACACGGTGTTCTATTGGAACGATGTGAACCAGGTCGGCGGGGACGGCGGGGCGGTGTTCGTCAATGGCGGTCAGACGGGCGGGGGCATCGTCGATTTCAGCAACGACTGCCTGCTGGAAGGCAATGAGTCCGCGCGGTACGGCGGCGGCGTTTACCTCGGACAAGGCACACTCGGCACATTCGACTCCACACGGTTTGTCGGCAATTCGTCGCTACTCGACGGCGGCGCCCTGTTTCTGGACGGCGGGGCGAACGCTCGATTGAAGAACTGCCTGGTCGTGTACAACAACAGCGCCCGGCGCCACGGTGGTGGTCTCTGCGTCGGCCCAGAGGCCGATGTCGATCTAACACATTGCTCCGTCGTGGGGAATTTCGCGCCCCACGAGCGCAGCGGCCTGTACCTGGACCCCGGCGCAACAGCGGATATCAGCGATAGCATCCTGTGGCGGAACGCCGGGGGCTCAGTGGAGGCTAACGGCGCGGCCGTCAGTATCACAACCTCCCTGAGCGAAGATCAGGCCGATCCCAGCCAGGGCGTCCTGTGCTGTGATCCCCACTATGTGGGCTGGGGAAGCCGCGAGGTGCTCTACGTGGACGCCTCCGGGCCGATCTCCGGGGACGGGACGGCTCAGCAACCCTACCGCGATCTGCAACGGGCCTTGAACGGTTTTGACTTTCGCCTGGCCGTCGATTCGCCCTGCTTGGGCACTGCTGGCGACGGTGGGAACATGGGGTCCGACACCGGCGTCGGCGGCGCGGCGGGCGGCGTCACCGCATCGCTGCATCTGGCCGACGGCGCCTACGGTATTCGCGGCCGCAATATCATTTTTGTCAAGGACATCGAGGGTCGCGACCCAAATGTCTCGGTGATCCGTCACGCCGTTCTCGGCCACGTCGAGCCTGCGGACATCAACGATGTAACCATCACAGGCGAAGAGCTCTTCGGCGGCATCGCCACCCGTGCCGACGTTCGCTTCGTGGACTGCAACGTTGTGGGCAATGTCGCTCTCGTGGACGGTGGCGGCGTCTATGTGGCGGACGGCAAATGTGTGATGGAGAGCGTCTGCGTCTCCGCGAACGCGTGTCGGAGTGGCTCCGGCGGGGGCATCCACCTGTCGCCACAAACGGGCCTCGAAATGGTAGCATCGCGTGTGGAGCGGAATCTGTGTCAGGGAACCAAGGGCGGCGGGATCTACGCCGCGACCGAGACGCTCTCGTCTCTGACCGATAGCACAGTCCAGGCCAATGACTCCGGGGCCAACGGTGGCGGCATGTTCCTGGAGGCGAGCACGGTATCGGGAATCATCAGAACCCGTATCCTTTCCAACCTTGCCCATCAAGGCGCGGGGGTCCACGTCTCGGGCCAACTGCTTGCGATCGACTCGGAGATCAGGGGCAATAGTACACAGACCCGGGGAGCGCGGACTAGTCGACAAGGGGGGGGAATCTATATCAGCGGCACTGCCGATGTGCTCCTATCACAGTGCGTTCTGGCGTCGAACTATGCGGACTACTCCGGCGGGGGCGCGCTGTGCGCCGGCAAAGCTCGAATTGAGCGCGAATCCCTCTTTCTTCAGAACAGAGCCGACTATGGAGGAGGCATACACGTCGTCTCTCCGAGCGCACTCTTCGCGGGAGAAAGCGCCTTCCGGACGAACACGGCGGACGTGAACGGTGGAGCCCTGTACGTGGAGGACGACATGGCCCCGCAGTTCGCGCGCTGTGAATTCACGGGGAATAGCGCCCAGAACGGCGGGGCCGGATTCCACGACTACCGGAGTCATGCGGTGTTCGAGGACTGCACGTTCGAGAGCAACAGCGCAAACCCCTACCACGGGGGCTGTTTCTACCTGCAGGCTACCGGGACCCGCTTTCTCCGGTGTCAGTTCCGCGGGTGTTCGGCCGAACAAACGGGCGGGACGGGCCTTCTCTGGAACAGCGACGCCTCGCTGTTTATGGAGTGTCGCGTCGAGGGATCCAGTGCCGTGACTTCCGGGGGCGCATTCTGTGTCGACCAGTCGGCGCAACCCGTGTTCTCCCATGTCTGGATCGTCGATAGCCGGGTAACGGGCAACGGGGGCGGTGTCGCCATACTGGGGACCTCCAAACCGAAGTTCTCTGACGTAACCGTCAGCCGTTGCCAGGCCATCTATGGCGGTGGTGTCTATGCGGGTGGGCAGAGCGACAGCATCTTCCTTCAGTGTGACTTTCGGGACAACCTCGCGCTGTCAACCGCAGTCTCCGCCGACGGCGGCGGGGTCTTCTTCACGGAGAAAGCCAACGGTTGGCTCACGCGCTGTGTTTTTCAGGGTAACTCCGCCACGGACGATGGCGGTGGCATGGCAGTAGCCGGTGCGGCAAAGGTGGATCTGCGGAATGTCGTGCTCGCTGCCAATTCCGCCATCAACACTGGTGGCGGCACCTACTTCACCGCCACGAGTGCGGGAAGTTTCACGAACTGCACGGTTGTGTCGAATACGGCCAATGGCGACAACGGCGGCGGCGGCATCTATCTGGACCCGACCAGCATGGCCAAGGTGGACTCCTCGATCCTTTGCCAGAACAACCCTGATGGGATTCGGCGAGGGGCCAGTCCGACTGTCAGCTATTCATGTGTACAGGAGCCCTGGCCCGGCCCGGGCAACCGGCTCTGTGATGACGGCTGCACGTTCGACCCAGATACGTTTGAACTGCCGGAGGGATCCGCGTGCATCGATGCAGGCAATCCCGATCCCAACAGGAACGATGCCTGCCGGCCGCCGGGCAAGGGCGACTCGCGGAATGACATGGGCTGGACCGGAGGTCCCGACAACTGCGGGGTCTCCCTCGGCAGTGGATTTGACTTCGTGTCCTTCGATGATCCGGCTCTCCTTGTGCTTCGTGGCAGCGCCACTCTGACCAGGGGGCTTCTGCGCCTGACTGAGACCAAGGCCAACCAGGTTGGCGGAGCCTGGTATGCTTTGCCGGTCCATCTTCAAGGGGGTTTTGAGACGGTTTTCGGTTTCCGGATCGACCAGGATAGTGCCGATGGTTTCGCATTCGTCATTCAGAATGCGGGTCTGGCCGCCTTGGGCGGGACTGGGGGACGGCTGGGCTACAACTTCGCCAGTTCGATCGCGGTTGAGTTTGACACCTGGCGCAACGCGGGCTACGGGGATAAGAACCACAACCATATCAGCGTCCAAACCCGGGGAGCCACCGCAAATGATCCCGACCATAGATACTCCCTTGGATCAGTCGAATCGATTCCGTTCCTTTCGGATAATCAGGTTCACACGGCAAAGATCACCTATGCGCCGGGGCAACTCAGCGTCTACGTGGACAACCTTCAGACGCCTGTCTTGACGGTCGAACTGACCATTGAAAAGAGGTTCTCATTGGCAGACGGCCGTGCTCTGGTCGGTTTCACGGGTGCGACCGGCGGGTCCGGCGAGACTCACGACATCCTGTGGTGGTCATTTGTCTCGACAGGGGCGTCGGGCCAGGTTGCTGATGAAGACGGCGGGGCGCAGTGAAGGCAGAGCGCTCATTGTGGCGCTGACGGGCGTCGCGGATGAGACAACTCCGGACGGGCCGGGTTTTTCGCCTGAATCTCGCCCTCGGGCTTGAGGACTGGTGCGTTGCCTGTATAATTGCCCAATCTGTAGAGATAGATACACAGGTACAGGCTGACGGTCCACCGGCTGTGCCGGGCGAACGTCTACTTTGGCATGGAGATTCAGGTATGGCAAATGCACCGAAGGCAAATGCGGTCGTGGGGCAGTCCGGCGGGCCGACCGGGGTGATCAACGCCTCGCTGGTCGGCGTGATCGAAGAGGCGAAGAAGCACCCGGAGATTGAGAACCTCTACGGGGCGGTCCATGCGGTCGCCGGCATGGTCAAGGATGAGTTCGTCGATCTGGGCAAGCTCTCGCCCGAGACTCTGGAGACGGTGGCGGCCTCGCCGTCGTCGGCGCTGGGGACCAGCCGCGACAAGCCCGACGCGGAATACTGCCGGCGCATCCTCGAAGTCTTCAAGAAACGTAACATCCGCTATTTCTTCTACATCGGCGGCAACGACTCGGCCAATACGGCCCACATCCTCAATACCGTCGCGGACGAGGGCAACTTCGACATCCGGGCCTTCCACGTGCCCAAGACCGTGGACAATGACCTGCTCGTGACCGACCATTGTCCGGGCTACGGCACGGCGGCCAAGTTCGTTGCCTGCGCCCTGATGGGCGACGACCTGGACAACCGGGCCCTGCCCGGCGTGAAGATCGACGTGATCATGGGCCGGCACGCGGGCTTCCTGACCGCGGCCGCCGCGTTGGGCAAGAGGCGCGACGACGATGGGCCGCACCTGCTGTACTTCCCGGAGCGGCCGGTCTCGATCGGCAAGTTTCTTACCGAGGTCGAGGCGGTCTACAAGAAGTTCAACCGTTGCGTCATCGCGGTCAGCGAGGGCATGTGCGACGCCGACGGCGAGACCTGGGCCAAGAAGATCGCCCAGAACGCGGAGAAGGATCCGCACGGCAATATTCAGCTCTCCGGCACGGGAGCGCTGGCCGACTTCCTGGCGGCGCAGGTGAAGAACAATCTCAAGATCAAACGCGTCCGGGCGGACACCTTCGGCTACCTGCAGCGGAGTTTCGCGGGCCTTCAGTCGGCGGTGGATGTGGACGAGGCGCGTCGTTGCGGCCGGCAGGCGGTGCTCTACGCGATGGAGCACGACAACGGCTCGGTGGCCATGAAGCGGACCGGCAACGGCAAGAACTACGGCGTCGAGCTGTTCCGCACCGAACTTAAGAACGTGGCGGAGAAGACCAAGTCCATGCCCGCAGAGTACCTCAATGCCGACGGCAACGGCGTGACGCCGGCCTTCATGGAGTACGCGATGCCGCTGGTCGGGCAGTTGCCGAAGACCGAGTATCTCGGCAACAGTCCGAGGATCTGAACGGCGTCGGGCGCCGGGCCCGACAGACCATGGCCGTGTGCAACAAGGTGGCACGGTCAACGGAACTTGGCCGTGCCATGTCCCTTCCCACACCCGTCGGGCATTCGTTCGTAGTGACGCCGTAAGGCGTTCTCTTCTCCTGTGTTCTTGAAGATATGCCCTCACGGGCACACTATAAGCAGGGGCTAACGCCATTTGCAGCGGCGCGTTGCGAGACGGTGGTCGCCGTGACAGTCGGTGCAGACCTTGGCGTCGGAGACGACGAAGGCCGGCTCGTGGTGCGGCGCGTCGATCTTGTCCTTCGGATGGCAGGCCATACACGCCGGCGTGACCTTGTCCCTGGGGTACATGATGTCCGGGGCAGTCCCGTTGCCGCCGGAACCCCAGGACTCGTCCGCGATGTGGGCGTCGCTGGCGCCGTGGCAATGGGCACAGCCGATGTTCCGGCGGGCGTGATTCACAGCGAGTTCTTCCGTCGCATAATTGACGTGGCAGACGAAACACCGGCTGTTGTCGGCGCCCGCCTCCGCGGCAGACTCTTCCGCCGGAGGTTCGTCGAGCAGCAGGAGCGGTTCCTCCCCCTCTCTGGTCGCCTGGCTGACGACGGTGACGGAGTCCTGCGTCGGGACCGGTCCGATCCCGGACGGGGCCGTCGTGTCCGCCTGCTCACAGCTTCCGAGGGGGAGCACCACCATGATGACCGCCGGCAGCAACCAAGCCCTACAGTGAAGAGGGCGATGCATCTCAGACATATTCCCAGTTCCGCAGCCACTGATAGTGCATCGGCAGGTTCGCCCAGGCCTGCCTGCCGGCCTGTTCGAGTTGTGCGTTCTCCTTGACGTCGAGTTCCCGCCGTTCCTTGACGGCCTTGACGACGTTGTCCACCTCCTGGAGGCTGTTCATGCCGGGGATGGGGATCACGGTGTTGCTGTGCAGGATGTAGCGGATGGCGAGCCGGCCGCGCTGGTTGTTCTCCTCGGGCGCCCCGGCGAACAGCGACGCGGCGGCGAACGGCTTGATGCCGAAGGCCCCCACGTCCCGCTGCTTGAGCGCGTCGAAGAGACTGTCCTGCGGCGCCCGCTTGGTCATCGTCGTGAAGGGGAAGCAGACGACCTCGATCTGGGGGAAGTACTCGATCATGAACTGGATCCAACGGCGGTCGTGCGAGGAGAAGCCGATGAAGCGGGTTTTGCCCTGCTTCTTGGCCTTTTCCAGGGCGTCCACGATCTCGCAGGCGGTGTTGAACGTGTGCCGGCCACCGGGTTCGAGGCAGGTGATCCGCCACAGGTCGGTGTACTCCTGGCCCGAGTCGCGCAGCAACTCGTCGAGCGATTCCAGGAGCTTCTTGGAGGTCCGGAAATCCTCGTTGCGGACTTCCTTGGCCCCGTGCGAGAGGGCCAGGTACATCTTGTCCCGCCGGCCCTTGAGGGCCTTGGCGTCCCGCTTGACCTCGTTGTCCCAGCAGGCGTCGATATAGTTGATGCCCGCTTCGATGCAGCGGCTGATGATCTCGGTCCTTTCCTCCTGGTTGCTCCGCGAGTGCCCGCCGAGACAGACCGCCGAGACCATCAGGCCGGTCTTGCCGTGCCGGCGATACTCCATGTCGGGGTTGTAGTTGAGGATTCTGGACGTGTCGACCGGCTTCTCCGCGGCTTGTGCGCCCAGACCCGTCGCTGCGAGCGCCGCTGCTACGGCGGTGTCGCGCACGAACTCACGCCGGGTGATGCGATGATTCTCCATGATTCAGTTCCTTTGCTGCTGGGATGAAGTGGAGGGCCGATGGCTCTGGAGCTTGAACAGGATGCTGATTTCATCGTCCGTCAGGGGACGGTCGTAGATCCGCAGATCGTCCAGCAAGCCGGCGAATTTGCGGCCGATGCGGACGTCCAGTTCATTGCCGGTCTGGATCGGCCACAGGTCGAGCAGACCGATGTCGTGAATCTCCGCCGGGGCGCCGTCGAGGTACAGGGCCGCGTCATCGTGCAGATTGGGCAGTTCCGCCTGCCGCACCACGGCGGCCACGTGATGCCATTCATCATCATGGACTTCAGGATTCATGTAGTAGTAGCCGCCGTTGGGGGTGATCCCGATCCGCCCGCGAATGAAACCAAGGGTGAACATCTGGCCGAAGTCCTGCGTTCCCCAGGAGACGATCTCGCCCTGTGTCGCGGTCGTCTTGATCCAGACGGCGACAGTCCGGGGTCGCGTGCCCGTCACCCCCTTGTACTTGGGGACTTCGATCAATGCGTCTTTGCCGTCCAGGCGGATGGCGTTGCCCACCCGGCCTGGGGCGGAGCCTTTGTCGAAGGACAGACTGCCCTTGAGCGTGCCGGGCCGCTGGTGTCGGGAGGAGTCGGCAGCGGAGACGCCGGTCGTCTCATCGAACTTCCACCAGCCGACCAGATTCGGATCCGTGTCGAGCGTGGGCTGGTCGCCAGCCGCGGGGGCGACGACCGCCAGTAGGAGCGAACACACGAGAATACCGGTCCGGTGCATGGTTGTTCTCCTGTTCTCGGGACGCCGAGCTACACGTGACCTCATTGTAGCGAGGAGTGTTTCCATGAGTCAACCATATGTCGAGGCCTGCCCGGTCAGACGTGATGCTCACACGACTCAGCGATGGGTTTGTCTGTGCGGTGCCGCGAATGACACCAGGGAATCACCGCGATTCCTATGGCCTATTTGCAGATGGGGATTGTCTTTCGTATGCTTTGAGGAACGGGGGTACCTCCGGAGTCTTCGTCATCGTGTGTATGCGGGTCTCAAGCGGGGGAAACAACATGAACGGGGTTGAGAGAGCAGGTGGTACAGGTTCTGTAGACCCGGTATTCCGGGTCACGGGCACATCCAAAGAGCAATCGACGATTCGGGAGGAGGGGCGATCCACGGGAGAGAAGGCCGGGATGGAAGGGGCGCTAAAGCTGTCCGGTGACTTCGTCCGGCAGGCCATGACGGACGCCGGATTCGTCAACCTTCAGGTCGGCGGCGCCGAGAGCATTGAGGCCTTCGTTCGGCTGGCCGCCAGGCGGGAGGACAACGCGGAGGGCGGGCTCGAGCCGGCCGCGGCCGCGGAACTGGCGGCGCACACAGGGACCCAGATGGCAGGCGACGTCAATCTGGCCATGCGGGTCCTGACGCGGGTCGATTCCGCGCGTGTGGCGGCCCTGCTCAAGTAGCCGGCGCCGGATACGAATCACAGAAGGGTTTCGTGTCTCGGGGTGGCGTCGCGAAGGGCGAATCGCGCGGGACTACAGGGCCTCATTGACGAGGTCGATGATCTCTTGGACCAGTTCCGCGTGACGCTGCTCGTCGTCCGCCATGCGGACGAACACGTCACGGACCTTCTGTTCCCGGACCCGCGGGTCGCCGGCGATTTCCCGGTATAGATCGCGGGCGGAGAGCTCGAACGACCGCATCGACGCGAGCTCGGCCACAATCTTTCCTTTATCCGGACTATGGGTTGCGGGCATGTTCCTGGATCAGGGTTTGCAGGATCTTTCGGTGGCTCTTCGTGTCTTCGATCAACGGGGTCAGTCGCTCGGTGATGCGGAGGAAGACGCCCTCGTCGAGGTGCGCCGGCCAGTGTGTGCGGTTCAGGCAGTCCTCGTACACACCGTTGCCGATCTGGTCTTCCATTCTCACCGCCGCGGCCAGGAAACCGTCCACGATCTGTCGCTCCTCCGTGTCCGGCCG
>ENA-OSEO01004674-OSEO01004674.1-sediment-metagenome-genome-assembly--contig:-NODE-4674-length-14041-cov-3.673374_pt1 | contig 14041 bp, 14 predicted proteins | sample MGYA00237883_ERZ534232 | MGnify/ENA metagenome assembly ERZ534232 | reverse complement strand
AGCCTGGCACGCTCGTCTTGATGGTAGAGGATGAAAAGCGACAGAATTAAGTTTGTTTTAATTGAGCGCTCGTCGGATCTCGAACGGATTGCTCGTGATCTTGAGAGCGAGGAGGCAATCGGCGTTGACCTGGAAGCGGCTTCCATGTTCCATTATCATGAAAAGGTCTGCCTCATACAGATCTCCACCGCCTCTCAGAATATCTTAATTGACCCACTGGCTGCGAAAGACCTCTCAGCACTTGCGCCGGTTCTTGAATCTCTGAGGATTCGAAAGATATTCCACGGCGCGGATTATGATATCCGATCATTGCACAGGGACTTCAGGATGGAAGTCACCTGTCTTTTCGACACACATATTGCGGCAATGTTTCTGGGTCTTAAGCAAACCAGTCTGGCCGGGCTTTTGAAAGAGAGGTTCGGCATGAAGATTGAAAAAAGGTACCAGAGGAAGGACTGGTCAAAAAGGCCTCTGACAGATGCCATGCTCCAATATGCTGTCACTGATTCTTTCCTTCTATTACCCCTTGCAACGATGCTCGAAGATGAATTGAAGGCCAAAGAGAATAATTCCAAACATGGAGTCTCGTTTGCTGATACGTCCGCTGTATTCGATGATCCAAACGCTATTACGCTTGAGGATTTCCGACAAGGTGAACAACGGCATGTCACCATCGGGATGGATGCCTTTGGTCGAGTGTTGGTGGTTGTTTACACATGGAGAGAGGAAAATATCAGAATCATTTCCACACGAAAAGCCGTACGTCATGAGGTGAAAGAATATGAAGGCGAAATATGATTTTAGCAAGGGGCGTCGGGGCGCCGTACTCCCTTCATCCGGGAATAAGGTTCGTATCACAATTCGGCTTGATCGTGACGTTATTGACTGGTTCCGTTCAAAAGTCGAAGAAGCGGACGCGGAACAACATCGGCGCTTTTTTCCGAGCATCGGTGGCCGCGCCGTTCAATTCAGCGTTGGGCTTAACACTAATCACGAAAAGGCGAATTAGATGCCAACTGTATTAAGATCTGGTCCGTATCGGTTCTTTTTTTATGCCGGTGATCGTGATGAACCGCATCATATACATGTAGAACGTGATGACAAAGTCGCAAAATTCTGGCTTGATCCGATCCGCCTTCAGAACAGTGGTGGCTTCAACCGTCTTGAATTAAGACATATATATGGTATTATTGAAGAAAACCGTGAATCCTTGATGGAGGGATGGTATGAATATTTTGGCCGTTGAAATCGAAATCCCTTACGCCCTAAATGTCAGTACGACGGAAGACACATTGACCGTTGATCTCAGTGATGGGCGCACAATTTCGGTTCCTTTGGGATGGTACCCTCGCCTTGAGCACGCAAGCCATGAGGAACGAGCAAATTGGAGGCTGGTCGGTAAAGGACATGGGATCCACTGGGAGGATATCGATGAAGACATAAGCGTTGAGGGTATTCTTGCTGGAAAACCTTCCGGAGAGAGTCAGGGGTCTTTCAAAAGGTGGCTTCAGAGTCGAGGGTTTCGCCCAACAACCGCGTGAACTCGGACTGGCAATTACGCTGCGCTCCATTGCCAGCCGGTTACGCGGAGCGTTGTTTTATAATGGGTGCCGTTAAAGCGATCCCTTAGGGCAGCGTCAGGCCACCGACGCCTTGAAGGGATCCAGACCCGTTCGATCAATCAACTTTCCCAACCGCTCCCCCTTGTTTGCGTGCTGGCGGTAGCACGCGATCACCTTGTCTACGGCATCGAGGGCCTTGGCGTCATCGAGTCCCGATACGAGCACGTCGCCAATCCGCGGCTCGGCACCGACATTTCCCCCAATGGTCAGGGTCCACCCCTCCTTGGTGCCGTAAAGGCCGATGTCCCGCACCCAGGATTCGGCGCAATTGATGTTGCAGCCGGAAACCGCCATTTTAAATTTTCCGGGCAATTCCGCACCGTGGTACCGGGTATCGAGTGTCATCCCCAGCCCCAGGGCATCCTGTTTTCCCAAACGGCAAAACGTGGTGCCGGGGCACGCGCGGACACTGCGCACGCACAGGCCGACGGCGGCGCCCGGGGGCACCGAGAGATCCTCCCAGATGGCGTCGATATCCTCCTCCCTGACGCCCACCACCGCAATGCGCGTGGCCCCCGTGATCTTGAGCGCCTTGGCGTTGTATTTTTCCGCCACATCGGCCAATTTTCGCAGCAACTGCGGTGTTACCACCCCGCAGGGAATATGCGGTGCGATGGCGTAGGTTTCTTTATCTCTTTGCAGGATTGCACCTTTTTCCCCCAGCTTCAGCATCGGTTCCTCCATTTCATCGGGTTTGAAAACCACACGGCCTTCGATGTAAAGAGTCAAAATATAGAACCTATTCGATGGGTGTCAAGTTCCGCACATCCGGGTGCAGGGCAATACTGCAGAGGTCACCCCCCTGCTGGCCGGAGATTGTCCTGCATCCCTTGGGCAGACCTCGGTCCATGCTCATTTTTTAGCCTGAGCCGGAAAATCGTTTGCGCTTCGGCAGGACAGGGCCTTGTCATTTTTTTGACTGGATCGGAAAACATCCTGCAAGCAACCCCCCCGGGCCGTGGATAGTCTTTCGGCCCTGCCTGCAACCGGCGATTTCAGACGGCACCCGACCCCGGCGGTCGGATGGATGGGGTTGGCCGTTCAGGAAAAAAGGAATCCTGGCATAAGGATTGCAAATGGTTGCAAATGATTGCAGATGATTGTTCCACCCGGCGCTGTGTGCCGGGTCAAACGGAAAACGGTCCGATGACGCCTGAAAACCAAATCAACACGAAAACCGACGGTGAAATCCGTCTCAAAGAGGATCTGGGCCTCGACCGCCGCGGGTTTGAGATCCTCAAGCGGATGCTGGGGCAGATCTATCCCGAGGGAACGACGATCGATCCGGAGTTTCTCATCCGCCTCACACCGTCTCAATTGAAGCAGGCCTATATCCGGCGTGCAACCGAATGCCACCCGCAAACTCCGGGAAATCTCACCCCGGCAGAGGTTCCCCAACGGCAGGCGCGTTACCGGCAACTGGCCCACACCTACACCACCCTTTTGCCCTACATTCAGGCCATCCACCGCAAGGTTCTGCGTATATCCACATTGAACGCACAGCAATGGTGGGAGAACGATCCTTCCGGTAAAACCATTATTGCCGTCGGCGGGGCCAAAGGCGGGGTCGGCAAATCGGCCCTGTCCGCAAACCTGGCCGTCGGGCTTTGCCTCTTGGGCCACCGGGTCATCCTGGCGGATCTGGATCTTGGGGGACCCGATGCACACCTCTATGTCGGGGTGAAATCCCTGTCGCGGACCTGGAACGATCTTTTGGGCAATCAGGTCGACACCATAGACGAGCTGCACACCCAAACCCCGTTTCAGGGGCTCACCGTCATCGGGGGGGACGCCTCCAAGCTGGGCGCCGCCAACATCGCCCACCACCAGAAGCTCAAAATCATACGGCATCTGAAGTCTCTGGACGCTGATTTTGTCGTCATCGACCTGGGGGGGGATACTTCCTACAACGTACTGGACTTTTTCCTTCTGGCCGATCAGAAAATTGTCGTGATCGGCACCGAACCGGCTTCGATTTTGGACAGTTACAGTTTTATCAAGGTGGCCGTCCATCGCTTTTTGGACCGGTTCCTTGCCGCGCATCCATCGCTCCGCCATCTGTCCCAGGCCCTTCGCGGCGCATCGCAAACCGGAAGCGAGCCATCGACCCCGGAGCAGATCTTGGATATGGTTCGCGCCTGCGATATATCCGCCTACATTAAACTCAAGGAGCAGTTCGACCGGTATCACCTGTCTCTTGTGGTCAATATGGTCGAGAGCCGAAAAGACGTATCGTATGCCCGTTCCATCCAGCGATTGGCCAAAGCGGTCTGCGGCATCGATATCGAAGTGCTCGGAACGATTCCCTTTGATCCCGCGGTCCGAAAGGCGGCTCGGCGGTTTACCCCCTTTGTGGTCGAAGATCCCGGGTGCAAAGCCGCCAAAGCACTCTACCAGGTGCTTGCCGGAATCCTTCTGCTCCAGGAACCCCGGGCGGTTCGCCGCGAGCTGCTCCGAAGGTCCAGTCACATCCGCAAGAGCGTGAAAAGCGAAATCGATGCCACAGACATGCTGATGTCCGGCCTGACCCCGGAGCAGATCCACCTCATGTCCAAAGGGTCTCCACGGCTTCGCGGCCGTTTTCAGCAGATACTCGGCTTTCTGGCAGCCGACGGCCCGAATTCCGCACCCTGAACCGGCCCTTCATGGCCGGCCGATGGGAATTGCCGGTGGTCGAACAGTCGGAATACCGGGGGATCGCTATTTCCGCTGTTGGTCGGCCGGTAAAAAAACACTTGCAAATTTCCCGCAAATTCAGGAAAGCTCACATCACCGTCGTCTCATATGGGGCCGGCCTTCCGCGGTTCCGGCGGCCCCCCGGCGCTTAACCCATTTCAATAGAAAAGGAGGTCATATACCGTGAATCCATCGTCCCTTTTCGAGTTTAAGATTCCCACCCGCCTGGTATTCGGCCTGCATGCCGTCGACCGGCTGCCCGAAGTCATCGCCTCGCTGTCCCTGGGTCGTGTCCTGGTCGTTACCGATACCGGGGTGATGGCCGCCGGTCTTTTGGATAGAGCCGTTGAAACGCTCAAAGACAAAGGCATTGAATGGAACCGCTTCGATGGGGTCGAGGCGAACCCCTCGCTGGACACGGTGACCAAGGGCGCGGAATGCTTCCGGGAGACCCGCAGCCAGGGTATCGTCGCCATCGGCGGGGGCAGCGTCATCGATGCGGCAAAGGCCATCGGGGTGGGCGCCACCCATGAAGGGGCGGTTCGGGATTACACCCGGGACGGGGGAAAACCGCTTCAAAATGAAATCCCCCCCCTCATCGCGCTGCCCACCACCGCCGGAACCGGCAGCGAGGTGACCCTGGTATCGGTCCTGTCGGATCCGGAAAAGAGGAAAAAAATGGCGATCGCCAGCCCTTCCATCGCACCCCGGGTGGCGCTGGTGGATCCGGAGATGACCCGAACCCTTCCGCCGGCTGTAACCGCGGCCACCGGAATGGATGCCTTGACCCATGCCATCGAGGCCTATACGTCGATTAAATCGACACCGATCACCGATGCGCTTGCCCTGAAGGCCGTTTCGCTGATCGGCGACAACCTTCCCCGGGCGGTTGCAAACGGCGATAACATGGCGGCGCGCGCCGCCATGATGCTGGGGGCGACCATTGCCGGGGCGGCGTTTGCCAACAGCTCCACGGGGCTGGTGCATTCCATGGCGCACGGTTTGTGGGGGCAGTTTGACATGGCCCACGGGATGGGAAATGCGGTGATGCTGCCGGTGGTGATGCGGTACAACCGGATGGCGGCCGCCCCCCGGTACCGGGATATCGCTGCCGCAATGGGCGAACCGGTTGAAGGATTGTCCGAATCGGAGGCGGCCTTGCAGGCGGTCGCAGCGGTGGAGCGGCTCCTCGATGACATCGGGCTGCCCCGGCATCTGGGGCATCTGAAGGTCGACGGGTCCATGCTCGAACACATGGCGGATCACGCCATGGGGCAGAAGGGCTCGTTTCCGTTCAATATCCGGAAACCCACCCGCCAGGAGGTCATCGAACTCTACCGATCGGTATTCGAGACGGCTTCGTCTTAGATTTGCCGTTCGATGCCCCCCCTGGACAATGACCCCGCCCGCCGGGGTGCAGCCCGGATACTGCTTGGCTCAATCGCAGGCTGGACCCTGGCTGTGCTGCCGGCCATGGCAAGCGTGGTTCCCGTCCGGTATTTCCATTGTTCGAATCGATCCGCCGCATGGATCGTTCTGGGAATCTTTGGCGGAGCCGGGGGGCTGTCGTATGCCATCGCCGCCCAGGCCGCCGGGGTAACGATGTTGCGCAAGCAGCGCCTGCTGCTGGCGATGGTCTGGGCAGCGTGCGGCATCGGCGGGGTCACCCCGCTTTTTCTCACCCTTGCCGTACCCATGAAAATGGCCCTGCTGGCGTTTTACAGTTTTGGCCTGTTCGGCGCCCTGGGGGGATACGCGAGCGCGCGGATTCTGGATTCCGGACGGGGGCTGTTCCGGGTTGGGGACAACCGCAACCGGTACGTTCTGGTGTGGGGGGTCAGTTTCGGTGCGGCGGCATTTTCGGTAAACGCCGTTTCCTTCCTTTTCGAATTCGTGTTGCCGCAGGCTTCCGCACGGGTTCTGTCTTTTGCCTTCATGGCGATCCTCATCGGCGGGGGGGCCGGCTATTCGCTGCTGCTGCTGCGCACATCGGCTGAAGGATCCCGGAACCAGCCGGAACGAATCGATCCGCTGCCGGGTCCGGAAAGTTCGAACGGATTCCGGTTTTCCGCAATGGTGCTGCTGGTGCTCCCTTTTTATATCAATGACGCGGCGAATCTATGGGTCAAGGACTGGCGCTGGTGGCTTTGCATCGATTACGCGGCGGCCAGACTGTTTCCCCTTTTCCTGGTCATACGGCTGGTCCGGGCCGGAAAGATCCACCGGGATCATCTGGGGTTGATGCGTTTGCCGGCGGCATCTTTTTTGACGGTGTTTTTTATCGGAACTTTGGCCGGTGCCCTGATCCTTGAAAACGGCCACCTGTTTTTGGGAATGTTTGCCGGCTATCATCGGCTCGGCCGGATTCCGATAATCGAGAGCATGCCCTGGAAATGGATCGATCTGACCATCGGGCTGCTGCTGGTGGGGATCTGTGAAGAACTTGTCTTCCGCGGCTGCCTCTATGCCTTTTTGCGACGGTATACGGGAAACCTTCTGATCATCACCGGCCTGTCGGCCGTTCTCTTCGGGTTCATCCACTGGAGCGAGGGGTTTCACCAAGTCATGGTTACCGGTGCCATCGGGGCGGTGTTCATGATGCTCTATGCGGCTTCACGATCCCTGCCCGCGGTCATGCTGGCTCACGTTACGGTCAATTTCATTCATGCTGCCGGCATCGTGCCCAACGCCTGGTTCAGGTACGTTTAGCCAGGGACGGATCCGATCCGTTTTCAAACGAAAAGGGGTTGCCATTTCTAGGATTTTTATGGCAAATGGGTTACCGCCGCCACGGCATCGATGGCTTGCAAGATGAATGTCCGTTTGCCGATGGTATTGCCCAATGTCCGGGTGAAGCAGGTTACCTTCATCATCATTGGACATTCTCCATTGGACCTTTTCCCTTGGACATTGGACATTTTACATTGGACATTCTCCCGGCCGGGGTGCCCATGTGGCGGATTCTCTATCCCAGGAGGCTCCCATGCGTATCGTTGAAATTCATGCCGACCCCATCTCCGTGCCGGTGCCGAAGGAAAAGCAGGTTCGTCTCGGCATCGGCCGGATGATCAAGCGGGATGCGGTGGTGGTCCGGGTTCGCACCCAAGGCGGTCTGGTCGGGTATGGGGAATCCCACCACGGCCGGGCCCCCGGATCGGTCGCGCATCTGGTCAACACCACCTTAAAGGATCTGGTGCTCGGAATGGATGCCGCAGACGTTGTCGGCATCTGGGCCCGCATCTACAAGATGCAGCTGGGCAGCCACGGGATGGGAGCCGCCTGCTGCCTTGCCATGAGCGGAATCGACACGGCCCTCTGGGACATCCGTGGCAAAGCGGTCGGCTGGCCCCTGTGCAGGCTCCTGGGCGGACGCCGCAAGCCGCTGGCTGCATACGCGGGTGGGGTGTCTTTGGGGTACCAGCCCCCCGATTCCCTGATCGCCGAAGTACAGGCCCGGGTATCGGCGGGCTTCCGTGCGGTCAAGCTTCGGGTGGGCGACACCCCTGCGCGGGATATCGAACGGGTCGAGGCGGTTCGGGAAGCCTATCCGGACCTGACGATTCTGACCGACGCCAACACCGGCTATTCATTGGCGGACGCCCGGCGCGTCATGCCGGTTTTTGACGCCCTCAACGTGGGCTGGCTGGAAGAGCCCTTTCCCGCACACGATTTTCGTTCCTATGCGATGGCCGCCACGTACGGATCGACCCCGCTGGCGCTGGGGGAAAATACCTACACCCGTTTTGAGTTCAACCGGATCATCGAAGACGGAATCATCCAGGTTCTCCAGCCCGACATCGCCAAAACCGGGGGAATCACCGAGGGGCTCCGGATCGCCGCTGCGGCCTCAGCATGGAAGATTCCCATCCATCCGCACACCTCTATTACCGGATTGAGCATGGCGGCTTCCCTCCATTTTCTTTCGTCCATCGAAAATGCCGGCTATTTCGAGGCCGATGTCTCCGCCCACAACCCGCTCCGGGACGCCCTGGTCAGCACCCCCTGCCCGGTGGATGCCGATGGGTGTGTAACGGCGCCCGAGGGTCCGGGTCTGGGGGTGGAAGTGGATGAAGACTTTGTCAAAAACCATCCCGTGATCGAAGGGGCCTCCTATGTGTAGAAGACCCCATGGATCGGGGTTGGGGCATGCATAGAAGCGAGTTCAACCCCCGGGACAAATACATCATCTGCCCCCAGAAGGGACAGCCGCGAAAACATGTGGAGGTCTGCCTGCAGTGCCGCCGGAAAACCCGCTGCGGGCCTTTCCGCCGCTATGTGCAACCCGAGCTTCCCTTTGGGTCCGATCGCATCGCCATCGGGTACCCTTAAAGACCCCCCCGACCCCCTTTAAAAAAGGGAGAATTTAAAGCACTCCAATTCTCGGACCCGGAGGGTCAGGCCAATACCGCTTGAAGCCGCTGAACGATGAGGTCCGCGGTCTTTTCGGTGAGATTTGCCGGGTGTATCGTCACCACCCCCTCCATGAGTCGGGTTTCCCCCACATAGATCGGAGGAGGATCGGCGCGCAAACCGGCCGCCACGTCACAGGCGCGCTTTCCCAGGTCGGCCTCGCTGATCCCAATGTCCAGGAGGGGAAAGCCCAATGGATCCCGAGGCGCCTTCCGGGACATCGTGATGCCCGCAGCGCCTTGCAGCCCGCTTTCAATCCGATCCAGCAGATGATGCCAGTTTGCCGCGTCCTGCCGGCAACGCGCCTCGGTAAAGTGCTCAAGGGCGACGATGGCCCCAGCGATCTGCTCTTTGGAAACCTTGAACCCCCGGCCCAGACCGTGCCGGGGGGCGCCCTTCAGCCTTTCCTTGGGGATGAGGGTCCGGGGTGGGTCCCAGATCTCGAAGGTCACGTCCATGTCCAGATGCTGAAGCGCGATGGAGGCGATCAGCTCCCGGGTTCCTGCCAGGATACCGGTTCCCTGGGGGCCTCTCAGCGCCTTTCCCCCGCTGAAAACCACCAGATCCGCGCCTTCCGAAACAAAGCGCCTCAGGTTTGACGGGGGGGGCAGCTGCGCGGCGGCATCCACGATGACCGGAATGTTATATTTTTTTCCGAGGGCGGTCACCGAGGGAAGCGGCGGGTAGGCGCCGGGTCCGGCCGTATACGCGATGGCCGCTGTTTTTCCGCAGATGGCGGCCTCGATCTCCCAGGGCTCCACCTCCCGGACCCCCGCACCCGTGTGGCGGTCGCTGACCCCGACCTCCACCAGCCGCGCTCCGGCAGCCCGGAACGCGTGGTCGTAAGAGTTGCGGTGGGATCTGCAGATGATGATTTCATCGGGCACCCCGACGGGAAAGGGTAGCTCTCCCATTTTCACCACATCCAACCCGACCATGCTGGCCGCTGCGGCAAGGGTGAGCCCTGCTGCGGCACCCGATACCACATACCCGGCCTCCGATCCGCAGATTCTGGATATGGCCGAGCTCGCTGCGGCCTCCAACGTTTCGATCGGCACCAGCGCCTCCGAGGCCTGGAGCATGGCCGCTTTGACCTCGGGCAGCATCAGGGTCCCCCCCAACCGGGTCAGGGTTCCCGCGGCGTTGATGATGGGGCAAATCCCCAGCGTTGCATAAATGTCCATCGTCTCCTCCCCATGCAGGCCCCCGGCCCAAACCGATACGCACCGAGGGAATCGGCCGGCGAACCGGCTACCGTGTGCGGATCGTTTTGCCGGGGCGCGCACCGGTGTGCTTGCCCTCGGCGACAACCACCTGGCCGTTTACCAGGACCCATCGAATGCCGCTGGGAAATTGCCGTGGATTGGCGTAGGTGCCATGGTCGATGATCGTGTCCAGGTCGAATACGGTGATGTCGGCATCGTAATTTGCCGCGAGCCGCCCTTTGTTCCTGAGGCGGATCCTTTCCGCGGAAGCCGAGGTCATTTTCCGAATCGCTTCTTCCAGGGGAATTTCCCGCTGCTGTCTCACATACTTGCCCAGAATGCGCGGAAACGATCCGTACACCCGGGGGTGGGGCCTGCTCCCCCCGAGAATGCCGTCGGTGATATAGGCGACGGTGGGATGCTTCATGATCCGGACGACGTCCGCCTCATCCATGCAGAACAGCACCATACCCACGGCAAGTTCCTCTTCGATCAGCAGATCCAGTGCAGCCTCGGCCGGGTCCTTCAGCCCCCTTTCCGTCGCGATCTCGGCGATGCTCTTGCCCTCGCAGGATCGGTTGGCATCGCTCTCCACCGAGGATACCACGATGTTTTCCCAGCCGTTGCTCAACGCCATGTTTTCCCAGTCGTTTCGGTCACGGATATCCTTCTTGATCTGTTGCCTGTCCTCGCGCAACGCCTGGATGAGCCCGTCCGGTCCTTTGGCGTGGTACCAGGGGGGAACCACGGCATGCAAAATCGTGCTGCCGGCCGTGTAGGGATACTGGGCGATGGTCACATCGATCCCCTGTTCCCGGGCCTTATCCACCATCTGCAGGGTCTTTTCGGACAGCCCCCAGTTTTTCTTGCCGCTGACCTTGAAATGGGTGATCAGCACCGGTATGCCCGATCGCCTGCCGATGTCGATAACCTCTTCGATGGCGACCTGCACATGATCGCTTTCACTCCGAAGATGCACATCGTAGATGCCGTCGAGGTCCCGGACCGCCTTGGCGATTTCGACCACCTCATCGAGCTGCTGGTACTGACAGGGGGGATAGATCAGCCCGGTGGAAATCCCCCGTGCGCCCTCTTCCATGGCCTGGACGGCCATCCGTCTCATCTGTGCGATCTCATCGCTTGTGGCCCTTCGGTCGGTCATTCCCATCACACAGAGCCGGATGGTCCCCAACCCGACATAGGATGAGATGTTGATCGAAGGCGGTACCGCATCGATGGCGTCGAAATAGTCCGCGAAAGACCGCCACGTCCATTCGAGTTTCGGCTTGCCCGCCAGCCCGGAAAGGTGTTTGCGCCAGTCCGCGAGATATTCCTCCCGGATCGGCGCCACCGACAGCCCGTCCATGCCGACATTTTCGGTGGTCACCCCCTGCATGATTTTCTGCTCGGCGGTGGGTTCGACCAGGATGCCGATATCCGAGTGGCTGTGGCCGTCGATAAAACCGGGGGTTACAAAACAGCCGCCGGCATCGATGATTTTTTTTGCCTCGGCCCCGGGCATCCGCCCGACCCGTGCGATCTTGTCCTTTGCAACCGCCACATCACCGTAGAACCACGGGTTTCCCTCTCCGCTGATCACCTTGCCGTTTTTGATCAATAGATCGTACATGTTTCCTCCTTCCCTGGCTGAATCCATTGCCTCCGACCCGACCCCCCGACGCCCTGCCTCCAGGTCAATTCCGCTTTGATCGCATCCACCGCATTCGGTCTTTCCGCCACCCCCATTTTCCGGATCGGAACCTGGCTGCCCGTCAGCCCCGGACCGGTTTCGGTCCCCCATGCCCGGGCCGGGGGCTAGGGGGGTGTATGGGGTTGTTTGATAATAAATCGCTCCAGCTCACCCAGGGGTATCGACACTTCCGATATCACCTTGTCGCGAACCGAAACCCCTGCCCGATGCACGGTGTTGGGATCCCCGGAGATGAGCGGATGCCACCACGCCAGCTCCCGCCCTTCGGCCACACACCGATACCCGCAGGTGAAGGGAAGCCATTTGAGTTTTACGATGGTTTCCGGTGTCATCTTTTCACATTCGGGCACCGAAAAAAAAGGTTTTCCATAAACCCTGCAGGTGCACGCCTCAAGGTCCAAAAACCGGCAGGCGATGCGGGTGTAATGCACCTTTCCGGTCTTTGCGTCCTTGAAACGGTTCAAACAGCAGATGCCGCAGCGTGCGCAAAGCGACTCCCACTCGGTTTCGGTCATTTGATGAAGGGATTTGATCTTCCAAAAAGGCGGTTGGTTGCGATCGGCGCTGCGTATCATCGTGGGTCTCCGCATAAGGAGTCGGTGTGCAAATCATAGTGCAAAATCCTATCGGTAAAGTCAACACAGGAAATTGCCCCCGGGGAACTGATTGCGAAAGCCCCATGTATTTTGATATAGACCGTCGAGCGGATCGGAATCGGTGGCGCCGGTGATTCCAAAATGAGTCGATCTGAGGAACGAAACATGGGTTTTGAAAACGGTTTCTCCCATATCCGCAGGTTGCGGATCAACGCGCGGGTAAACACATCGGGTCGATTCGGAAAACCGCGCGGGTGGAGGCAGGCGGGGGGGGTTCTCCTTTGCGTCATGCTCTTTTCGACGGGGTGCGCCCAGGTGGTCGTCCCCGGCACCCTTGCCGGTGCCGGAGAATACTACCGGTATTCGACAGGCAACGTCGCGCAGCAGACGGTAAACGGCGATCTGGACCGGGTTTCAGACGGCACACAGGCCGCATTGCAAAAAATGAAAATCCGGCTGGAGGGGGTCAGCCGAACAGACGACGAAACCGTTTTCCATGCCGAGACCCCGCAACTGGACATCCAGATCCGCCTGAAGCCGATAACCCCGGCAGTAACCAAGGTCACGGTGGATGCGACAAAAGGTCGGATGATCAAAGACAAGGCTACCGCCGAAGAAATCCTCTCCCAGATTCGGCATGCGGTCGGCACGGCAACCCCTTTGCCCCCATCCGGCAGGCCGATCGCCGTGTTCGTCAGAAACGACTGCTCCCATCCGATCCGGGTGGCGGTCTATTACCTGAACGGCGGCAAGGATGCCGAGAACTGGGAAACCCGGGGCTGGTACTTTTTCGAACCGGGACAACGACGGCAGATTGTGACCACCCGAAACCAATATATCTATTTTTACGCGGTATCCCGCAAGGAGGACCGGCTGAACTGGACCGGAACCCATTACCAGGAATTGACGGGTCGGCGTTACGGATTTTTCAAGGTCGATATGGGAAAACAGCCGGATGACTTTACCCAGGCCTTCACCTGCCGGCCTTAAGGGCTTTATGGCATAAATTCGATACCCGAACATGGGTGAGGGTATAGACAAATGGAAGGCACGGAGAATTTACTTTTGGTTTTCTGTGCGCCCTGAGAAGCTGCGAGGGTGAAATGAAGATCCGCAAGGCCGTCCCATTGGCGAAATACAAATGGTTGAGCCTCTTTGACATCCGGTTTGTCGATAAAACCGGCCGGGAGAGGTCCTGGCAGATCGCATCCCGGGGGGGTGAGCCCAAATGCATCAGCGGCAGATTCGAACCCGCGGACGCCGTGGTCGTCGTCCCCCATCACATCGAATCCGGAAAACTGGTTGTCATCCGGGAGTTCCGGGTGCCGCTGGGGGACTACGAGTATGGATTTCCCGCAGGGCTCATCGAACCCGGGGAAACCCCCGCCCAGGCCGCGCGGCGGGAATTGACCGAAGAGACCGGGCTTTCCGTCGCGCGGTTTGTAAAAATCAGTCCACCGGTCTACTCGACAGCCGGAATTTCCGATGAATCCGTGGTGATGGCCTATGTGGAGTGCACCGGAACCCCCACCACCCGGTTCACCACAGCCTCCGAATCCATCGAGGTTCTCCTGGTCGACCCGGCAGAGGCTCAAGCCCTATGCGGCACCCCCGGCTTGAAATTCGACGCCAAGGCCTGGCTGGTCATATCCCATTTTGCCGCGGGGGGGCAGGTTTAGCGCTCGGGTTCAAAAATTCGGTGACGTATGTTGCACACTGAATTTAAATGGAATTTTTTAAAGAAATCCCCCTGACCCCCTTTGAAAAAGGGGGAAATGATTCTCCTCCCTTTTCTAACGGGGCAAATGACTCTCCTCCCTT
>ENA-OSEO01004673-OSEO01004673.1-sediment-metagenome-genome-assembly--contig:-NODE-4673-length-14042-cov-3.980809_pt1 | contig 14042 bp, 11 predicted proteins | sample MGYA00237883_ERZ534232 | MGnify/ENA metagenome assembly ERZ534232 | reverse complement strand
GTCGTACAACCTTTCAAACTGCTCCGGATGGCGATGCGCAGTCCATGCGCCTGACAGTCGAACAGGGCTGGCTGAATTACGGCGGCTATCGCACCCCTGCGGTTATCAGCTTTCTGAATGCCACGCCGGCCCTCACCCAGGATCTGATCTACAATGTTCTGGACCCCACCGCCATTGCCGCCAGTTCATCTGTTTTCTTCCCGAGCGGCGCTTTGCTCACTTCAGGCCGCATCCGGCTTGCCCTGGCCTGGCTGCGCAGGGACCGGAACAATGCAGATGCAAAGGCTTACCTGGACGGGCAGGTATCAATCGTCGCCGGAACCCCGACCCTTTCAGCAGCCGTCCGGGCGCAACTGGGCGGTACCAGCGAGCAGGAAATACTCAGGTTGCTGGGGCGGCTGACCGCCACAACCACTGTCGCGGCCTCCGGAGGAACGACGGTTACTCTTGAAAATGCGAATGTCCAGGTTGGCAAAGACATCCGGAACCGTGTTCGCGTGGAGCCTCATCCCTATGTGGCGACTGTTTTATCCCACGCCCTCAATGTCAGGAACCGTCCATCCATGGCCGGCGTGGCCTTCGCCTGGCTCAGGCAGGGGGATGACGTCAATGTCATGGGGTTCACGCACAACTGGGCTGCGGTGGACATGGGCGGACGACTCGGTTTTGTCCACCGGAATTTTATCACATCCGGCTAAAGCAGGAATTTCATCGACGCGCCGCACACGCCAGGCTTATGGGTTAAACTCCGGTATTTGAGGAATTCTGAAATTTCTACTTGATTTTAGGCGTGTTTTTAAAGTTAATTTCAAGAATATGAATTAATCAATTGACAGGAACAGAAGGGGCCGCATGAAGGACATCTGGACAAACCTCCCCGAAGGCCGCGGAACGCTATTGAGCTGTTACGATGCGTATACCGCTGCGGCTGAGCTGAACCGCGTGACCGTCTGGCGCCGAGAAACCCGTTGGGCGGTTATCGAGTCTAAAACCCAAACCCCGTGCCACCCGCGTTTTGCCGAAGGCAGGATGTTCTGGGGCGACAGCATACTCGATCTTCAGACAGGCACCCGCCAAACCGTTCCCGGCATTGCCGAAGCCTTGATCGAAGGGACGGGCCTGCCCGCCGGGCCCTCACCGGCCGGCGCCTACGTTCCGGCTGTTTTTGCCTGGTCGGCACGGACCGATTGCCTGGTTGTCGGCGCCAACTGGGCCGGCCTCCCAGGACCGGTCATGGGGCGTGTGGTCCTTGTGGACGAAAATGGTAAATTCAAGCAGGCGCTGTCGGAAAAAAATGATGCGGCTCCCACCGCGGTCTGGGCGGGGAAGCAGCAAATTGCGGTAGGATGGCGTCAGATCGAAATATGCGGATATGACGGCTGTGCCATCGGCCGTATCGATGCCCGAACGCCGCCGGCAAGGCTGGAATCTAACTTGGACGAAAATAAACTACTGGTCGTCGAATACGGCCGGCTTTCGATTGTTGATATCGGCAGCCGGGCAATCATCGGAAGCAAAGCCGGTAATTATCTGGACGCCAGCATTGATCCACAAGGTCAGTTCGTTATGGCCCTCACCCTGAACGGGTCGGTCCAAATCCTTGCAATCGAGCGGAATATGCCGATCCAAAAAACCTACGATCATCCCGACGTCATCCGCGGCCTGTATGCCGGCTGCACGCATGTGGCGGCCGCATTTTCATCCGGCAATCCGGTCCGGATCGCTTTGCGGCAGGATATTCTCCGGTAAGCGTAAAACGTCGCTGTCATCCTGTGCCACAGCAATACGTTTCAGTGATAAAAGGAGGTCTAAATGTCCAACGGTGCCATTGATCCGATGGGTGGTCCAAAGTATGTGCTGGAAGGCAAGGTTGTCACCATGGGACCTCAGGGCGTAATGACAAGGGGTTCAATTTACATCGATGCCGGTGAAATAATCGCCGTACAAAGTACGCGTAAAACGCCGCCGGCAGGATTCGATGACGCGCCCCGAATCCGCACCGGGGACACCATCTATCCCGGTCTAATCGAATTGCACAACCATCTCAGCTACAACGCCATGCCGCTGTGGGATGTGCCGCAGAAATACACCAACAACGGTCAGTGGAAAACCCACGAGGACTATCGGCGACTGATCACCAAACCATCCCAGGTTCTGGGCCGGACCGCCGGGGTTGTAGAAGCGCTGGTGCGCTTTGTGGAGTGCCGCTGCCTGCTGGGCGGGGTCACGACCTCCCAGGGGATCACGCTGTCGTCGGCGCCGGGGATCAGGACCTTCTACGAGGGCATCGTCCGCAACGTCGAGAACACCAACGACCCGCTGCTGCCCGAAGCCGGTACAAAGATCGCCAACCCATCCACCGGCGGTGCAGAGGGTTACCTCAACGCCCTGAAAAAAAATACCTGCTATTTGCAGCATCTGAGCGAGGGCACCGATGAAACTGCCCGGGGGTGGTTCCAGCGTTTGCAGTTTGACACCGGTGGGTGGGCCGTCACCGACGCCTTGTGCGGCATTCACAGCACGGCCCTGCGGGCCGAAGATTTCCGGATTATGGCCGAGCGTGGCGCTTCGATGGTCTGGTCCCCATTGAGCAATTATCTGCTTTACGGCGATACCGTGGATATCCGGGCGGCCAAAAGCGCCGGCATACGGATGGGCATCGGCTCCGACTGGGCTCCCAGCGGCAGCAAAAATCTGCTGGGAGAACTCAAGGTCGCCTGGCTGGCCAGCCGGGAATCAGGCGACGTGTTTAGCGCCGAAGAACTTGTCGCCATGGTCACCATCGACGCTGCCAGAATACTCAAGTGGGATGCGCTGCTGGGCTCTATCGAGCCGGGAAAGCGAGCCGATATCATTGCCGTAAATGGTCAAAAAGGCGACGTTTACCTGCGGATGATCGAGGCCCGCGAAACTTCGATTACCCTGGTGATAATCAACGGTGTGCCGCGCCTTGGCCAAAAGGGTCTGATGAATCAATTCGGAGCCGGAACAGAGACGATCCGGGTGGGACGATCGCAACGCATTCTGAATCTGTCGCAAGAGACGACACACCCCCTGGTGCGCGGCCTAACCCTTACGGAGGCCTCCCAACGGCTCAGCAATGCCATGCAAAACCTGCCCGCACTGGCGCAGGATCTCGACTGTGCCGGTCTGAGCGGCCTGCTCGGCGGCAGCGCCGATGCCGGCGGCACAACCTGGCGCATCGTCATGGACATCGAAGAAGATGAAATCGACGAAACGACTCTGGCGGCCCAACCTCTGGCTGAGTACGTGCAGCCTATGGAAATGGAGGGGATAACTGTCGCCGATGACAGCGGTTTCCTGCAGAATCTGGTTGCCGCCCGCAACCTGCCCGAGTTCGTCAAAAAGGGCCTCCCGCCGCTGTACGGCACGACAATTCCGCTGCCCGAAAGTGCCGAATTCCTGAAGCAGACACCGGAACCCCTTCCGCCTCAGCTGGTTTCGACCACCCAGGACCTGAAGACCTTCTTGCGAACCTGGGGCGAACTCACGCTGGCAGATCGCAAAGCCATCGTGGAACAAGCCCTGCTGGTGATCGAACAGAATTATGTGCATTTGCCGCTCAAGCGTGCCATGCACGCCGTAGATCCCATCCAGCGGCTCAAATTGCTGCGGCATCGGCTGGAGGAAGTAAGTGAGAGCCATCTGGGACCCGAAATCGAGTTTCATAACGAGTTGACCATAATATTCAACTCCCTGCGCGACCTGCACACCGCCTACCGGCTGCCCCGGCCTTTCAAACAAAAAACAGCCTGGCTGCCCTACATCATTGAAGAATACTGGGAGCATGGGCACCGCAAATACCTGGTGTCCAAAGTCATGGCGAATGCCGGCCCCGATACATTTCAACCCGGCGTGGAAGCGTTGTACTGGAACGGCATGCCAATTCATCAAGCGGTGGTTCAAAATGCCGATCGGCGGGCCGGAAGCAACCACGACGCACGGCATGCCAGGGGAATCGACGCCCTGACCATACGGCCGCTTGCCAATGGCCTTCCATCCGAGGAAGAGTGGGTAACCTTGCGTTACCGTGGTGCGGACGAAGCCGTCCACGAGTGGACCCAGAACTGGCTGGTGTTTGAACCGGGAATGGGCGCCCGCAGCCTGGATCCGGAACAGCTGGTTGGCGCGGCAACATTTATCGGACTTGACGAGAAGACGGATAACATTCGGGAGGCCAAACGCGTCATTTACACCGGGGACATATGGCTTAAGGAAAGTCATGATGCGGACAGCGGCAGGCTCAGCGCGATCAAAAACACAAGCGGCGGCATACCAACATTTTTGCCGTCTGTTTTTCGCGCCAAGCCGGTTGACACCACCCATGGAACATTCGGTTATGTCCGCATCTTTTCGTTCAACGTGTCCGATCCGCAAGGGTTTGTCGATGAATTTATGCGCCTGATCGATCAGTTGCCCGTAAACGGACTCATCATAGACGTGCGCGGCAACCCCGGCGGACATATTCCCGCTGCCGAACGCCTGCTGCAGGTTTTAACGCCGCGTCGGATTGAACCCCAGCGGGTCCAGTTTATTAACTCCCCTCTTAATCTGCAGCTGTGCCGGAAGAATGCGCCTTCGCATCTTTTCTCCGAACTGGATTTAACACCCTGGATCAGTTCCATCAAACAATCCGTTGAGACGGGCGCGGTTTACTCTCTGGGCTATCCGCTGACTCCGGAACCGGCCTGCAATGACATCGGGCAAAAATATTATGGTCCGGTTCTCCTTATTGTCGATGCGCTCTGCTACAGCGCCACGGATATCTTTGCCTCGGGATTCAAAGATCACGGCATTGGTTCCATACTAGGCACCAGCGCTACTACCGGCGCCGGCGGCGCCAATGTCTGGTCGCATCGGTTACTGCATGCCCTCATGAACGCGGAGACGAATAAAGACGTGGCAGCCCGTTCGCCTTACATACCCCTTCCGCTGGGCAGCGATATTCGCGTGGCCGTTCGCCGGACCTTGCGCGTGGGACCCAATGCGGGTGTCCCGGTCGAAGATCTTGGTATTGTCCCGGACGAAGTGCATCAGATGACGCGTCGTGATCTGATGGAAGGCAACCCCGACCTGATCGAAAAGGCAGGAAAGATCCTGTCGTCAGCGACGCCCCATCGCCTTGATACGACTTTCAGCGCTCAAGGCAAACGACTCCCACTGGTGCGCGTCAAGGTTGTCAATGTGACACGACTGGACCTGTTGATTAACGATCGTCCGCGGGATTCGCGCGATGTCGGCGAGGATGCAGTTGTGGATATTGACTTGAATGACTTCATCACCGACGACACACCCAGACGCCTCCATGTGGAACTGCACGGCTATTATCACCAGGACCTGGTGGCGGTATATCGCGGAGACGCGCCACAGATTTGAGAAAACGGGCTGTTGCCCAAACAACAGATCGAAGGTACATAAGGTCTAAAAGACACTGTCTCGGTTCCGCCTCCGGCTTCATCGGAGGCGCCCAGCGTTAAGATGGGAAAGAATACGCGATAGGAGGTAATACCATGCAGATGGATAAAGTCATTATCACGAACATGGGTGCTTTGAGGGAAAAGTACGGAAAACGCATGCCTCGCATTGAGCGGGCCCTTCTGCGTCTTGTTGCCGCAGATGGGAAGCGCGGGCTTGAAACAAAGGTGATGGCGGTCGATTCTGCCGCCGACATGGAGGCCATAGGCGGCCGGCCGGCAATGGACAAGAACAACCAAAAGCAGGTAAAGACGGCGGTCGATGCCGTCTACCAGGCCTACCGCCCGGATTACCTGATGATTCTAGGGGCGCCCGACATCTTTCCCCACCAGGACCTTCGAAACCCTGTCTATGATCCCCGGGGCGACGACGACAGGGTGGTCCCGAGCGATATCCCCTATGCCTGCGAGGCGTTTTACAGCACGGATTCGCGCAGATTCATCGGGCCGACCCGGGTGGTGGGCCGGCTCCCCGATTTAATGGGTAGCGCCGACCCGGCCTATCTCGTTTCTCTTCTTGGCACGGCGGCCCGTCACAAAACAAGGGCCCGCTCCGATTACCAGAAGCATTTCAGTGTGACCGCGGAAGTCTGGAAGGAATCCACGGCTCTCAGTCTCGCCAAGCTTTTCGGTTCCGGCGCCGCCATGGCCACTTCGCCGCCTAAAGGTCCGGCGTGGACCCCCGCGCAGCTCGGACGAAGGGTTCATTTCATCAACTGCCACGGCGCCCCCAGCGATCCGAACTTCTACGGGCAGCGGGGCAACGCCTACCCTGTCGCCCATTCGGCCAAGCGGCTCATCCAGAAAATCATGAACGGGACGGTTATTGCCGTGGAGTGCTGCTACGGAGCCGAGCTCTATGATCCTGCCGACAGCGGGATGCAGGCAGGGATTTGCAGCACCTATCTGCGTGACGGCGCCTATGGATACTTCGGCAGTTCCACCATCGCCTACGGTCCCAGCGAGGGAAACGGCCAGGCGGATTTGATCTGTCAGTATTTCCTCAGCGAGGTACTTGAGGGTGCTTCTTTGGGGGATGCAGCCCTGAGAGCCCGGCACCGTTTTGCACAGGCTTACACCCACCTTGACCCGGTGGACCTTAAAACGCTCATTCAGTTTCACTTGCTGGGGGATCCGTCTATCCACGCCGTCTCCTATGTTACCCATGCCATGGCACGGGCCAAGGTTTTCAAAAAGGCGTTCCGGAGCCGGCAGAACGTGAAGGGAACGAGAATGCTGCGCAGGGAGAAATCAGCTCGTACCGGTACCAACCTGCAGCACAGTCTCGGTACGGTCAAAACAACGGATGCGTCCATGCCTCCCGACGTGGCGGAGATCCTTGCATCGGCTGCAAAGGAATCCGCCGTTTCCGGCTTCGGCACCCGGACTTTCAACATTGCTTTCCCGGCTGTCGCAATGAAGGGGAACATGTCGCGGTTTGCGGAGGTGCGTAAGGGTCGGGCGGTTCACCTGCTTGTGGGTAGGAAGGATCTGCCGCCAGACGCTCCTGGACGCGTCGTCGCCTTGGTGGCTACCGTGCAGGATGGCCAGTTGATTCACATACGGCGGCTGCACAGCCGCTAAGGGACAGAAGGTCGTATTCATATGAAACTTCGCGGGCGGGTGACAAAAAGGCTCCTTTACGCAGGCACCAAGAGCGAGCACGAGGGACTCGTGCTCGCATCGCCTGAAGGAGAATTCAAGCTCCGCCGCCAGGGGGGCAACCCTTTCCGGGACGATACGCTTGCCGCCCTGGAGGGCAAGGAGATTGAAGGTGAAGGAATCCTGCGAAAGGGACAGTTCATCATGTCCGGGTGGAAGATTTTGAATTGACGCTCCGGACCGATATAACAACGTAAGGATGATTTGATGTCGGGTCTCCCGTCAAAGACCGCAGACCCGGCAGCAAAGGATAGATCAACCGGTCGGTCCCCTTGAAGGGGGCCAACACCCGTTTCTTTTCGTCTTTTAGACCTTATGCCTGGGCTTTGGTTTTCCCCTTAAAGAGTGCTGAAAGCAATGGGAAAAGGATAAGGAGCGCTGTTATGCCAAGGAAAGCCGCCGACAGGGGCCTTTGAAAAAAAATAGTGATATCTCCCCTTGCATATATCAGGCTTTGGCGAACCGCTTCCTCCAGTCTCTCGCCTAGAACAAAGGCCAATACCATTGGAGCAGGCTCATAGCCGAATTTCCGCATAAAGTATCCAACAAGCCCGAAAATCCCCATTACCAATATATCCATCGGGTCGTTATTGACGCTGTAGATGCCGATGATGCAAAAGAGAAAGATCAGCGGAAAAAGCAAGTTGTAGGGAACTTTCAATAACCTCACCCAAAGTGGAATAAGGGGCAGATTCAGGACCAGCAGCATCACATTGCCCGTGTACATGCTGGTGACTATTCCCCAGAAGATATCCGGCTTCTCTATCAATAAAAGGGGCCCCGGACTCAAACCATGGATCATGAAGGCGCCCATTAAAAGAGCCATGCTGGTGTTGGGGGGAACGCCCAGGGACAAGAGTGGTATGAGTGCGCCTCCGGAGGCCGCGTTATTCGCAGCCTCTGGAGCAGCTACACCTTCAATCATCCCGGTTCCAAACTTTTCCGGCGTTTTCGAAAGCCTTTTCTCCAAGGCATAGGAAATGAAGGTGGGAACTATTGCGCCAACCCCCGGCAGAACCCCCAGGAAAAATCCGAGCACGGTTCCCCGCCCGATAGGTTTTATGGAGGCCCGCCAGTCCCGCCAACTGGGCAAAAGGCCTTTCATTGAGGTTTTGAAAACATCGCGTTGTGCCTGTTCTTTCTCCAGATTTAACAGGACCTCAGCTATGCCGAAAAGTCCCATGGCAATCGGAGCAAGTTCAAGACCGTTTAAGAGCGTCAAGCTTCCAAAGCTGAACCTTGGAGAGCCAACCATTGGGTCGAGCCCGATGGTGCCGATGAGCAGACCAACCGCAGCCACGGCAATGGCTTTGAGTTTGGAGCCGCGGGCCAGGTAAGCCACCATGGTCAACCCCAAAATAAACAGCCCGGCATAGTCCGGTGCATCGAACTTGACGGCTATCATTCCCAAGAGGGGGGCAAGCAACATGATCCCGATGACACTGCATGTGCCGGCAATAAAAGAACCGAAGGCGGAAATGCCGAGAGCAGGCCCTGCTCTGCCCTTGCGGGCCATTTGATAACCGTCTATGCAGGTGACTACGGAGGTGGACTCTCCTGGTATATTCACCAAAATCGACGTCGTCGATCCCCCATACTGGGCGCCATAATAGATACCGGCCAGCATGATTATGGAGGGAATAGCGCTCATCTTATAGGTAATCGGGAGCAGCAGTGAAATCGAAGCCACAGTTCCCAAACCGGGTAAGACGCCGACCAAGGTACCCAACAGTACGCCGATAAAACAGGCAAAGAGATTTGCCGGAGCCAGACTCACCGAAAAGCCGAATATGACATCGCTGAATGTTTCCAAATTTAAAACCCTAAAATTCCCCGTGGCAGCGAGAGCTGCAACGAAACCCTAAAAAGAAGATAGGAACCCAGCGCAATAAGAGCCGCCAGTCCCGGAGAATACCACCAGGCTTTTTTCGACATAAGCTTTAAGAGAAGTATCATCAGGAAAAAAGTGGAAAGAAGATAGCCAAGAGACTCCAGGAAAATGGCGTAGGCAAAGACAGCCGCCAGAGCCAAAACTACCCTTTCCCTTCTGAGCCCGGTTTCCCGCTCGGCCGGTTTTTGTTTTAAGCCTAGAAAGAAAATGATCGTTGCTATGCCAATCACCAGCAGGGCGAGACAGAAAGGGAAAAAACCCGGTCCGGGGGAACGGAACGTCCCCACCGTGATTTTTTGGGCCTGCCAGGCCATAAATCCCCCCAAACCGATGAGAAACAGAGAACTCCCAATGTCAGAATTTTTCATCCGCTTACTCTTTGCGAGGTTTCATTGCTTTCGAAACTTGAAGGACCATCTTGTAATCCGTTTCAATTTCCTTGGCCAGGGCCTCGCCTGATGTGTAATCTATAACGGCGCCTATATCAGCAAATTTTTTCTTTAAAAGAGGATCCTTTAAGGTCTTTTCCAAGGCGGTGGCCAGGGTATTACGAATCGCTTTGGGAAGACCCAAAGGGGCATAAAACCCGGTATAGAGTGTCAGGACAGGTTCCCTATACCCCTTTTCAATGAGCGTGGGGACCTGGGGAAAGAGATCTGAACGTACCGGCGACGTAAGGAAGAGCCCCCGCAGATTTCCTGCCTTAAGCTGGCCTGAAATGGGAGTCCCGCCACTTAGACCGACATCGAGATTGCCTCCCAGTATCCGAATGATTGTTTCACCTGCATTTTTTAACGGAATATGTAACAAGGAAATCCCGGCCTGTTTTGAAAAGCTCTCCATCAGAAAGTGGGATACGCTATTGGTGGTTGCTCCATATGTTATCTCTCCAGGACGTTTCTTAGCGTCTGCCACAAGCTCCTCCAGGCTCTTCCAGGGAGCATCTGCTTTGACAAAGACAAAGCTGGAATCTACGGCGTATTTCGCAAGGGGATCCAAATCGGTATATGTAAAGGGAAGATCCGGTATGGTTGCCGGGGTGACTATCGTATCTTTTGAAGAGATACAGCCGATTGTATAACCGTCCGGCTTGGAATTAATTAAATATGTGGTTCCGGTCGCGCCTCCTGCACCGGGTCGATTGCTGACAATGACGGGCGTACCCATAACTTTGGAAAAAATCGGTGTCATGAGTCTCAGTGTGGTGTCCACGAATCCTCCGGGAGAACTGGAAGTGACGGCCTGAATGGCCCGGGAAGGATATTTATCGGCTGCCACTGTCTCGGACATAAAAAAAAGTACCAGCAAAGATGCCATTAACAGACAAATAATATTTTTTTTCGACATGTGTAACCTTCCTTTTTGAGGCCAAAAAAACGGCAGTTTGTTTTTGTAAAAGCTGTTTTTCATATTTCCATCAACTTACCATATCCATGGATACGTTCTCTGACATTGGCTTTTCGTAAAGCAAGCCAACTGGCAGCCTGGCTGCCGGTTACGACAGGAACTCCCAGGTCTTCCTCGAGCTTGTCAATTATCTCGACGGTCCCCCATCTCGGGCAGGCGATATATACGCCGTCCGCACCCTTTGTTTCAAGAAAAGCCTCGCGCGCAAGCCGGTAAGACGCATAAAAAGGAAGTCGGGACATTTCGGCAGGCTTTTCAATCCCCAGGCCTTTGATCTTTAATACTTCAAATCCGGCTTTTCTATACCAGTCGGCGCTACGCTGATTTACTTCCTCTTTAAAAGGAGTGGCAATCACGATTTTCTTCATATTCAAGGCACGCATCGCTTCCACTTCGGCGGTCAGACCGGTTACCGTGGGGATGCCGGTCTCTGCCTCTATCTCTCGAATCATTTCAAGGTCGCTTCCATATCCTTTCAGTTGAAAGATCGGAGAGCCACCCAGGGCAATTACGTCAACGCCTATCTCCGCCAGATCCAAGGCTGCTTTCTTGTATTTGAGATACGCGGCGCTGATCTCATCTTTTGTTAGGTTGAACAACCCAAGAATGGAAACAACCAGTACGACCCCCTTTGGCGCCATTTGATAGAACTCATATTGGTAAGTGTCCCCCCGGGATGGCTCCACTTTCCCGATTCTTGCCCGCCAGCCATACATACAACCTCCTTTAACATTAAATGTTACATACCTGTTTACCTTGATTTCTCTACCCAAGTGCGTGTAAGGGTTAACAAAACAGCTCCGGTTCTTCTAAATAAATAAGAAACATAGTAGAATCAGTTGTTGCAGTGGTTTGTAATGAAACACACATTCAAAATAATGTCAATATGAGAAAGTTTCTGGGAGAGATGTGTTTCATTCCTTGCTGAACAGAATATCGCCATAATGGGCGGTAGCGATTTCGCCGGTATTGTCCGTATCGGTCATGATCGCCACAGCGGAAATCATGGGCGGCTCATTTTTGAAAGCTTTCAGAAAATCCTCGTAAATATTTTGCTTCTCGCTGGTCCAGGTATTCGAATGCTTTTCCCCGCTTTCGACCACCACCATCATTGCCCGCTCTGCGTAGGGGTTAGGAATGAACAAACCTTTTGGCGCGTTGGAAGCCCAGATATAATTGAGGATGGCTGCTGAAAAAAGCGATTACTATCCATATGAAACTGGTTGATTTCGCGTTTATTCGATCGGGTTTCATCAATTCTTCCCATCCCGTCTTTGAAGGCATGAATAGATAGCCGCCCCAGGATACCGAAACAAGCGACCGACACATGATCCCCGCAATCGCACGTTGAATTTTATTAAACCATCACAGCGCATTGGGCCGCGCCGATCAGGGCGGCTTTATCGTTTAAAATAACCTTAACGGGTATCTTTTCAAGAAAACCCTTAAAGCGTCCCTTGTTGATAAAAGCTGGCATAAAAATAGCTTCTTTCAATTTCGGCAGAATTTTTGGAGGAACCCCGCCTCCCAGGTAAACTCCGCCCAGGGTCGCTCCGGTCAAAGCCACGTTGCCGGCAACCGCACCGAAAATGGAAACAAACGTATTCAGCGCTTCAACGCAGGCAGCATTTTTGCCTGCCAATGCGGCTTCAGCGATGGCTTTGGCCGGATCCATTTGCTTTAGATTTTGCCTCAGCCATTCAGGCTCACTCAAACAGCCTGAATCTTTCAGCCAATTATAAATATTTACCAACCCGGATCCGGAAACCACCCTTTCGATGCTCACATGGCCGTATTGCTGATGAAGATGCCGCCACAGTTTCATCTCCACTTCGTTATTGGGCGCAAAATCAGCATGTCCCCCCTCTGAAGCTATCGGCAGGTATCGGTCATGCTGATAAACCAGCAATGCCTGCCCCAGCCCTGTTCCGGGAGCGATCAGGGCGACATTCTGTTCTTTTATCGATTTTGCCTGATTTAAAGAATAAAGATCCTCTTTGGTTAACAGCGGGACGGCCATTGCCGTGGCGACTAAATCATTGACGAGTTTGACATGCTTAAAGTTGAACTGTTTCTTGATCCGATCTTCGGTAATACGCCAGGGAAGATTGGTGGCTTCGGACTTGCCGTTTACCACCGGCCCTGCAATCCCAAAACAGGCATGGGTGACAGGAATCGGATGGCGTTTGAGAAATTTCCGGATAAGGCACTCCAGATCCGGTGCGTCCCGGCTTGAAAGCGTCTCAATCACTTTTAGCACAGGTCGTTTATTCCCCTTGAGGAAAAGCCCCAAATTCGTTTTGGTTCCGCCGATATCGCCGGCCAATATAAGCATTTTATCCGTTGACATCCTCATCTGATATCTTCCATGATTAAATTTAAGACCCAATTCATTTTCCGCCCTTTATCTTCTTAAGAATCTTTGGAATAAAAAAAGAGAAAATAAAAAGTCCGATTGAAAAGAACACCTTAAATGAAATCAATTCGCTCCAGTTGCCGGAGGCCCATATTTCTTTCAGGGTTCCGATGAAAAATGTAAATATGAAGGTCCCCACGATAATGCCAAGACCGGTTCCGGCAAAATAGTCCCAAAAGCGGACTTTGGTGAGTCCCATGCCAAAGTTCATGGGCGTAAACGGAAAATAGACCAACCGAAGATACAGGACCGTTGCAAAGCCGTTGCGCTCAATCGCATCGTCATACTTTTTGAGTTTGTCGCCGATCAGCGAAGCGGCAAAATCTCTTCCCAGGGTTCGTCCGATAAAGAAGGCGGCGCTGGCCCCGGCCATTGCACCGATCCAGACATATAAAAATCCCCAATAAGGACCGAAAATAGCGGCCCCCAGACCGGTCAGCAACGTTCCGGGCAGGAACAGACACACCCCTCCGGCATAAACCGCCATATAGACCAGCGGCGCCCAAATACCCGCATCATCCAAGAAACGCCCCAGCGCTTGAGCCGTCAAATAGCCCTTCACCGGGGTGAAGCGAATCAGATAAATCGCCGCAACAACAAACACGCCAAGTGCAAGGGCCTTAATCAGGCCCTTCTTTCGGCTCCTTGAGCCTTGTTCAACCGTTCTTTCCATTTCTTCCCCTTATAAGCCGGTAGAGGACCATTCCTTTTTTTCCCGGTTTTCTATTTAGTCGTAGAGACTTGCAGAAAGCTTACAAGGAATCACAAACCTCGCACTTGCCCGCAGGAAAGAAGCCTGACCCCTGCACAGTTGCCTTGATCGCGCCTCCTCAGAGAAACCCGCTGTCGCAGCCATGGGCGTCGGCTAATCCCGAAGTGCTTCATGAAGTCGTCGGCTGACATTCATGAATGCGCCCGTTTCCTTCTCTCGGGGTCTCGTCAGATCAATCCGGATCTCCTCCCGAATCCTCCCCGGATTTTTGCCCATGAGAAGAATCCTATCGGCCAGAACCACGGCTTCATTGACGTCGTGGGTGACAAAAAGAATCGTGTGGGCCAGTTCCTGCCAGAGAGTCAACAGAAGGTTCTGCATTTCTTCGCGGCTCTGGGCGTCCAGAGAAGCAAACGGCTCGTCCATGAGCAGCACTTCGGGCTTCAGGATCAGCACCCG
>ENA-OSEO01004672-OSEO01004672.1-sediment-metagenome-genome-assembly--contig:-NODE-4672-length-14042-cov-9.351522_pt1 | contig 14042 bp, 12 predicted proteins | sample MGYA00237883_ERZ534232 | MGnify/ENA metagenome assembly ERZ534232 | reverse complement strand
ATGTTAACTCGATCAACGTCCCGGGCGCTGATCCGGACCGGCCGCTGAAACGTTTTCTTCCATGGCGCAAATCGTCAGGAGATCGCCGTGCAGCCCGATCGTTGCCAGTCCACCGTGTATTATGATGGATCGTGCCACCTGTGCCAGGCGGAGATCGGATATTACCGGCGGCAGGATCGCGCCAACGCCCTGCGTTTCGTCGACGTCTCCGAAACCGGCTCGGTCACGCCGGAGGGCATGACCCGCCAGCAGGCGCTGGCGCGCGTCGCCGCGGTCGCCGGCGCCCGCCGCGTCAATGACGAGACCAGGCTGGTGGCCGAGGCGAAGCCGTTCGTCTTCACCGCCGAGCGCGACGTGGCCCATGTCACGCTCGGCGGCAACGCGCCGCTTCCGGCCGTCAAGGCGAAGCTCCTGGACGCGGCGAGGGCGGCAGTCACGGGTGTCGAGGTGACCGACCACCTCGGCCTCGCGCGCGGCGCGCCGGCCAAGTTCGAGGCCGCCGCGCTGCTCCTGATCGATCAGCTTCCGCGTCTGAAGGACGGCAAGATCGTGCTGTCCGATGGCTCCATCAAGCTCGCGGGCATGGCGCGCGACCTCGGCGGCCGAGAGGCCATCGCCGCGGCGCTCAAGGACCTGCCGGAGGGCTTTGCGGTCGCCGACAACGCCATCAAGGCGCCGCCCTACATCTTCCAGGCCAACAAGGATCCGGTGGCGGCGACCGTGGTCTTCACCGGCTATGTCCCCGACAATGCCGTCCACACGGCGGTGGTCGCCGCTGCGACGCGCAAGTTCTTCGACGCCAAGGTGGTGGACCAGTTGAAGGCGAGCGTTGGCGCGCCCGCGGGCTTCGCGTCGGCCGCGACCGCCGCGCTCGGTGCGCTGTCGCGGCTGTCCACCGGCTCGCTGGTCAGGACATCCAGCAGCAGGCCTTGAACCGTCTCCAACGGCAACACCGGCGTGCCTGTATCGACGGGGTTGGCCACGCTGTTGCCCGGCGTGGGGAAATAACGGCGGAGGCGCTCCTGGGTGGCCGGACTGAAAGTCGGTATCTCCAGGCCCCACCGGTCGGCCAGGTCCGAACTGAAGACGCCGATGGCCCCGCCGCCGCCGACCAAGGCGATGCGCCGGCCCCTGGTCTTTAAATAACTCAAGGCCATGACCGTGTCCATCATTTCGTCGACGCCTTCGACCGTCACCGCTCCGGCCTGCTGCAAGGCCCCCCGCCAGACTGCGGCTTGGCCGCCCATGGACCCGGTGTGACTCCGGGCCATCCTGGCCCCCAGTCCGGTCAGGCCGCCTTTCCAGACGACCACGGGTTTTTCCGCGGTCACGGCCCGAACTAGTTGCAAGAATTCGGGGCCGTCGTTGATCCCTTCCAGATAGGCCGCGATCAAGCCGGTTTCCGGGTCTTCGGCCAGATACTCTAAAAGACGCACCGCGTCCAGGTCGCAGCCGTTGCCGAAGGAAATAACCTTGCTGACGCCGATTCCGGCCCGCTGAGCTTCGTGGCCGAAATCCGTGGCCACGCCCCCGCTTTGGGAAATCATGGCCGCCAGCCCGGATTTTGGGGAAAAGTCCAGGCCGGGCAGCAGGGTGATCCCGCCTTGGGGGCAATAGAGGCCGAAGCAGTTGGGGCCGACGATCCGGAGACCCTGGCGGGCGATCTCGGCAATCTCTTCCTGGAGGGCCAGCCCCTGAGTCTCGCCGGTCTCGGCGAAACCCGAGCTGTGGATTTCGGCTCCAGCCACCCCGGCGGCCAGGCATTCGCGCAGGACTTCGGGCACGTTCTCAGCCGGGACGGAAATCGAGGCCAAATCGACCGGACCGTCGATTTCGTTCAGGTTACGGTAAATCTTCAGCCCGTGCACCTCGCCGTCTTGAGAGGAAACGGGGTAAATCCGGCCCTGGTAACCGTAAGCCAGATGACTTAAAAGAATCATGTGGGCGAAAGAGTCCATGCGTTTGACCGCCCCGAAGATAGCCAGCCCGCGGGGATGGAACATGCGCTCGAGTTGTTCCCGTTCTTCAGAATTCATTTCCAGCCGCCTTTTCGCGCTCAATGAAATTGATCGGGCAAGGTCGGATTATAATGGAGGCCGGCGGACCTGTCAATTCAAGGTTGCCTTGAGGTCTTGCCTTGAATTATCAATAAGACCGGGGTTCTTGTAAAGAGATTAGGTTGCCCCCTGATATTGTATGGCCGCCCCAGGCCGGATGCTGATGACGCATTTGGATAACCGCCTCTGCCAAGACTTTCGGCGTCCGGCCCGGACTACTCTTAGGACGCCTCGCTCGGTCCGCCGGACCTTCAAACCCTTCCATTTCAAAACGTCTTATCCATAATTGTACCCCGTCTTGCGGCTTATTCCGAATCTCTCAAAAATTACAGCCATCATCCATAGCCGACAACATAAATTCTAGAGACATCCGGGCAGCCTCCCGCCAAGGCATATCCACCTCCATGCTCAGGATGATAGGCCTTCATTATCTGTTACCCATGTCTCCGAACAAGTGTTACCCATCTCTCCAGTCTATACACCCCGTCAACGGGGAAGCCCCCCTTAATCCCCCCGTCAACGGGGGGAAAGAAGAAGTGGGGGGATTCCTCTTGCTCCCTCCCCGTTGACGGGGAGGGGTGGGGTGGGGATTCCCTCCCCGTTGACGGGGAGGGCCGGGGTGGGGATTCCCTCCCCGTTGACGGGGAGGGCCGGGGTGGGGTTATATTTATTTTGCTCCTTCTTTGTATCTTGGTCTAGAGATAATTTATGAATCGAGGGGAGCAAAAAGGGGTGGCCGGCTTATTTCAGGAAATAGTTGACAACGCAAAATGCTCCGACCTTCAAAAAGCTTCCCCTTTATAAGGAGAATGAGATATAATAACCATCAAATAACCCCCATTAATTTGGCGGCGGCTTATGACCGAAAAGCTGAAAATCCTTGTCCTTGACGACGAACCCCAAGTGACCAAAATCATAAAAAAGTTGCTGGACGGCCCCGATTACGAAGTGATCGAACTGAATGATCCCCAAAAAATCGAAGAATATCTTTTATATACCGATCTGAGCCTGGTTATAACCGACCTTAAGATGCCCGGCCTGGATGGACTGGAGGTCCTCAATCTGGTCAAAAAGAGCAGTCCCGGGCTACCGGTGATTATCCTGACCGGCATGGGCTCCATTGAAACGGCCGTGGAAGCGACCAAGTCCGGCGCGGCCGAATACATGACCAAGCCGGTGAACAAGGAAAACTTGAGCAACGCCGTCCGCCGGCACATCAAGCTGGACCAGGCCATCCCTGACGACCTCAAGGAAGTCATAGACGAAAGCGCCTTGACCGGCGGCGAAGAAGTGGTCGGTCCGGACAAAATCGTCCTGAAGGACGAAATCGTTTCCACGGACACCATCCCGGACGGCTTGGTGGAAGTGAAATTCGAAGACATCCTCCCCGGCCAGATTCTGCCCTTTTCTCTCTATCTGCAGATTTACAACAAAAATACCCGAAGGCATTATCTACGCAAAATCTGCCAGGAAAACACCGTTTTCACTTCCGGGCTCAAGCAGATCTTGGAAAAAAGGCAACTGGGCAGCGCTTTTATCCAGGAAAAGGATTACGCGGCCTTTCTCGAATATCACGCCGCCCTCAAATCGGCTCGACAATATAAGCATAAATCCATCAGCGACAGTAAAAAACTCCTGCTGTACGGCAAGGCCGTGGAAGCCGTGACTGAGATTATGACCGAACCGGTCGACAACGAAAACATCGAGGCGGCCTTCGGTTTGGTCGATGACATTTTCAGGACCATCGTCGACGATCCCAAGACCTATCAGGACATGTTCAAGCTGTTCAAGCGGGATACCAGCATTTTCAATCATTCGGCCAATGTCTGCCTTTTGGCCGTGTCTTTCGCCCATTACCTCGGCCTGGATGAAAAGAAGACCCAAATACTGGGGTTCGGATCATTGTTTCATGACGTGGGCATGAACCGGGTCGATAAAAAGATTTTGGACAAACCGGGACGTTTGACTCCTGAGGAGTGGCGTGAAATCAAAAAGCATCCGGAACGGGGGTTCGCCCTGCTCAAGACCTCGGTCCTGGTGCCGGTCCCGGCTTTGAGGATCATTCTCGAACACCATGAACAAAGGGACGGCTCCGGCTACCCCCGGGGCCTCAGCGGCAATCAGATCAGCGACTTCGCCCATTTATGCCGATTAATCGACAAATTCGACGCTATGACCACCGACAAGCCCTATCGCCGCGCCTTCACCGCCCCGGACGCCCTCAAACGCATCTATTTTGAAGAATCCTCCGAAAAACACCAAAAAATCATCCGCCACTTCATCGGCTTCCTGGGAGGCAAGAAACTTTCGGAAGCCGGCTAGGCGGCGAGCTCCGAAGGCGGCCTGGCCCCGGAAGAATGTTCAATTTTTAACAATGACCCATCTAAACCCGGCCTAGCCCCTTTTAAATAATGATAAATGAATTCGCCCGGTTTTGACCGGGATTCCGGAGAAGGCCCGGCAAATTCCACCTAAAGGCTTAAAAAGGTCCTTGATGTATCATCTAATAAATTTAATATGTTATCTGTCAGTTTTTACTTTGTGCCCTAATGCACACCAAAATTTTCATTTGACTTGCGCCCTGGAAAAGGCTATGAATCGTAACATCATTAACTCCGGCCGATCCGGGCCGGCCACCCTGGAGGAACCATTATGGGCAACGACAGGGCCAAAATATTAATCATCGACGATGACCCCGACTTCGCCGAAACCACCCAGCTTATTTTACAGTCCGGCGGTTACGAGGCCATCATCGCCAAAGACGGTAAAACCGGCTTGGAAATGGTCAGGTCGGAAGAGCCCGACCTGATTATTTTGGATGTAATGATGGAGTCCATGTACGAGGGCTTTTCCGTGGTCTCCACTTTGCGGGGCACGCCGGAATTCATCGACTATCGGGACATTCCCATTCTCATGGTTTCGGCGGTCAAGCAGGAATATGGATCCCGGTTCACTCTGCCTGAAGGCGGAGAGGACCTCCAGGGTGATGTTTATCTGGACAAGCCCATAAATTCCAAGGAGCTTTTGGAGAACGTGGCCCGCCTTTTGGAGGGCCGGACCTGAGATCGACCGGCAGTGAGGCCTTCAAATCGAGGGTGAGAGGCAGGTTTATCTTGACCTCGTCCACCCTCTTGTGGTTAATTAATGGGTTTGAAGGTCCCCCCTGGAGGCGGACCTTGACCCGGGCCGCCGGAATGGTTTTTCGCAACGAACCGAGCAATTGGAGTGCTAGATGGCCGCAAAGGTGGAGCAATTGATTAAACCCAAAAAGTTTCGGCGGGGGTTGGACCTGGGACCGCCGGGAGCCGTGGCCGCTCAACCTATCGAGGATATGCCCCTGCCGCCGCGTCTCTACGTCCCTTTGAAGCAGCATCGCGGCGCCTTGTGCGAATCGAAAGTCAGTCCCGGCGACCAGGTCAAAATCGGCCAGATTCTGGGGGAGAGCGCCGACCCGGAAGCCGCTCCGATTCATGCCCCCGTCTCCGGCCGGGTCATCTCCGTAGCCGATCATCCCGACCCCTTCGGCCGGATGACTTTGACGGTGACCATCGAGAACGACGGGGCCGAAGAATGGCTGGAACCCCCCAGCCCCGACCCGCAATTCCAGCAAAAGAAACTCTCGGCCATGATGAGGGCCGTCCGCCTGGCCGGCTGGGTCGTGCCCAGGTCCGGCCGCCCGGTTTACACCATGCTGGCTCCGCCAGAGCGTCCCCGGTCCTACATCTTTCTGGTCGGCATTCCCCAAATCAAACCCGTCCGTCTCCTGGTGGTCAGCACCCTGGACCTGGAACCGACCCTGGCCGTCAACCGGCGTCTCCTGATCGAGGCCCCCGAAGAAATCAACTTGGGCGTCGAGATGATCAAAAAAATGGTCGGGGCCAAAGACTCCTTGACGGTGGTCGACCAGAGTCTGAATCGGAACGCCTCGACCCAGACCGCTCCCGCCGGGACCGACCTTAAACCGGTCTACCTGAAAAACCGTTACCCCGTGGCCTGGCCGGAACTTTTAACCACGGCTTTGACCGGTTTGGAAGTGCCCTGGCCGGAGGGCGAGCCGCGTGACGTAGGCGTGCTGATCCTGGAAGCCGATACGGTCCTGGGGGTGCTCGAAGCCATCCAGAGCGGCCGGCCTCAGATCGACCGGATCATCTCGGTCACCGGTCCGGAAATGACCCCGCGGAACCTCCGGGTCAGAATAGGGACTCCGTTCAAGGACATCATCAGTTTTGTGGGCGGCGACCTGAGCAGCGTCGGCAAAATCATCGTCGGCGGTTTGATGTCCGGGTACGCCCAGTACACCGATCTGGCCCCGGTGACCAAGGAGACTCTGGCCGTCACCCTCATGGCCGACGATGAACTGGTGGCCTTCAGCGAACACATCTGCATCAAATGCGGCCGCTGCGTGGGAGTCTGCCCCATGCGGCTTCTGCCCAACGTCATCACCAATTTTTGCGAATTCGGCCATTTCGCCGACGCCGCCGAGGCTGAATTGTTCAAATGCATCGAATGCGGGTGCTGCGCCTATGTCTGTCCGGCCAAGCGCCCCTTGGTTCATTATATCAAACACGGAAAGGCCGAAGTAACGGCGATGAGGACGGCTACATGAGCGACAAACTTTCCGTAACCTTCTCTCCGCATCTCCAGGACCGGGCCTCCATAAGCTCCTTGACTTACTTGACCCTGGCCGCTTTGGGACCGGCCATCCTGGTCGGGTTGTATTTCTTCGGGCTCAGGGCCTTGATCATCTTCGCCCTGTCGGCGGCCACGGCTGTAGCCGCCGAAGCCTTGATGCAAAAGGTTATGGGTCGGGAAATAACCATCCGGGACGGCACCGCGGCCCTGACCGGCTTGCTTCTGGCCATGCTTCTTCCGGCCGGGACCCCCTGGTGGGCCGTTATGGTCGGCTCGGCCGTGGCCATCTTCCTGGGCAAGCAGCTTTTCGGCGGCCTGGGCTGCAACCCTTTCAACGCCGTCATCGTCGGCTGGGTGGTCATGCAGCTCTCCTGGCCCAACGCGGTGGGTATATTTTACGAACCGGTCTCCCTGAGCGAGGGCCTGTGGGGAAAACTCTATCCCCTGGACCCCTCGGAAATGCCTTTGGCCATCATGGCCTTCGGCGACGCCGCCGGTGTAACCGACATGTACGGACTTTGGCCCAGCCTGATCGGCGGCATCCCCGGCGGTATCGGTTCCACCAGCGTCATCGCCCTGGCCCTCGGCGGACTCTTCCTCATCATTCGCCGGGTCATCCCCTGGCAGATTCCGGTCGGCTTCCTCGGCGGCCTGCTGATTTTCGCCTTGATCTTCTGGCTGACCGACACGGCCGGCGAAACTTACGCCAATCCTCTGCATCACCTTATTTTCGGCTACACCCTGATTGGGGCCTTCTTCTTGGCTCCGGACCAGGCCACTTCGCCCTATACCGGGTTCGGCGCTCTGCTCTATGGGCTGGGCGTCGGCGTCTTGACCATGATTATCCGTTACTGGGGCGCCTATCAGGACGGAGTCCTCTTCGCCATCCTCTTTCTGAACGCCCTGACCCCGACCCTTGACCGCATCAGGTTCAAGAGCTACGGCCGGGTCAAGGCTGCGGTCTGAAGCATGTGTGAGGGAGAATTCAAGTGAACGACATACTGAAAATGGTCATCGTCTTGGGCCTCATCTGTTCCGTGGCCGGACTGGCCCTGGCCGCCGTGTACAATGTCACCAAGGAGCCCATCGAATACCAGCAGATCAAATTCATCAAGGAACCTTCGGTCAAGGCCGTGCTCAGCGGGTACGAGAACGACCCGATCAAGGACCGCTTCGCCCTCCCGGCCGGCAAGGACAAAAAAGGGCGGGACGTCTTCCAGACCGTCTTTCCGGCCAAGAAAGGCGGCCAAGTGGTGGCTCTGGCCCTGGACGGCTCCGGGAAAGGCTTCAACGGCGATATTGAAGTCATGGTCGGCCTCGAGCCCTCGGGCAAGCTGACCGGCATTTCGGTCATGAAACATGCCGAGACCCCGGGCATCGGGTCAAAAGTGACCGAACCCAAGTTCACCGATCAATTCAAAAAGCTAACTGTGGACAATCCCACCGCCGTGGACGGGGTCAGCGGAGCCACCTATTCGACCAAAGGCGTCTTGGCCGCCGTGACCGAGGCCGTATCTTATTTCAAAAACAACAAACAGCAGATCCTGGCCCAGGCCGGGAAATAGGGCTTAGTCGGAGGAAAGATGGGACTGGCAAAAGAGTTTACCAAGGGGCTCTGGCAGGAACTGCCGCCTTTTCGTCTGGTCCTGGGGCTCTGCCCGACTCTGGCCGTAACCACGGCCGCGGAAAACGGGATCGGCATGGGGCTGGCCACGACCTTTGTCCTGACCTGTTCCAACATTCTGGTCTCCTTGCTTCGGAACATCATTCCCGGCAAGGTCCGCATCGCCGCCTTCATCGTCATCATCGCCTCCTTCGTCGTCACCGTCGAATTGTTGATGCAGGCCTATTTTTACCCCCTCTATCAGGTCCTGGGCATCTTCATCCCTCTCATCGTGGTCAACTGCATCATCTTGGGCCGGGCCGAGGCCTTCGCTTCTAAAAGAAGCCTCCTGCCTTCCATCATGGACGGCCTGGGCATCGGGCTGGGTTTCACTATGTCCCTCGGTTTTCTCGGCGCGGCCAGGGAAATCCTCGGCGGCGGCACCGTCTTTGGTCTTTCCGTCTTCTGGTCGAGTTTCGAACCCATGGCCTTCCTGCTCAAGCCGCCGGGAGCTTTCGTCTGCCTGGGCCTGATCCTTGGACTGATTAACATCGTCAGCCGACGCTGATGGACTGATAAAGGAGACCGATTATGGGAGAGGTCATGACCTTCAGCGATTACATGCTCATGATTGTCGGGGCCATCCTGGTCAATAACATCCTGTTGGCCCGTTTCTTGGGCCAGTGCCCCTTCCTGGGGGTTTCCCGCCGCATGGACACGGCCATGGGCATGAGCATGGCCGTCATCTTCGTTATCACTTTGGCTGGAGCCATTACCTGGTTGGTGCAGACGTATCTTTTAGAAAAATTCGCCCTGGAATATCTCCAGACCATCGCCTTTATCCTGGTCATCGCCGCCCTGGTCCAGTTGGTGGAGATCGTCATGCAGAAGAGCGCCCCGGCTCTTTATCGGGCCCTGGGCATCTACCTGCCCCTGATCACCACCAACTGCGCCGTCCTGGGCGTGGCCATCATCAATATTCAGGAAGAACATACTTTTTTCCAAGCCTTGATTTTCGCCTTTGCCAGCGCCTTGGGTTACTCCCTCGCCCTGGTCCTCTTCGCCAGCATCCGGGAGCGCCTGGCCTTGGCCCACGTCCCCAAACCCTTCGAAGGCATCGCCATCGGCCTGGTCACCGCCGGCCTTATGGCCATGGCTTTCTCCGGGTTCGCCGGACTGGTCTGATTGTTTAGATACAGTTGAGGACATATGTCTTACCCTGAACCGACGAAAAAGGTTGAATCATGCTAGCCGCCGCCATAATCTTGGGCGCCCTGGGCCTGTTGGCGGCCGCCGGCTTGGGCTATGCCGCCCGCATTTTTTACGTCGAAGTCGATCCTAAAGTCGCCGCTATCGAGGAAGCTCTGCCCGGGGCCAATTGCGGCGGCTGCGGCTTTCCCGGATGTTCCGGCGCGGCCGTGGCTATCGCCGAAGGCCGGGCCCGGGCCAACGTCTGCGTGGCCGGCGGGCCCTCCGTCTGGACGGCCGTGGCCGCGGTCATGGGCGTCGAAGTCGAACTGCGCGAGCCTGAAGTGGCCAAAGTCAAATGCCGCGGCGGCGTCTCCAGGGCCGAACGAAGATTCGATTACGGCGGCATCACCGACTGCCGGGCCGCAGTCCTGTTGGCCGGCGGCGACAAAATCTGCGACGTCGGCTGCCTGGGCCTGGGCACCTGTGAAGCCAATTGCCCCTTCGGCGCCATCAAACTTGGACCCGACCGCCTGCCGGTCGTGGACGAGGCCAAATGCACCGGCTGCGGGACCTGCGTCCGCCTCTGCCCCAAAAACGTCCTCCGGCTCGAATCGGTCTCGAGCAAACTGATCCATCTGAACACCAATTGGGAATGTCTGGCCCCCTGCCAGGCCACCTGTCCGGCCCAGATCGACATCCCGGCTTACATCAACCTGATCGCTCAGGGCCAGTACATCGAGGCCGTCAAAAAGATCAAGGAACGCAACCCCCTGCCCCTGACCTGCGGCCGGGTCTGCCCCCACCCCTGTGAAGACAAGTGCCGCCGGAACATGCTCGACGAACCGGTCAACATCAACCACCTCAAAAGATTCGCCGCCGACTACGAACTTGGCTCCGGCCGGCATATCGTCCCGCCTCTGGCCGCCGACACCGGTAAAAAAGTGGCCATTATCGGCGGCGGCCCGGCCGGGCTGAGCGCCGCTTATTTCCTCCGCCGCCTGGGCCATTCTCCGACCATCTTCGAAGCCATGCCCCAACTCGGCGGCATGCTTCGCTACGGCATCCCCGAATACCGCCTGCCCAAGAAAGTCCTGGATTGGGAGATCGAAGGCATCATCAACCTGGGCGTCGAAGTCCATCTCGAAAAACGCCTCGGCCGGGACTTCACCTTGCCGGAACTCCGCCAGCAAGGCTATGATGCGATCTTCCTCGCCACCGGCGCTTGGAACAGCCGTCAAATGGGCGTCGAAGGCGAAGAACAACTCGAAGGCGTCCTTTCCGGAACCATCTTCCTGGCCAAACGAGGCCTGGGCGAGGACACCCCCATCGGCGAAAAGGTCGTGGTCATCGGCGGCGGCAACACGGCCATGGACGCGGCCCGAACCTCCTGGCGCTTGGGGGCCAAGGAAGTCACCCTGCTCTATCGCCGTTCCCGCAAGGAAATGCCGGCCAACGAAATCGAAATCGAAGAAGCCGAACGGGAAGGCATCAAGTTCCACTTCCTGGCCGCCCCGACCAGACTGATCGGCGACGAAAACGGCCGGGTCAGAAAACTCGAATACATCCGCATGGAACTGGGCGAACCCGACGCCAGCGGCCGCCGCCGCCCCGTGCCGGTCGAAGGCTCCGAGACCGTCCTCGAAGTGGATAACGTCTTCGCCGCCATCGGCCAGTACGCCGACGTCAGTTTCGTCCCGCCTGAAGGCCCGGACGCCCTGGCCATCAACCGCTGGAAAGCCATCGACGGCCATCCCAAGACCCTGCAGACCAGCGTCCCGGAAATCTTCGTCGGCGGCGACACCTATACCGGACCGGCGACCGTGGTCGAAGGCATCGGCGCGGGCCGCCGGGCCGCCCGGTCCATCCATCTCCTCTTGTCCGGGCAGCCGGTCGAACCCCAACCGGACGAATTCAAAGGCCCGGTGGTCGACCGCGTCCATCCGGATGATCTCCAGGGGCTCGAAAAATCGCCCCGAGTCAAGATGCCCGAGTTGGCCCCGGAAGAGAGGGCCCTGAACTTCAAGGAAGTCGAACTCGGCCTGACCGAAGAGCAGGCCCGCCGCGAGGCCGTCCGTTGCCTTAACTGCGGCCTGTTCTGTTTCGGCTACGGCCAAGTCCAACCGCTCCGAAAGATCGCCTAAGGGTAGTTCCTATGAACACTGGCCGAAAAATTTCCCGTCGTGACTTCGTCAAATTGTGCGGGGCCTTGAGCCTGGCCGTGTCGGCCCCGGTTTCCCTGGTCCCCTTGGCCGAAGCCCAAGCCCGGTCCGACCGCTTTGAACAGACCCGGCTCAAGATGGGCACTCTTGTGACGATTACCGTAACGGCCGATTCCTCGGACCAGGCCCTGGCCGCCTGTGAAACGGCCTGGGCCGAAATGGACCGGCTCATCGCCGTTTTCGACCGTCACCGTCAGGGGACCGCCGTTTCCGAGCTTAACAACGCCGGACGCCTGTCCGATCCCGGCCCCGAATTGCTGGAGGTCCTGGCCCTGGCCGCCCGGACCCACCAGGTTTCCCGCGGGGCCTTCGACCCCACCGTCCTGCCCCTCTTGACCCTGATCCAGGAAAGCTTCCACAAGACCAACCGGCCGCCCGATCAAGCCGAACTGGCCGAGGCTTTCAAAATGGTCGATTTCGGCCGGGTCCGCTTCGGACCCTCCGGAGCAGCCATGGGCCTGGCCGGTCAGAAACTGAGCCTGGACGGCATAGCCAAAGGCTACATCGTCGACCGAGCCGCCCTGGCCCTCAGGAAGGCCGGGATCAAAAGCGCTTTGATCAACGCCGGCGGCGACATCTTGGCCTTAGGCGGCAAAGACGACCGCCGGCCCTGGCGCATCGCCGTCCAAGACCCCTTTCAACCGAATAAACACCTGAGAATCATCGCCCTGGCCGACCAAGCCGTGGCCACTTCCGGCTCGTACGAAATCTTCTTCGATAAAGAACATAAATTTCATCATCTGCTCAATCCGGCCGACGGCCGGCCCGCGACCAGGCTCGTCGCCGCCACCACGACGGCCCCGACTGCCGCTCAGGCCGACGCCGCTTCCACCGCCGCTTTTATCGCCCCGGAAACCCTCAAATCCCTGCCCGCGGTGGAAGGCCTGATCGTGGCCCGCAACGGCGGTCAGGCTCTGACTTCAGGCTTTAAATCACTCCTGGTCCGTTCCTGAATTCAAGCCGCGGGGAGCCTTCTCCTAAAGCTCCCCGCGGATAGACTTTTTACCCCCTTCATCCTTCTTTGAAGTTAGCACCTGGACGTTGCCGGTCTCATTTTTTCTCGACACTTCCCGCTTCGTTTCCAGGCTCCGCCGGGTGGCTCCGACAACTTGTTGTCGGAGCGCCGAAGGCGCAAGAGGCCGTCTCGTAACTGATTAATGGCTCACTATTTTTTCTCGACATTTTACAACAACTCGGTATAGGCTGAAGAAACCCAAAAACCGCTGGCCGGAGCGAAGTCGTCAGCTGAATTTTAGAGGGAGGAAGCGCTTATGTCGGAGTTGATCAAAATCGGCAGGGACGGCGAGATCGCCACAGTCATTCTCAACCGGCCCGAAAGCTTTAATTCCTTCGATCTCGATACGATCAAAAGCTTCGCCGACGCCCTGGTCGCCATCGCCGCGGACAACGAGGTCAGAGGCGTGGTCCTTTCCGGTGAAGGCAAGGCCTTCTGCGCCGGCGGCGATCTGAAGTGGATGCTCGGCCGCGGCCCGGACCCTTCGCGCAACATTCACGAACTTGCCGGCCGCTTTCACCAGGCCGTGGTAGAAATCCGCCGGATGCCCAAACCGGTCATCGCCGCGGTCAACGGCGTGGCGGCGGGCGGCGGGTTTTCCCTGGCCCTGGCCAGCGACTTTCGGGTCATGGCCGAATCGGCCGTTTTACGTCTGGCTTACCTCTCCAACGGACTCTGTCCGGACGGCGGGGCCACCTTCACCTTACCCCGGCTGGTCGGTCTGGCCAGGGCCCTGGAAATCGCCGCCTTTGACCGGCCCATAACCGCCCAGCAAGCCTTGACCTGGGGCCTGGCCGCCAAGGTGGTCCCGGACGGCGCCGCTTTGACCGAAGCCCTGAACCTGGCCCGGGAACTGGCCAAAATGTCGCTTCATGCCTTCGGCCTGGCCAAGCAGCTCTTCAACGATTCGTGGGATACTTCCTTGGAAACCCAGCTCGAACGGGAACGGGCCGGCATCGCCGGGTGCGGGGCCCATCCCGAAGGCCGGGAAGGACTCCAGGCCTTTGCCGAAAAACGCAAACCCGTATTCTTTTAATAAGGAAAAATGAAAGACCCGAAAACTCCCTCACCTCAGCCTTCTGATCAGCCGTCCCAAGCCTGCTCCCTCAGGGCCGATCTCTGGCCCTCGCCGGATTGGCCGGAATTTATCCTCAATCATCTGCCCATCGCCGTGCTGACTGTGGATTCCGATCTGCGCATCACCTATTTCAATCCCATGGCGGAAAAGTTGACCGGGTACAAGACCGACGAAGCCTTGGGCCGCTATTGCGGACAAATCCTGCGGGGCGGCCACTGCGCCCGGGACTGCCCCTTGCGTTGCAGCC
>ENA-OSEO01004668-OSEO01004668.1-sediment-metagenome-genome-assembly--contig:-NODE-4668-length-14050-cov-3.196164_pt1 | contig 14050 bp, 17 predicted proteins | sample MGYA00237883_ERZ534232 | MGnify/ENA metagenome assembly ERZ534232 | reverse complement strand
AATCGTCCTTCGAAGGAAGCCATGGGAAGAGATGGTCCACGACCTCGTTTGAACCCTCCGGAAGGAACTCCTCGAGTTTCTCGAAGCCGATGGAAAGCCGTTTGAGGGGGGTTGACAAGGTGAAACGCTGCCTGAGACGGCCAATTGAGATGCCGCTTCTAATCGGGAATGGCTGCAACAGCAACTCCAGCTCTGCCTTGTTCCGAACCGGGATGAATTCCGCCTCAGGAAAGTATGCACCCAGGATCGGGTACAGACTGAGACAGCGGCAGGCAACCTCTTCGCGCACCCGCGCTTCGTCTTGGCCCGTTGCCCGAATCAGGATGTGGATCGCCAGACGACCATTGGGCGTGCATGCAATACTCGGATACGCAGCAATCCGAAGCTCTATACTCAGGTTGGAAGACCAGGCCGACATCGCTTGGAGAAGCCCTTCCCGACGCCCCTGTCTTTCCGTGGCAACCGCGGCCCTGTGCATTTCCTCGGTGCCCCTCTCCTCATTTGCACCGTTTGTGCATAGCCGGGCATGCAGGATGGAGGCGAGTTCGAATGCGGACAGGGCCTCGCATGCGTCCGCCCTGTCGTTTCGAATCACATGGATAAACGGAAATCGCTTTTTCTCCTTCATGTATCACTCCCTTCTGCCTGGGGGGATGAACGGTCCGGTCTTTCAATTTCCTCGCCGATTCCTTTCAGATGAAGGATCCGGCCGATGGCATCCTGTTCGAACCCCATCTCACGCAGCTCTTGGGCCATCCTTTCTTTGGCTTGAATATTCTGAGCCGTCAGTTCCCGTTTCCACTGGGTATCGTGAATTCTGTTTTCAACAGATACTTCATATGGTGTCCCATCCTCTGTTGCTTTTGCGGAACCCTGGTTGATCTCGATCGAATGTCTTTCCACCAGGCACCTCCTCGATGGCACATTTCAGTCTCAACGGTTGAATAGATTTTCTAAAGATCTTTTTGCCTTTTCGGAAACACCACGATATTTAGGTCTTCCCTAATCGCCATGTCGATGTAGCCCAATGCCAGGCCAAGTTCGCGCTTATCGTTCTTATCGATTGCATCAAAAACCCGGTTCAGGGCTTCTGAATTCTTGGCAACTATCACTGAAAACCATTTCAGACAGCAAGGCAGGTTATATTGTTTGGCGAATTCAATTACCTCGTCGTGGCACAAGGATTGGGACAAAAACGCCGGTTTGCCGTTAAGCACCTGATGCATTTCCCACCGTTCAATCTGTTGATAATTCCCTGTTTTTCGATAAGGGTTTTTCAAAAAATACGGATTGAAAGTTCCCCATTCTTCGACATAACCACTTAGAATGGTTCCATTGTCTCCTTTAGATTGTGGGTTGCCTATCCTTGTCATGAATCTCCCTCCGATTATTCGACCAACAGTTAAACGATCGGCGGTGTACTGAAACCAACTCTGGCTGCGTAGGCCAGCATCCGAGACAGAAGCTCGGCATCTACCCGAGGGGGCGACACATAGTCCTTACCCAAGAGCCTTTTCACGCCTTCTACGGAAAACCGCTTGGTGGCGGTTGCATAGGGATGGAATTGACCGACAACGGCATCGATGCCTCGCTGGAAGGTCTTCAGCAGCCTGTCAGACGAATCGTCTGAGAGCGGGTTCCCGTCGGCAGCGAACTGGACGCCGTCCATCCCCAGATGTTTCAGCGATGCGGTGATGACTTCCTGCGACAAGGGCGGCTCCTCATGGGTAAGATGAAGCGTCATGTTTTCCCCATTCCGTTTTGCCGCCACCTGCGCGATGGTTTTTGCAACCCAATCGATGGGGACCAGGTCGATGGTGGATCTCTCTCCGCACGCCACATGTAACGGCGCCCATACCCGGTCATTGGTTATGCGTATGCACGTGCTCCTGTGGGGCGCATGGCTGTGTGCGTTTTCTCTTATCCTCTTGACCGTGTGCCAAAACGGTTTAAAGAAGCCGTAGTACCCCGTAAAACCAAGCGTCTTTCCGGTAGCGCTGTGACCGAGGACAATCGGGAGCCGGTAGATGATGTGTGGGATTCCGGTCTCTTCACTCCACCGCGTGACCGCCTCTTCCGCCATGGCCTTGGAGGCCTCGTAAGGGTTGTTGAACGGCCCCTGTGCGGAAAGAAATTCTTCCGAAATGGGTCCATTTCGCCTGCCTGCCACATAGAGGGTGCTCATGTGATGAAATGCCTGGACCCCTGCCTCTGCAGCCAGACGGCACATGTTCTCAGTGCCCGCAAGATTGGTCCGCATTGTGAGATCCCGGACCTGCTCGGAAAACGCCACGGAACCTGCGCAATGAAACAGACTGTCGGGTTTGTATTCTCTCAAACGGGCCAAAGAATCCGCGTCGAGACCCATAGGAGCTGCGCTGACGTCGCATTCAAATACCGAGATGCGTTGTTCCATCCCAGCATCAAGCCCCGGCTCGACGAATCCGAGTATCTTCCGGACCCGCTCATCGGGAGAAACCCCTTTAGTCCCCCTTGCGAGGAATACGACCCGATAGTGTTGTTTGAGCATTTGGGCTGCAAGGAAGGCCCCTACAAACCCGGTGCCTCCGGTCAGTATGACGGTGTTCATGACGCTTCCTTTCCTTCTCTCTCTATCCCTGTCTGATCCGCATTTACCTCTCTCCAGTAGGTGTTCGCCTCCTCCAGGACCTGCTCCAGCGGCCGGTTGAAGCAGGAGAGGGGCTGGTGGTGAAAGCCCCACTTCTCTGCGCGGCGACGGGTCTCCATGACGTGATCGATATCCACCGGCCCGAGATAGTCCCTCCGGTCGCGTTCGAGGGCCTGGGTCACCACTTCGCTGTAGCAGGCATACATGACGCCGGGGTTGAGGCGCATCCAGCATGAGATGTCAAATGGACGCTGGACCCCTTCGAAACCCCCGTCCACCCGAATGATCCGGTATCCCTTTTTCACCAGGTTCCAATAGGGACCGGGGAAGAGGTTGTAGGGCTGTCCCAGATCGTACAGATAATAGGGTCGGCCCTTCTCGAGGAGACCTTCATGCACGATGCTGTACGGGGCCGAGGTGGTCATGACCGCCAGGTCCGAATTGTTCAGGGCCTCTTTCATGTCCGTGGTGATGCGGACCCTGCCGTCTGTCTCCTGCTGCAGCTTCTCCAGGAGGTCGGGCTTGCGGCCCATGGCCACGACGTCATATTCCCGGCTCAGGATCAGGGTCATGGCCCTCCCGATCTTGCCGTAGGCCCCCACCACGGCGACGGTCCTGGGCTGGTGGTTGAACCGGTGGCACATCATCTCGATCCCGTTGAGTCCCGAGGCCACAGAATAGGCATCCCCGTGGGTCACGGGAATGGTGATCCCGTTTTCCTTGAGGTAATACCCTTCGTCGGTGATGGACTTGGTGAGGCTCCCGAGCCCGATCACATCCACCTTGAGCACATCCTGGGCGTACTTGCACGCCCGAAGGGTGGCCTGACGTCCGAGCCATGACCACCTTCTGCTCACCATCTGCCTGGCGGTCAGGGTCACCAGGACCGTATACCCGGTCGCCTTTCCGAAGGTGTCGTACTCGGCTGCACACCGGAACCCGTTCCCGGCCAAAGCGCCCAGCACGTAGATCCCGCGCCACACCGGGACGGGAATGACCCTTCCCAGCCGGGGGTAGAATCCGGTCTCCATGATGTCCGTGTCCTCGATGATGTTGGCCACAAATGCGTACTTGAATCCGTCGTTTTTGTTCATGCGTCCTCCATGGTGTTCGCGTTCAACAAAAAGGCCCCTGCGGACGGGACATTCCCGCCTGCAAGGGCCTTAAGGGACTGCTACTCTAACCGGGTAAGTGTAAGGCTATATCGCCAAAAGATACTTTGAAATCTCTTTAATCAAGCGCGCCAACACTTGCTTTCCGTAAAACCCCCTCCACATACCATTTGACGTCATCGGATTTATGGCTCAGAAAGAACGGTCAGCAGCAGGTCGCAGATGACGCCGTCGAACGCTCCCAAAAGAGATATGCCAAGGAGCCCCAGCAGAAGGATTGTCGTGAACAGAATGGATTTTGAATGGAGCCGCCGGGGACGGAGCATGGCCCCGGTCGCGAGGTTGAAGCCGCGATCCACCATAAGTGCGCCGCCAGCGACCCTCCCTTCGAGTTCGTAGAAATCACCCTGTACCGGTCCTGCCCCCTGTAGCCCTCCTTTCATTTTGCAGTCCAGCGGCGACGCTTGTGGGGGATGCAGCCTGAATTCGTAAACCCGGATGTTGCCCATCCGGATGGCTGAGCGGAGCGGGGGGAACAGACGGCTGAGCCATTCATCCAGCATTACCAGGTGAAATGGCCCGCCCAGGAGCTTGGATATCAGCAGAAGGAAAACGACCCCCAGGATGGCCACCACAATCCCGAACAGGACATACAGGAGGCGAAAGGAGGCGACCATGAATAGCGGCCACAGGATGCACCATAGGACTTTGCTCAAACTTAGCGCCCAGTCTCTACCGCCTTCCTCAAGGTAGGTCCTGAGATGCGAGATGCGGCCCTGAATCGTGATCATGGGTTGCTCCTGCAGTCGCACATGGCAATCGTGAGATACGCTGACTCCATAGACATCCATTGTCTTCTAATTCAAAGGGATCTTTCGGGAGCAAAAGGCTCGAAGTGCTTCCTGATGATCCTGTTTTTGCTGCTCCAGCAGCCCGCGGTCGCTTGACAGACGGCGAAGGTCATTTTGAAGAGAACCCATTCGCGCCCGCATTCCAGACAACCGTGCATATGCGCCATGGGTTTCCCTGTCCAGGAGGGCCTTTTCTATCAACAGGGCATTCAAAGGGTCGGAAGTCGGCCCCCGCTTTCTTCTTGTCTTATTTCTTAGCGTTTTCAAGTCCCGCAAAGAACGCTGCTGATAATCTCTTTCCCTCAACTCCTTTCCGACGATAGTGGCCCGCGGGTCTCCGCTAAGCAGGCATACATTCCGAATCTGATCTTCAAGACGTTTCCGCTGCTCAAGGGCGCCCCGGTTCATAGTCTCGCCCTCCCGGACAGATGAGGCGAGCCTTTGGCTCTCATTATTGATCTGTTCCGCATCAACTGCATTCTTTCGCAACTGGTGCGCGGTCTGTTTGATTTGGCGCTTCAGAGGCCTGCAACGCAGACGCCCCCAGACGTAGAGCACCGGCTGTGCAAGAAACAAGAACAACGGAATCGCCACCAGCCCACCCAGCAAGGCATCGTCCGCCATGATCGGACTGACCCAAAGCCCAGCCCTTACGGAGAAGAGGAGGATCAGGAGAAGAACAGCAAGACTCTGCAAGGTCAAGACATACAGATGCATGAGCTGATGCAGAAAGCTCGCTGTCAAGAACAGGGTTGGGACTGCAAGAACGGCGGCGCTCAGGCCTATGGGTGGATCGCCCAGGGCAGCGATCAGGACAGACGATCCACCCAGCGTAACTACCCCCGCCCCATAGGCCCTCCAATGTTCAGTTCGCTCCATGCTATCTCCCTCGGGGATAGACCTTTTCCGGCCTTACCAAACGCGGCTTTTGGCGGACGAGGCTCTTCGGGACGAACAGGTTGATGCCGCCGTTCTTGGCCGACCGGTATTGAATGGCCCGGCCCTGTCCGGCTGCTTTTGAGCCCAAGGTATGGCCCAATTTGGGACCAATGACACGATTCTTGACCTTGCCCCGAAGATCGTATCGCTTTCCCATCAGACTGCGAAGTCTCTCTTTGGTGGCATTTCGCAGGTCCAGTATCCGGGCCTTCAACCCCTTGCTCGTCCGCATCCGAATGACCACATTCCGCTTGCCGGTTTCCGCAACAGCGGTTGAGGGTTTCCTCGCAAGGTATAGACCCTTGCCAAAGCGGGCCGTCGGTTTGAACCGGGCAGGGTTCAGGCCTTTACTGAGAATGCGCTTGGCCGCAGCCTGTTTCGTGGCGTGAAACCATACCGAACCTGCCCAGGCATCGGGCACCGCACCCAGTAACAGAACGAGCCAAACACTGAACAGAAAAGCCCGGCCGGATGCCATTGGACCACGCCTTACCCATCCCTGGATATGCCGATCTACGGCGTCACAGTTACCGTTTTTCATGGCGTACCTCCGTAGGTCCCAAACGCATTCAAGACCATCTCTTGGCCACATGCGCTGTTTTCAAATCGAGGATGAAAGATCCAAAATGACTCTAGCAACCAGCGTACCGGGATCACCCGTTCGCCCCTCCCAAGAGTGTCGCGTCATTGGTGAACCGTGCCGCATATTCCCGGTATTCTGCTATCTGTTGAGAACGTTCCTCTCGATTCACGACATAGCTCTCCACGGCCCGGACGAAATCCGCCTGCTCTGCATATTGGCCACCCCGCAAGAAACCGTTTCTGCGAATTCTATGGCAAAGGCCCTGCAGCTCAGCGCCTGAAAAATGCTGGGTCCGATCGGCCAGCCAACGGATCATCGCTTCCAGGGCATCTTGATTCACCACCGGAAGGGGCCGACAACAGTCTGTCAGACCGAGGTGAATTCTCAGGATATGGACGCGGGCCTCCAAGTCGGGATAGAGGATGGGTATCTTGTAGTCGAGCCTCCCCTCTCTGAGCATCGCCTCGTCCAGATCCTGCGGTCTGTTGGTGGTCCCCACCAGGATGGTCTTTCGCGCCTCATCCCCAAGCCATTCCAGGATCTGGTTGTACACGCGACGCGTCTCCTCCCCTGCGCTGTCACCTGTGCTGCCCCTTCTGCTGCCAAAGCGGTCGATTTCATCCACAAAGACAATGGCCGGCGCATTTTTTTCCGCGATGGCAATGGCACGGGAAAACAGTCGGCCGGAGTCGCCCAGATATTTCGAGAAGAGGTTCTCCGTTTTGAGGTTGATGAACGGGAGGTGGGTGGCGCCGGCAAGGGCCTTGGCGAAGAGGGTTTTGCCTGTGCCCGGCGGACCGAAGAGGAGAATCCCTCGTGGGAGGCTGATACCGTAGTAAGCTGCGGTGTCCGGACTGGAAAGGGTCTTGAGGATGGTGTTTCGAATGAAGTCTTTAACCGGCTCGTATCCGCCCACCTGTTCAAATCCTCCCTTTGGCTGGAGGATCTCTACGATGTCTTCCCTTGCAATCCACTGGGTCTTCAGGGATGCCACTGCATCGGGCGCCAGGGACTGGTGACGGGTGTAACTCTCCAGTAAAACGCTCTGAAGCTGATGGATATTGAGGCCCGCCGTGATGCTGACGAGGGTCCCCAGATCTGTTTCCAGCACCGATTCCGGGAGATTTGCACGCTTGACGGCCTGGTAGATCACCCATGCCCGCTCCGCATCCTGTGCCAGATCCACCTTGATCATTGCAGCCCTGCGAAGGGTCTGCTCGTCCACCACCAGGGAGGGGGCTGCACCGAAGCAGATGACCGCGGACCGGTGGTAGGCCATTTCAGGATCATGGGCCCACGCCCGGAATGCCGCCATCATGACCTCGTCCCGCCCCTGGGCCTCGCCTCCCGAATGCTCCATGTCTTTGATAAGGAGGATGGTCGGCTGTTTCTTCAGTTCCCGGTCCACATGCCGGAAGGCCGTGGAGGGCTCTCTCATTCCCGATTCCAGGCCTAAGTTCTGCCCCGCCGCCACAGCATAGCGATCCCCTTCCCCCATGTTCACCGGCACGAATTGTCCTTGTTCCGGGTCCAGCCGACAGAGACCGTCCCAGCGGTTATACTGATAAAACCGATGTGCGGCATATTCCTGTAACGATCCGGCCACCTTCAGGAATTGCTCAAAGCGCTCCGGGTCCTCGGTTTCAAAAAAGACCAAATTGGAAAATCTGGATCTGAGTTTCAGAATTCCCTCTTCCACCCACCGGTAGTCCAATTGCGCCTTTTTTGCCATAACCCGTTCTCCTTTCATCCGCAGGGTGAGCGAAAGGCCTCTGTTGTCCGAACCCCGAGATCGTCCAGGGCCTTTAACAGCTCAGCAGTCCATCCATGCTCACCGAATATGTGGATCTGGATCTCTCTCCGATCGGCAATGATGGTGGCCCAGGTATTGGGATGTTCTACTGTCTCAGGATGCGCCATGGGGCACTCCTTCCATGGGGCGACATCTTGCTGGATGGTCCATGTGCGCACTCCAAGGCAATGCGCTCGCCCGACTTGGGCGCGATCACGGCCCGGGTCACGACGCCCCAGCGGGCCAGTTCCTTGCGAAGCCGTTTCTCGACCTCCTCGCAGGAACGGCCCGGGAAGGCCATAAAGTCCGCCTTGACCGTGCCTTGGTCGTCGATCTCCACCATGATCCTGGGCCCCATGTCACACCCTCCCTTCCAATTGGATGATCTTCTGTCCGGCTTTCCCTTTCGCCTCCTTCACCCGGACCTCCAAATTCATGGCCATGAGGGCCATTCGAACGGCAATCGCATTGTAGTTGGCCGAGATTTCCCCGGCGATGCGTTGTCCCCACTGCATGCCATCGCCGTAGGCGTCGTAAACAAAACCGACATCTCCCCTCGGTGAAACCGTCACGCCGACGCCTCCGGGAAATTGGGGAATCTTGAGTCCGATGAGACAGGGGATTCGCTCGCCGTCGCAGTCGGTGATATCTGTGATGACCTCTCCGCCGTGATCCTGGGCCGCCAGGGCCAGTGCGCGTTTAAGGATCGCCTCTCTGGGTTCCTGATCCAACAGGTTCGCCTGTTGATTTCGGTGCTGGGCCAGGCTCGGGATACTGATATCGGTGTCGTACGAAGAGATCTCGCTCATGTTGCTCCTCCTCCTTTCAGGGTTATCACCAGCCGGCCTGTCGCCGGGCGTCGGCCCTTCCCCGGTCGCGTTCGGCGCGTACCCATCTTTCGTATCGCTCCCGCTCCAGTCGGGCGGTCTCCCTTGCATAAGCCTCCTCATAAGGCGAAGCAGAACGACCGCGCGACCAGGCGTGGGTCGGTCGACCCGCCCCGCCGCGGCTTCCAGTGATGCCGCTTAGAGCACCCACCGCGGTCCCCACGAGGGCCTGAGCGGCCTGCATCCCGAGCCCCAAATGAAATCCGGTCTGGAACCGGCGCGTGCTGATACACCCCGACGAGGCGGCAAGGGAAATGACCAATACTCCCAAAAGAGCGATGCAAAGGGCCTTCTGTTTCATGTCATACCTCCTCTTTCAAGCCTTTGTGGTCGAACGGAAAACCTGCTGACCTCCAGCAGGTCTTATAGCAAGTGGCGTACCCGGTTGCCGTGAATTGGAAACCGGTCTCCTCCTTGCGCCGATAGCCTGCGGGTATATTTCTGAGTGGAAATCTGAGGGGTCAAGGGCGTTTCAAATAGATTTCCAGATCCCGTTGAAGCATGGCCAATTCGTGGCGAGGCGCGCCCAAATGCCGGGCTTCCTCGCACCATCTCTTTGCCAAAACGAGTCTGTCTCTGAAGCGGTCCGAACCCCTCTCGTAGGCCTTCAGAATCAGTGTCGCGCCGCACCTGTAGTGTCTCGGGTTTCGCGGCTCCAGTCGAATGGCGGTTCTGAAGGCGTCAAAGGCCTTTTCATGAAAGCGCTGGGTCGAATAGGCATGACCCAGACGGTGAAAGACTTCCGCGTCTGCCTTGCCGGCCGCGACAAGCCTTTCCAGTTCCACAATGGCTTTCTTGTAGGCCCCTGCATTGATCAACAAGAAGCCGAAGAGCCTCCGGTCCTCGGTGGTTCCCCTCATCCGGACCAGCAGGCCGGCCTTTTGGGCGGCAACGGGCCAGTCTCCGGATCGGGCTGCCGCCTTCACCTGGTCCATAAGCTGGTCCACCGTGGGCGTAGCGGAGGGCCTTGTCGAATCCCTGCGTTTCGTAGACGGAGAGGCCTCTCCGGTCATGACAGCTTCCGGTCCTTTACGGGGTGGTGCAGGTCGCTGTGGTTGCGGCTTGCGGGTTTGGGTTGCCGGGCCTGAGGGAACGGATGGCCTCTCCTCGACTGCCTTGTGCTCCCTCCGAGCGGAGACCGACTGCACGGTCTCTTTGATCGTAGAGAGATCGGTTGCGTCAGGGCAGAAATGGATCGCGGCAATTGCGATCACCCAAAAGGCCGCGAAGGCCAGCCATCCTCGGGAACGACTCCTGTGCACCCTGGGTTCGCTTCTGGAATTCGCGGGGTCGATTCTGGGTGCGGAGTGGGGAGGGGCCGAAGCAGGCCTTTCCGGCCATGGGGTGTTCCATGGAACGCCGTTTCCTTCATATACGGGCATGACCTCTCCTTTCCGGTACGCCGGGCGTTTCGAAACCCCCTACCATACGTTTTCCAGCGGACAGCCGATGGTTGTGTTCTCCGCCTTCTGCGGCGCCACAGGCCGAGATTCTTCTTTCTTGTGCGTCGCGACAAACGCGGTTTTCTTTGCAGGGGTTGACGATGGGGTATGGTGCTTGATTGGCGTGGCGGGCTTGGTGTGCGAAAAAACGACAACAGGCCGAGCCGGAGGCGGGCAGGGCCTTAATGGCCGAGGCGGCCTTTCAGGCAGCGAAGCGGGCCTTGCGAAGAGATCTCGGGCTGCGTTGCCGATGGCATACCCCACTCCGAGACCGACGTTCCCTGCCACGTCCCCGCCCAGGCGACCCGGCGTGACACACCCCGTAAGCGCGGTTGCACTGACCACGGACAACAACACAAGAATCCTTCTCACCATCTTGTTTATCCCCCTTCCCGGATGGGATACGTGAAGCTGATCTCGACCCGGAGATCTGTGTGCCCATAAGCCTGTTCGCTATCGTCTATAGCAAATGGAGTACCGGGGGAGGGAGTTCAGGACCGCTGCAGCCGCTCAAAGAGGGGCGTCCAATCGTCCGGACAACCGATTGCCCCTGCGCCGGGTTGTTTTGGGAGGCGCTCACGACAGGAACTGAAAGAGCGCTTTCAGATGGCAGAAAGTCCTCTTCAGGGATACGGACTGGTATTGTCGGCTCTCAAGGACGTCTGGCCGGGCTGCGCAGGAGCCATCCCACAAACCGGAAGGGGGCCTTGATCAGCGTCCACAGAAATGCGGAAAGGATATTCTCAGACACCCTGCGGCCGAAGATCATGCGGAACAAGATGAAGGGAAGGGCGATCAGGAGGAGCAGAAGAAGCGGTGTTGGCAGGGCCTCGATCAACCCTGCGGCAAAAGGCGCCAAGAGGGCCAGGAGGATGATGCCGACAAAAATCTTGCCGCCTATGCTTTTAAATCCCAGGATCACGAGGATCCCGGCCAGGACCATGAGGGGAAGCCAGGCCTCCTGCGGAACCAGGCACAACAGCGTCTGCATCAGTTTTCCTCCTTGCTCACGTCCAGGATCTCGAAACCAAGCCCTTCTTCCGGGGGACTCATGGGCGTTGCATCATCCTCCCCTTTCCCTTCCAGGCCCGCCTCTCCGCAGACAGGGCAGGATGCCTTTTTCATAATGGAGATCTGCCGGACCGTTCCTGCCCACTGGTCGATCTCAGTATAGGGCGGAATGGGTCCCATGCCGGTCAGGTAACGGATGAAGAGGTCCACGGCCCAACCCGCTGCGACCGAATTGATGGTCGCCACGGCCGTCGGTGTAAAGTCGGTCCCCACCACATATCCGGTCTTTCTTCGGATCTCCCCGGCGATCCCTGAATCCGGCCGGAACAGATCCAGCCCCTGACAGGCAAGACAGGGTCCCCCGGGGATGTAGACAATGATCTGACTCCCCATCCGTTTGATGGTGCGATGCCGGTCCACCATGATCCCCGATCCCAGATCAAACAGCGGTTTCAGGAAACGGGCGCACAGGACCTGGAGTTCGGCCCTCGGCCCCATGCCGTCCAGGGCGGCGAGCACGACGTCCGCCCGTCGGATGTGAGTCCGGGCCTCGGGGTCTTCAACGCCCACAGCCAGGGCATTCACCCGGGTCTCCGGCCGCACCTTGAGGATCTCCCTCTTGAAGACGTGCACCTTGGCCAGACCCACATCCTTGCGGCCTGCCCCTGAGAGGCGATTCAGGTTGCTGGGCTCCACCAGGTCAGGGTCTATGAGGGTCACTTCTCGCAATCCCAGACCCCGGAGATTGGCGACCAGCATGGCCCCTGCGCCCCCGAGGCCGGCCACGGCCACGTGGGTATTGGACAGCAGGGCCTGCCCGTCTTCCCCGAGCCAGCGGATGTTTCTGTCCAGACGCGGGTCGCGGCTGAGATCGGCCTCAAGTACTGCGGCATCCCCTTCCCCATGGACGGTGATGCCCTTCGGTCCTATCACGCGGACAGCGTTCAATTCGCCAATCCCGACGCCTTTCAGATCCGTGAGTACGCCCTGGAACCCGGACGGCGCCTGTCCCACCACCATTTGAAAGCAGCGTGCCGCATCTTCCATGTCCAAAATGCGCGCAAGGCCGGAAAGTCCCCGCGCCATGTCGCACCGGGTCCTGTCGTCCACGCTGCTGAAGATGCCCCTTTGGGCAAAGGGATGGGAGTGAATGTGGCCGTGGACAGGGACGCCCGCCTCACGAAACGCATTGTAGGCATGGGCAACGGCCTCGCCTCTGGGCCTCACCCGGTAAGGCCCCTGAAACACGTAGTCCTGATCCGTCAGGGGCCACATCCGGTGGAGGAAAAGATCGTAGCGTGTCTCATCCTCCCATAGGCCCAGCTCAAGAAATGCCTGCCTTTCCAGGCCATCTTTCTTGAGCAGACAGTTCCGCAGCTGATCCCAATCCGCTTCCTTTAGGGTCAGACGTACCGGCTTTTGCCACGGGACCTGGATGGGTGCCACATATCGGTCAGCCCATGCGTGATTCATTCTCATAGGTTCAGTCCTCCTTCTTGGGTCTTGATAATCTTGCAAGAAGTCACGCAATGCCATTTCCCGTCATTCCGGCGCCGCAGCAGGTCGGTGATAAACTGCGGCCGGAATGCAGTCCCTCAGTGCGTCATTCCGTTGAAAAACGGAATCCAGGGGTCTTGGCGCAGTGAATTCAGTCTGGCCCCGTTTTCCAACGGGGTGACGGCTTTTCACAAATGCATCCCATGTTGGGCGGGGACACAATCGCTTATAGCAACCTTTGTACCGACCCATGGCCTTGCCTATCCGCACCCCGGGTCCTGAACCGTCCTGACCGACCCGTCCAGCAGATGGAGGGAAACCACCCGCAGTCGACCGTCTGTGAAGAGTGCATCGACGCTCTGGACACGATCCAGAGGAATGCCGATGTTTTGGAGCACAGCCACCTGATGCCCCACCCAACGGGTTTCCACTTCCTGAGGCACCACCAGAATGAGGGCAAGGTCTTGGGGACTGGTCTTGAGACGGGATGCGGCACGGTCTTTCAGGGGATTCCAGCGCTCGTCGCGAATCACGCGCTTGATGACCGAAAACCCGCTCAGGTCTTTTCCGGCAACAGGGAGAATGCGGCCGGTCAACAGGTCGATCTCGTACAAGGCCCCGCCTCCCTCCTGATATATCAAGGTTCTGGCCCCCAGCTGGTACATCTGTCGAATATAGGCATCGGGGTCCGGATAGGAGAGCGTCAGGGAAGGAAAAGCGCCTTGGCGCACCAGGGTCATGTGTTGCCGGCCCAGGGTTTGAAGATCCTGAAGGGAGGCCTTCATGATCTTGACCTTGGGCGGCGGCGTTTTTGGGTCGGGTCCTGTCTTCTTGCCCACCTGCGGTGGGGATGGCTTTTCTACCTTTGCGGGTTTCTGGGGCTTTGCAGGTGTTGATTCTGGCCGATGAGATGGCTTATCGGGCGCGGGCTTGGGCGGATCAGGGACAGGCTCCGGAAGCGAAATCTTGAAAGCGACTTTTTTCTCTTCAGGAGGGTGCGCCTTGGCTGTAGGTTCGGCCCTTTCAGGATCGTTCCGGCAGGTCCAATAGATCCCTTGAAGCACGGCAAAATGGAAAAACAGGCTGACGACACCCAGAATAAGGACCATGCGCCTTTTGGGGGCCTGCCTGCCGCCCGGCGGACGACGCGACAAGGTCCTTTGCGGAAGCAGCATGGTCTTATCCCCTGGAGGTGTTCCGGTAGTGTTTGAGGGCATGATTCACCTTACGCACATATTGAAGGGTTTCCGGGATAGGCGGGATCCGGCGGCCGGCGTCGACCACTCGCCCGGGTCCGCAGTTGTAGG
>ENA-OSEO01004667-OSEO01004667.1-sediment-metagenome-genome-assembly--contig:-NODE-4667-length-14052-cov-4.130877_pt1 | contig 14052 bp, 8 predicted proteins | sample MGYA00237883_ERZ534232 | MGnify/ENA metagenome assembly ERZ534232 | reverse complement strand
ATGAGGCCGAGTTTTCTAAACTGGAAAAAAGGGCAGGGAGTTTTCAGCACCCGCAGATCCGGATCTTCTATAAACCCTATGTTTCTGAGACCTTAGAGGAACAAGAGGAAGAGACCTATAAAAATGATGAATCCGAGGCTTTCCATATTGCCCGGTATATAAAAACCACCGTTGAACAGGGGGATCTTAAGGTTTTCGAGGAGGAATCCGGGATTCTGCGTCCTGCGGAATACAGGGATTTTGCAGTTCTTTTAAGATCCACGGGCAATCAGATTCTTTACGAAAGGATGTTCCGCCGGCTCTCCATTCCCTATACAACCCAGAATATTCGGTCCTTGTTTCTGGAGGCCCCGTTAAATGATTTTTACAGCCTTTTTCAATCCTTGGTTTATCCGGGGGACAGGGTTGCCTATGCCGCCCTGCTCCGTTCCCCCTTTGTTAATCTTTCCGATGAATACCTTACCCTCCTGCTGCGACCGGGAGAAGAGGAGATGGAACCCTTCTCCTTGGAGAGGCTTCCTGAAGATGCGACACAGGAGGAACAACGGAAGTATCAAAAGGGCAGGGGTATGTATCTCTATATGAAGGAGCGGGTGGACAGGAGTCCGCTTAGAGGGCTTGTTTTCGATGGCTGGTATAGGTTTGGATACCGGTTTTCTCTTTTAAGAAAAAAAAGCTATCACCCCTATCTGGAATTTTATCAGTACCTTTCCGCCCTAGCGGGAGAGGCAGACAAGAAGGGTTTACCCATGGTCCGTTTCCTGGATTCTTTGAGAGGAAATCTGGGAAAATATGAAAGGTTAAAGGAATTACCGGTTTTGCAGGATCTGGGAAACGAGGTCAAGATCATGACGATCCATAAATCCAAGGGTCTTGAATTTCCCATTGTAATCCTCGCCAATATGGGTACCGCGGGAAATAGAAACAAATCAGCCCCTTTCTATTATCAGGATGATGTAGGATTTTCCCTTCTGATTAAGGTTCAGGAAGGCAAGGGTAAAAAGAAGGGTGTGAATTATTTTTACAAACAGGGGGAGGAGGAGGATAAGCTTAAGGAATTGGCAGAACAAAAAAGGCTTCTCTATGTAGCCTGTACCCGAGCCAAGGATCATCTTATCCTTTCTGGATGCCACAAGAGAGGCAACCGCTCCCTAAAGGATCTGCATCTCAACCTTATTTTAAATGCTCTTGGGGGGATAGAGGGAGCAAAACCATGGATGGAGGAGATCCCCGATTATACGGAGGAGGATCTTAACAAAGCAGCAGGTTTTCCCAGACAGGAAGAGGCTAGGATAGTCTTGGAGCCTTTATATCTGAGGGCTGGAAAAGAAAAGAGACAGTACCTTCCAACAGAGGTTACTGCTACGGATCTGAACGCCCGGCACAGGCTTCCAATCACAGTAAAGAGATTAAATAATCCCGATCCCTTTGAACTGAAGAGTGATCCGGCTCTGGCAGAAAGATCCCTGGAAGCCTCCTTTGGCACCCTTTGCCATTGGTTTTTACAACAGTTTCTGGATAATGGGATTGCAACATCAATGGAGAATCCGCCACTGGAGGTTTTGGGGGGAATACCGGCGAAGGAAAGGATCTTGGTAGTAGAGGATGCCTATTCCCTGGCTAGGAGGTTTTTTTCAACGTCCCTCGGAAAGGAGGTCCTGGCGGCTCAGGAAAAAAGGGCAGAATACCCCTTCCTTCTAAAGATTGAGACTATTGGAGCGGGAGTAAGATTAGTGAGAGGTGTATTTGATCTTTTCTTCAGAACAGGTGAAGGGATTGGGATTGTGGATTTTAAAACCGATAGAAAGGCGGAACCCCAAAACTATGGGACTCAGTTCCTTCTGTATGTCAGGGCAGCGCAGGAGCTTTTTAGAAGGCCGGTTAGGTTTTATGGTGTTTATCTTAGAAGTATGGAAATAATATCTGTAGATATACCAGAATCCCTGCCGAAAATAATTGAAGGACTTATTGATAAATGGACACAAGGTCTTCTTACAAGTGTATAATTATATCTCAAGCTCTTTCCTGTCCCCTTTCTTTACCCCAGGATTTGGACCTGCCGGTGTATCAGGAAAAGGATATAATAAAAGCTTTATTCACCATAAAAAGAGATCTCCGCCAAAGGATGCAGGTTATCTTTATCCTTTCTCCCGAGGAGTTTGGCTCTATTGAAGAGGTATTAAAAGGAGCGAAGGATCTGGATTATCGGGGAATTGTTATCCTTTTACGCAAGACTGCAGAGAGTGTTCCGCCCTATTCCAGGAATCTTTTATCCCTGAGAACCTCTATCCCCTCCACTATAGAGCTTTACTATCTGATTAATAAAGGTTTTTCAGAGATGGAAGACCCTGAGGAAGAAGAAAAGAGGCAAAACCGTAGGTCTGAGAATTATCTGGATGCCTTAAAGGATCAGGAGGCGCTGATCCGGATAGGAAAGATGCTTTCTTTGGAAAAGGATCAGGATAAGCTTCTAAGGACTATACTATATCTCAGCAAGAAGATAACCGGCGCCGATGCGGGAAGCATCTTTTTGGTGGAAGAGGATCCAGCGGGGAAAAAGTATCTCCGGTTTAAGTATTCCCATACCTTTTCCATGGATCTGGCTTATGAAGAGTTCATCATGCCCCTAGATACCAATTCAATAGCCGGATATGTGGCTGTAACAGGGCTGGTATTGAATATTCCAGATGTCTATTTCCTTGCCCAGGATTCTCCTGTAGCCTTTAACAGGAAATTCGACCTTTCCTCCGGTTACAGAACAAAATCGATGCTTGTACTGCCCATGCGGGGGAATCTGGACAGGATTATCGGGGTTATCCAGCTTATAAACAGCAAGGAAAGAAGGAATTCTTCTTCTGGCAACGAAGCCTTTGAAATCCTCCTCAAGGATGAAAATGATTTTATGGAAAAGGTTGTGCCCTTTGAACAGCGGTACGAACCTCTAATGGAAGCGGTAGCAGGGCAGGCGGCCATTGCCCTGGAAAACAGCAGAATGATAAAGCAGATAGAGACTCAGTTCGAGGAATTTGTAAAGGCATCTGTTACTGCAATAGAATCCCGTGATCCTGCAACTTCTGGGCATTCCTTCCGGGTTGCGAGTATGTGTATAAAAACTGCAAGGAGCTTTCTTAAGGAAGACAAAACCTGCCCAGAGGGCTACAGCCTTACGGAGGTTCAGATAAAGGAGCTTGAGCTGGCTGCTCTTCTTCACGACTTCGGCAAGGTTTACCTTGATCCAAGCATATTTACAAAAGGTAAAAAACTATTCCCAAGGGACTATAATTATCTGATCCTCCGGTTGAACTTTTTATACAGAACTCTCGAGCTCTTGGAAGGGAGGGAGAACAGAAAACTGGAATATCTTAAGGATCTTAGGAACAAGATAACCCTTCTCAATGAACCTACTGTCCAGGACATGGATCCGGATAGGGAGATCGAGAATATCCTCGCCTTCCAGGGAGAGCTTTCCTGCCCCGATCTGGAGGGTATCGAGATCCCTATACTTACAGAAAGCGAGATTATAAACCTGCAAATAAAAAAGGGGAGCCTGAATGCGGAAGAGAGGGGAATAATAGAAAGTCATGTAGAATACACCTACAGCTTTGTAAGTAAAATCCCCTGGCCGCCGGAATTCAAGGAGATCCCCTTTATCACCTTATCTCACCACGAAAAACTGGATGGAACAGGCTACCCCAGAGGCCTGAAAGGAAAAGAGAGTATCCCTCTGCAGGCTCGGATAATGGCTGTGGCAGATATCTATGATGCCCTTGTAGCCTCCGACAGGCCTTATAAAAGAGCCGTCTCCCAGGATAAGGTCCTTTCTATTCTTCAGGAGGAGGCTTCCGCAGGGAAACTGGATCCTGTGGTTGTAGAGGCCTTTATTAACTGTCGAGCCTGGGAAGCGTGAAGGGCATATACAATCCTTCACTACCAGATTCACCGGAATAGGTTGAATTACCTACCTGAGTGCAGTAAATTAGTATAAGCTATGATAAAGGATTTAATTTTATATTACTCTGCAGATCTTCCCGAGATTGTGGATTTATGCAGCTCTGAAAAAAGGATAATTCTAAAACCTTTGGAAAAATGGATCCACAATGGAAAAGCTCAATTTTTAAATGAAACTCCCACAGCCTTCATCCTGAGCCACACCTTTCTTAAGGACAACAGTTTCTGGATAAGGGAGTCTCCCCTCCCTGATGGCTGTGTGGTGGTTTACAATCCGAAAACCAGACCAATTCCGGAGGATATACCTGACTCCCTCATTTACCAAGAGCTTTACGGATTTTCCGTACCCGAAGCTGCTGCCAGGACCTTAAGGAACCTGTACAGACAAAGCCTTTTAGCCTGGGAGGTAAGGCAGAAGGACAAGTTGATTAAGGATAAGGATAAAATCTTTAAGGAGGTTTTGGAGGTAGGCATAGCCTTATCTGCAGAAAGGGATAATGATAAGCTTCTTGAGGCGATCCTTCTAAGATTAAGAGAAATGACAGGCGCCGATGCAGGCAGTTTATATCTGCTTCTATCAAAAAAGGAGACAGAGGAACAATTTCTCCTCTTTAAAATTGCCCAAAATGATTCAAACCCCTCCGATTTTACAGAATTTAAGATGCCTTTGAACACGAAATCTTTAGCCGGATACGTGGCTGTTCATGGCAAAAGCATTAATATACCTGATGTATATGATATATCTCCAGAAACAGGAATTGTTTTCAACCGATCCTTTGATAATTCCACGGGATACAGATCGAAAAGCATCCTTACCGTACCAATGATAGACCACAAGGGGGCCGTACTTGGTGTGGTTCAGTTAATAAACAGGAAGAGGAATTTTTCAGTAAAACTAGATTCCCCGGGAGTTGTGGATAGGGAGGTAATTGTTTTTGACCAGGAAAATGAATCCCTGGCACTCTCCCTCTCCTCCATGGCAGCGGTAGCTTTGGAGAATAATAATCTGTATACAGAAATTGAAACCCTCTTTGAAGGCTTTGTAAAAGCCTCTGTTAAGGCAATTGAATCAAGGGATCCTACCACCAGTGGTCATTCCGGCAGAGTGGCCTTGTACACTGTTGGTCTTGCGGAAACTGTGGACAGGATCAACTGGGGAACCTACGGAAATGTTAATTTTAATCGGGATCAGATAAAAGAGATCCGCTATGCAAGTCTTCTCCACGATTTTGGAAAGGTTGGAGTTCGGGAAAATGTCCTGGTAAAGGCAAAGAAGTTGTATCCTGCTCAGCTTCAGATAATTCAGAACCGGTTCGACTTTATCCAGAGGAGTCTTGAACTGGAATATCTTAGGAAGAAGTACCTTTTACTAAAAGAGAAGGGTGTAAAAACTCTTGAGAAACAGATTTTGTCTCTGGAGGAAGAAGAGAGGAGAATTTTAAAAGAGATAAAGGATGCCTATGAGGTGGTTCTGGAAGCGAATGAACCAAATATTCTGGAGGAGGAACCTGCAGCAAGGATTAAGATGCTTGCTCAGAAGGTTTACAGAGATATAACTGGCAAAGAGCTCCCCTTTCTTTTGGAATCGGAAGTAGAGATGCTCAGTATCCGGCGGGGGAGTCTTAATGAAATTGAAAGAAAAGAGATTGAATCCCATGTTATTCATACTTACGAATTCCTTAAAAACATACCCTGGACCAGCACTTTAAAGGAGATACCCACCATAGCCCGATGGCATCATGAGAAGCTGAATGGAGAGGGCTATCCGGATAAGGTTACCATGGAGAACATACCTCTGCAGACAAAGATGATGACAATTTCTGACATTTATGATGCCCTGACTGCCAGGGACCGGCCTTATAAAAGGGCTGTTCCTATGGAAAAGGCCTTGGAGATTCTGATTTCCGAAGTATCTGCTAATCATTTGGATAAAGACCTTGTAAATATCTTTATTGATAGTAAAATATACTTAAAAGCAGATAATCAGAATTAGCGAGGCGACAATGGATCTTTTAGGTGTAATTAATTCCGATGAGAGCCTGAATGAAATAATAAAAAGGGAATTAAATTCCCTTCCCAACAACAAGCATGAATTGTTCTTTCTTAAAGATAAGGAAAGAATCCTGGAATTTCTAAACTTTGATCTGCCAGAAATGATGATAATCAATTTTAATGATCCGGAAATTCCTGTGGACGAAATCGCCCATCAGGTGGAGAATGATTCCTGGCTGCATAGTTTTGGAATTATTGGCCTTTTCAATCCCGAACACTCCAATGAAGAGGAAATTCTAAAAACGTACAAAGCCCTGAATATCCTTGCGGTATTGGATTATTTCCGGGTTGCCTCCCATATAGGGAAGAGTGTTCAAATAATAGATCAGAACAGGCAGATCATCTTCCAGAAGGAATTATCCGATAAACTTGCCAGTGGAGTGGCAGGTTCCTTTTTAATAGAAAATGATCCTCTAGCTGTATCAATCTATGCCAGCATCGCAGCTATTTCCCTTTCCCAAAGAGGTTTTGTTTCTCCAGAAACAAAGATGTATCTCCAACTTGCCTTGTCGGAACTTATTGTGAATGGGGTTGAACATGGTAACTGCGGTATTACCTACGAGGAAAAATCCAAAAGCCTGGCTAAGGGAAAATCGATGATGGATCTTATTACCGAAAGATGTCAGGATCCTGAAATCTGTAAAAAGAGAGTCTTTTTTTCCTGGGATATAGGAGAAGGACAAACCTCTTTTATTATCAAAGATGAAGGCAGGGGTTTCAATGTTTCAGAATTAAACAGGAAACTTGAAACAGAAGGTCCCATGTCCCTCCATGGCCGTGGAATCAGAATGGCCACACTTTTGGCGGAGCAGCTTAAATACAATGAGGCGGGAAATGAAGTCACCCTTATTTTTAAGCATAATTCCAATACCGTGCGTACCATTCCGCAGGGGTTTTCCAGGGAAGAGGTGGTATATCCCAAGGTCGGAGATATTATCTTTCGGGAAGGAGAATCCAGCGACCACCTGTACTATATTGCCAGCGGTAAATATTCCGTTATTCATCGAGGCAGGCGGGTAGGAGTGTTGGATCCCTCCGATATCTTTATGGGAGAAATGTCCTTTCTTCTTAACAATCGGAGAAGCGCCTCGGTAAGGGCAGATACCCTGGGTAAACTGATCAAGGTATCCAGGAAGAGTTTTGTATCCGTGGTAAGGCGGTATCCGCATTATGGTATTTTCCTTTCCAAACTCCTAGCTCGTAAACTTGTGCGGGCAAATACCAGGAACGCGCAGATAGCTGCAATGATAGCCAGTAAAAAGACCGCTCCCGTAGCCACGGAGGTATAGAAATAAACAGGGGAGCCTTCCCGTATCAGGTTTCGGCTCCCCCTTTTTATTTAATTTCTTACCGGTAATCCTAAAATTTTAATCCTATAACCCGGGACACTGTTCAGCGATATCGTTTTCCACTTTTCCTGCAAAAACCTTCTGAAAATGGGCCTTGAATATGCCTGCCAGTTTTTCAGCCATGGCTTTGTATGCCTGACTGTCTCCCCAGGCAGTCTCCGGATTCAGAATCTCCTTGGGTACACCCGGGCAGGTAACAGGAACATTCACCTTAAAAAGAGGATCCTTTCTGTACTCCACTTTTGAAAGGGCGCCGGAGAGAGCCGCATCCACCATTCTTCTGGTAAGGGCAATATCCATCCTCTTTCCTTTTCCATAAGCCCCGCCGGACCAGCCGGTGTTTACAAGAAAAACCTCAACCTGATGTTTTTCCAGCTTTTCTCCAAGAAGGGTTGTATACGCCTTTGGGAGCAGGGGCATAAAGGGTTCTCCAAAGAATCTTGAGAAGGTTGCCTGGGGTTCGGTTATTCCTGTCTCTGTTCCCGCAAGTTTAGAGGTGTAGCCCATGAGGAACCAAAACATGGCCTGTTTGGGGGACAGCCTGGATATGGGGGGGAGAACACCGTAAGCATCGGCAGTAAGAAAGAGTATGGCAGAGGGATGTACTGTTACTGCTGAGGGTTTTGTATTCCTTAGGAAGGAGAGGGGAAAGGATGCCCTGGAATTCTCTGTAAATCGTGAATCGGACAAATCAAAGGTTCCGTCCGGATAAACCATCATGTTTTCTACCAAGGCTCCGTGGTTCTCCGGTGTATCGGGATGGAAGGTTGCCTGGTAGATCTCCGGTTCCTTTAAGGGATTTAGATTTATAAGCTTTGCATAACAGCCGTTTTCAAAATTGGCAATACCATTCTCATCCCAGCCGTGTTCATCATCCCCTATAAGACGTCTGGAAGAGTCGGCAGAGAGGGTAGTTTTACCTGTACCGGATAGACCAAGGAAAAGGGCGCTTTTCCCGTCGAATCCCTCATTGGCACTGCAGTGCAGGGAAAGAATTCCTTCCTGGGGAAGATAGTAATTCATAACTGTAAAGATCAGTTTTTTCAGGGACCCCATATAGGAGGATCCATAAACTATTCCAATTCTCTGTTTGAAATCCATTACCACTGCGATATTGGAGGTGGATCCATCCGGTAGGGTTCTAAGTTTGTCCCTGTACCTTTCTCTTACAAGAAAGTCCTTGGGCAGTCCAATAAGGGTAAAGGGTTTATCCTTAAAAAGACTCTTTCCGATCTCTTCCGGAACCGGCCGGAACATGTTGTCCAGGAACAGAGCGCTCAAGGGGTTGTCTGTTACTGTAAGAATGGGAAGAGCATAGGAAGGATCTGCCCCTACCGCTCTATCTAAAACATAGAGCATCTCTTTCCCTCGCAGGGCAGCCAAAACATCCTCCAGAATTTTAGAGAAGGTGTTTGGTTCCATGGGTATACAATTGGGGGATGTCCAGTCTACAGTCTCTTCTGTCTCGTTGTTTTTTACAATGTAGGTATCCTTAGGACTTCTTCCTGTAGAGAGAGGAGGAGTCCAGCTTACAAGGGTTCCTGTGGGAAGAGCGAAAGCCTGTTTTTTGTAGAGGGTGTGAGATACTAGAAGCTGCCTGGTTGGATTTCTTAGTATCCTTGGTGCATCAAGAAAAATTGAATTTAAAGCATCAGAAAATTGGGACATAGGTGTTATCTCCTTAATTCTTAATTATACTTCAAATTTATCACAACCTGTTTTTATTGTATAGGAAAACCTATATAAATATGTTATTCTTTAGGAAAACCAAATATCAAATTCTTTCTTTCAGGAGCAGCAAATGAAAAAACGAGGATTACCCCTAAAAAACCAGCTTGTTTTTATCGGAATTCTTGTTACAGCTCTACCAACTCTGGTATTGAATCTTGTCTTTTACTTCTTTTTTTCCAAAACTCTGGGGGAGAGTTTTAAACCTCTTTTTGGGGGGTTTATTCTTATTGCTGTCTTTATCTCCCTTGCCTTTATTCTTCTAACGGTTTTAACCTCTTTACTGGTAGCCAGGGGAATAGCGAATCCTCTTTTACACTTGGAGCATATAATCCAAAGAATTGCCTCTGGCGACATGACTGAAAGAGTGGGCATGAAGTCCTCCTTAAAGGAGCTTAACCGACTTTCAGACACCTTTGACGAAAGCTTGATAGAGAGTTTTCACTCTATTCTAGGGTCAGTTAAGGAGATTATAAAAAAGAGCGGTAATGTAAGCGAAGCCTTCTCTATGCATGTGGAAGAGACAATAGTAAGTATAACTCAGATAACCTCTAAGATAAATGCCATAAAAGAGCAGATAGGAAAACTGGATAACAGCATTGCGGAGGCCTCTTCTTCAGTAGCACAAATATTAGCGGGAATTCGTAACCAGGGGGTTCATATAGCTTCCCAGACCAGTGCGGTTACCGAAACCTCCGCAGCAATAGAGGAGATGTCGGCCTCCATAGACAGTGTCGCAAGAATTGCCCAGGAGAAGAGGAGGGGTGCGGACTCGCTTGTAGGAATAACAGCACAAGGGGAAGAAAAGGTTGTCTTTGCTAATAAGGTGATAACAGAAACAGCAGCAGGAATAGATGACATTCTTGCCATGATTAATGTTATCAATGCCATAGCTGCCCAGACCAACCTTTTAGCTATGAATGCAGCTATCGAGGCAGCCCATGCCGGAGAATACGGCCGGGGTTTTGCCGTAGTCGCTACAGAGATTCGAAGACTGGCGGAGTCCACCGCAACAAACGCAAAAAAGATATCCAACAACCTTAAAGGATATGTTGATCAGATTAAAAAGGCTATGGAGGCAAGCCAGGGAACAAAGGATGCCTTCGGCAAAATAAAGGAAGAAGTGCAAAAATTTGTGGATGCCTTTGGCGAAATATCCAGCAGTACCTCGGAACTCGCAGCAGGAACAACTGAAATTGTCAAGGGAATGAATTCCCTGATGAACCTCTCCCAAGAAATCAATGATGGTTCCGCAGAAATGACAAAGGGAGCAGAGGAGATAAACGAAGCTCTCCTCTCTGTAAAATCCTTCTCTCAGGACACAGTGCGGGCAATAGATGAAACAGTGATGAGTACCCAGGCGGTTACCTGGGCTCAGAATGAGATCTCCAAACTTAGTATTGAGAATAACAGGAATGTCCAGGAACTGGAAAAGCAGATGATGCTTTTTAAACTAAGCAAGGAGGAAAAAGAGAGGACAAAGCAGAATCTGAACATAGCTTCTGCCATAATGATGCACCAGAATTGGACTTCCAAAATGAGGCTGTTTATCGATGGCAGGGAGGAACTTTCTAAGCATGAAATCCTGGACCACACGAAATGCGAATTTGGAAGATGGTTCTACTCCTCCGGGAAGGATCAGTACGGAAGAGAAAAGCTCTTTTTAGAGATAGGGGAAGAACATGAAGCCCTTCATGCAAAGGTGAAGGAGGTTTATGAATTGAAACTTTCCGGGCCGAAAGAGGCAACGGAGCAGGCTTACAATGAATTGATCCAGGTTTCGAGAAGGGTAGTAGCATTGCTTAATAAATTGAGAGACAAGGTAAAGGACGAGGATGAGGCTGCGGGAGACCTTGAGAGTTCCCAGAATGAGGAGGAGTAATTTTCAACACCATGAAAGGAAACAGCACCTTTTTAAGGGAAAACCACAAGGCTCTTAAGGAACTTATTGGACTATTAACAGAAAGATACACCTGGGCCTCGGTGTTGGGGACAGACTGTTCGGGACTTAATTACGAAGTAACGGGAAGTTCTTATAAGGTCTCCGAAAGCATGTGGTCTGAAAGAGGTTTTGTAGCCAGGATTTATTACAGGAACAGGTATTTTGAATACTCCTTTTCCTCCTTTAAACCGGGAGGCGTAAGGGGGATTGTGGAAAAGATAAATCATTTTATAGATTCCGTTTCCTCTGTTTCCCTGGCTAAAGAGGTGTTGACCTTTGACCCTCCGGCGGAAGAAAAGATCTTCCTTCAGGAAGGCTTTCCCCTGGAAGAGGACCCGCTGGAAACAGATCCCGGAAAGATATTCACAATTATGAAGGAGCTTAAGGATAAGATTCTAGCTGGATCTAAGCTTATCGTAAGCGGAAAGGTACGATACGAGGGAGTGAGGATTGCAAAGGTTTACATTTCTCCGGAAAAAGATCTATCTCAGGCTTATGTCTGGAGCCAGTGTTACCTTTTTGTATATCTGAGGGATGGTCAAAGGACCAGGAGAGCTTTTAGGGGTTATTCCGGAGCCCGGGGTCCCTCTCTTTTAATGGATTTGGAAAGTAAAATTGAACCCTTGATCCAGGAGGGACTCAGTCTTCTGGAGACGGAAAAGATCCGACCAGGAGAGTATGAAGTCATTTTATCCCCAGAAATTTCGGGTCTAATAGCCCATGAGGCTTTTGGGCATGGTGTGGAAACAGATATGATTGTCCGGGGAAGATCCAAAGCAGGGGAGTATATGGGAAAGCGTGTGGGATCTCCTTTGGTAAGTATGCGTGATGGTGCTGCTAATTGTAGAGAGGTTTCTTCCTTTTTCTTCGATGATGAAGGGACCTTGGCCGGGGATACTCTTGTTCTGGACAAAGGAATTTTGGTTTCCGGTCTTTCAGACAAGCTTTCTGCATCTCTTCTTGGAATCAAGCCAACAGGTAATGGAAAAAGGGAGTCCTTTGAAAGGAGGGCTTATGCCAGAATGACCAACACCTTTTTCTGCCCAGGGGAATCTACCTTCGAGGAGATGCTAAAAACTGTAAGTCATGGATATCTTATAGATAAAATGATCTCCGGAATGGAAGATCCCAAGAATTGGGGTATTCAGTGCGAAACCCTCTTTGCCTGGGAAATCCGTGACGGCAGATTAACAGGAAAACTTGCTTCTCCGGTTATGCTTACAGGATACATCCCCGAGGTTTTGGGAAATATTACTATGGTAAGCAGGGATCTAGAACTGTCTGGTTGTGGATCTTGCGGAAAAGGGTACAAGGAGTATGTAAAGGTATCCTCCGGGGGACCCTATATAAAAACAAAGATGAGGCTGGGATAATGTTGGAAAAGATATTAGCCTGTATCAAGGAATTGAATCCTTTTGGATATGTGCTTCTGGAGGAAGAAGAGGCTTCGGAAGAACTCTTTTTTCTAGGGAATAAAATTGAACTGCAGAGGGCAAAGCAGGTAAAACGCCACACTCTGACTTTATACAAAGATTTTAAATACAATGGCGAATCCTTCCTTGGGGATGCAAAGGTATCAATTCCGGATAATTCCAGCACCTCGGAGATAAGGAGCATCCTCTCCCGGGCGGAGGTGATGGCTTCTTATGTACAAAATAAACCCTATCCCTTGGCGAAACCGGAGAGCTCCGGCCAGGACAACTCCTTTGAACCCTCCCCTTTTATAGAGGAAGATCTTGCCTTCTGGGTAAACCAGATAGCGGAAGAACTCCTATCTGCCGACCTTACGCAGCGGGTTTCTCTATCCGCAGCGGAAATTATTCTATCCAGGGGTAGCAGAAGAATAATCACCTCCGAGGGGATTGACTGCAGGTTTCCCCGAGCAAACTGCTATCTGGAAACCATAACCTCTGCCAAAGGTACCGGGGAGGAGGTTGAGCTTTTTAAAAAAAGAGATTTTTCTTCCTATAAATCCGGAGAATTGAGGAAAGCCTTGGAAAATCAAGGGGTTTTAACCCTTCACAGGGCAGAAGCTTTAAAAACCCCAAGGAATTTTACAGGGGACGTACTGATTCCTTCGGAACATCTTAAAACCCTCTTTCAGTACTACTATTCCCAAGGAGCTGCCCAGTCGGTTTATGAGGGAATTTCCGGCTTTTCTATGGGTGGAGCATTTCAGGAGGGGGATGGGGACAAGATTACCCTGAATCTTCTTCCTTACCTACCTGCCTCCCCCTGCAATCAACCCTATGACCCCCAAGGGGTGTTACTAAAACCCGTGACACTATTGGAAAGAGGTATTGTAAAATCCTTTTGGGGGGATCCCCAATACTCCCATTATCTTGGTATTCCTGTTACGGGGGCTTTGGAGAATCTGGAAGTGGGGGAGGGAAGCAGTACCCAGGAGGAGTTAAGGGGTGAACCGTACCTTGAGGCTGTTGTCTTTTCTGATTTTATTATCTCTCCTCAAACCGGGGATTTTGGCGGGGAAATCAGGTTGGCCTATATTAAAGACGGAAATGGAAGAATTCCTGTTACTGGAGGGTCTATCTCCGGAAACCTTGTGGATTGTCAGAACAGTATCCTTTTTTCCAAAGAAAGGGTAAGGGAAGAAAATTTCTACGGTCCCGCTCTTTCCAGGTTTAAGGGATTGACTGTTGCGGGAGTCTCCTGAGGAAGCCTCAATCCAGAAAAATTTCTACCTTATCTCCGTCCTCCGAATCATCCACCTCTAAAAGTGGGCCTTTATGGGTATAGTTTTCCCTGGATAACAGTTCCTCCAGATCTATCCCCTCTGCAAGCAGCTTCTCCTTTTCCTTTACCGGTATGAGGGATTTAATCATCCTGGTTACCCCCAGGGGAAGCCGAAGGTTCACCTTTTCTTTACCTGTGGTCTTGTCCGTTACTTTTATAAGGAGGAACCGGGGAGCTTCTCCCGTGTCCCTTTCCTCTGATTTTTCCTTTCTGTTGTTGATAATACGCGGTTCCGCTTCGTCGGAGTATAGTGGACCCCTTTGTCAAGACAGCAACGCT